>ERZ889078.1631-NODE-1631-length-17486-cov-25.888991_pt1 | contig 17486 bp, 12 predicted proteins | sample MGYA00521266_ERZ889078 | MGnify/ENA primary metagenome ERZ889078 (study PRJEB32303, sample SAMEA104408618) | aquatic metagenome | biome: Brackish water; feature: Pelagic; material: water | place: Baltic Sea | collected 2014-06-16T06:34:00 | depth 76,534 m ...
CGTAGGCGGGATTTACATCTAAAAAAATAAAATCAATAACTTTATCCTCTCCATTGGTAATTACCTCACATAATGCGGAGCCAATATTAAGATAATTAAAAAGCGAACTATATTTGGTTTCACTTTGTAAAAGAGCTTTCTTAATTTCTATTTTCTCTGTTTTATCAAAAATAATCCCTCCAACGATTCCTTGTGATTTGTAATAGGCGAAGTTTTCTACGTTTAATAATTTGCCGTTCTTTGTAATTATTCGATAAGAAAAATTTAGTTTCATATCTGTATCATCGATGTGCTGAAGTCCATACTCCAACTTTTTCATTAAATCCTCGCTATCTTCATGATATACATATTGACTCATATAGTGGGTTAAATGTATACTTGAATTAATGGGCTCATTACCTAGCATAGCGTTAAAACTTTCGCTTAGGTTTATATTCATATCTCCCAGATTAAGTTCCCAACCGCAAAGTTCCTCTTGTTGATCTATTTCAGTTATTTCATCGAAATTTTCTGCAGTTTTCTTTGAAATACTAATGTCTTGGATGATAACAGAAAATAATTCTCGGTCATCTAATATTATTTTAGATTGTAATACATCCACATCTTTAATATTACCGGAAGCAGTCCTATGCTTAAAGAAAAATCGATTTTGATTTTTTAAGCGAGCCTCATTCAATTTGATATTAATTTTTTCAGGAGAGAGGGTATGAATGGCACTCACATTCATAGTAGAAAACTCATCCTGAGTATAGCCATAAAAATCTGCTGCAGCTCTATTTGCCAATAAAATATTCCCATTTGTAGCATCAATAAGTAACATTACAGCTGCATTATTTTCAAAAAACTGCTGGTATAAACCATCAATTGCTATTGATTTGTTTGAGAGTAAATTTTCAGATGTATTAGAAGATTTATTAATGTTTTTTAATGGCTTATTCTCAGAAATATTATTCATGTTTGTGAGTTTAGTGAGCTTTTTATATAGCAATCAAGTATTAGAAATATACTGCACAAATATAACAAAAAAAACATATTAGTTATTGTTTTTTCTTTGTCGAATAAATCCAGTGTAACTATTATATAATCAATGGTATAAAATATTAGAGACTAGTTTTTCCTCTCTTATTAGACTTAATTATTCACGTTGTTTTTATTTACTATAATAATTATTTTCTCTAATCTATTTAATCAATTCTATTATTTTAGTAGAAAAACAAAGTGTTATTTTGTTAATTTTACATTTTTAAACTAAATCATAATTATGCAACTTAACTTAGGAAAAGCAATTGCTTTTTTCGACCTTGAAACTACTGGAATTAACGTATCTGTGGATAGAATTGTAGAAATTGGCGTATTAAAAATATATCCAGATGGGCGAGAAGAAATGCTTGAACAAAGAATAAATCCTCTAATTCCTATTCCAAAAGTAACTTCCGAAATACATGGAATATATGATGCTGATGTACGTCTTATGCCTACTTTCAAAGAGTTTGCTCCAGAGTTAGCGCAGTTTATTGGTAATGCCGATTTGGCTGGATATAACTCCAATCGATTTGATGTACCTCTACTTATTGAAGAGTTTTTACGCAATGGAGTTGATTTTGATTTGCGTAATCGGCGTATGATTGACGTGCAGAATATTTTTATGAAAATGGAGCAAAGGACTTTAAGTGCTGCTCATCAGTTTTATTTGAAAAAACCTATGGAAAATGCTCATAATGCAATGGCTGATGTAAAAGCTACTTATGAGGTTTTTAAAGCCCAGCTAGATCGATATAATGATGTTGAATTTACAGAGAAAAATGGTGTAGTAAGCAAACCAATTGTTAATGATATGGGTGCTTTGGCTGAGTTTTCGAGCTTTCATCGTATTGCCGATTTAATGGGGCAAATCATTATCAATGAGGATGGTGATGAGCTTTTTAATTTCGGGAAATTTAAGGGGAAAAAAGTGAAAGATGTTCTAGATAGTGAGCCAAATTATTATGATTGGATGATGAAATCAGATTTTCCACTTTATACAAAAAAAGTACTGACAACCATTAAGTTACGTGATTTTAATTCTGGTTCGAATAAAATCGTTTAGACTTGGTTCGGAAAAAGAAACATAAAAAGAAACTATGGCCAATTCTGGTCTCTGCAGCAGTGATTGTGTTGCTGCTTCTTTCTATTATATTCTGGCGACCAATCGTTTACTATACTAAAATAGCTTATCATAAAGTGAATGCTATTAGCCCTAAAGTAAATAGAAATAAAGCCAACCGTGCAACTAACCTAGAGGATGGTATTTTTATCCCAAAAGGTGAAGTATATGGTATTGATTTTTCTCGCCATCAGGGTGAAATTGATTTTTTAAAATTAGCTTCTTTTCGATTCAAATTTAATCAGATCAATTTTGTTTATATGAAAGCAACCGAATCGAGCGACTGGAAAGATATGCAATTTGATAGAAATTGGAAATTGAGTAAAGAGTTTGGCTTCCTTCGTGGGGCTTATCATTTTTTCGACCCACATGTGGATCCGAATCAGCAGATGCTATTTTACTTTAAAACTGTGAAACTTAAGTCTGGTGACTTACCTCCAATGCTTGATGTAGAGCAAGAAAGTAGAATATCGACTAAAGAATATCGAAATAAAGTAAAACAATGTTTGCTGTTGATGGAAAAGCATTATAAAATGAAGCCTATTTTGTATATCAATCAAGACTTTTATCAAACTTATTTCGCCACTGAAGAATTTGAAATGTACCCTTTATGGATTTCAAGGTTAAAAAAAACACCACCTAGTCAAGAAAACTGGGTGTTTTGGCAATTTAGTCATACTGGAATTATTCCAGGTATTTCCGAAGATGTTGACGTGAATGTGTTTAAAGGTAGTATGGCGGATTTTAAAATATTGTTAAAGAAATAATAAACAAAAAGCATTTTAGATATGAAACGTCCATCATTAATTGTAATCTTTAAAATAATGATAATAAGGATCTTACATATTAACCAAATCTAAAAATTAAGCATATGAAAATTATTTGCATCGGAAGAAATTACGTTCAGCATGCTAAGGAATTGAATAATCCAATTCCAGAGCGTCCAATTTGGTTTATGAAACCAGAAACCGCTATGATTACTAAGAATAAACCATTTTTTCATCCTGAGTTTTCGCAGGAAATTCATTTTGAAACTGAATTGGTTTATCGTATTTGTAAAGTGGGTAAATATATTGAAGAGCAATTTTCGCATACCTATTATGACGCGATTGGTGTTGGGTTTGATTTCACGGCTCGTGATTTACAAACGGAGTGTAAGGTAAAAGGTTTGCCTTGGGAACCAGCCAAAGCCTTTGACGGCTCAGCTCCAATAAGTGATTTCATTGCTGTTGCTAAATTGGGTGATTTGAAAGATATTCAATTTAGCATGAAGAAAAATGGAGAAGTTATGCAGCAAGGAAATTCTAAAGATATGCTTTTCTCCATAGATCGTATTATTGCTTATGTTTCGCAGTTTGTGACCCTTAAAATTGGTGATTTAATTTATACTGGAACTCCTGCGGGCGTTGGCCCAATTGAAATTGGTGATACTTTGGAGGCTTTTATTGGCGATAAGTCAATGCTAAAAACTCAAATCAAATAGTTTAACGATGACTTTTTTTAGCTTTCCGTGACGTTAATCCAGCGAAAACTATCATCTCGCTTAAACCAAGTTACCTGTCTTTTTGAATATCTTCTGCTATGAGTTTTGATATCAATTATGGCCTGTTCTCGCGTTATTTTTCCATCAAAAAACTCAAAGAATTCCTTGTATCCTACTGTATTTAAGGCATTTAAATCTCGGTATGGGTATAATTCCATTGCTTCCTTTTCTAATCCTTGGTGAATCATTTCATCAACCCGTAAATTGATGCGATGGTATAGAATTCCCCTGTCCATATTCAATACTATTTTCTCAATTTCAAAATTCCGAGGTCGTAGCTTTTGAATTCTTTGTGAACTATAGCTTTTCCCAGTGCTGTATATTACTTCTAATGCTCTCTGTAGTCGTTTTGGGTTTTGAATATCGGCCATTGCAAAATATTCAGGATCAAGCTTTTGAACTTCATCTTGTAGATGTTTTATCCCAAATTGTTTAAAATTGTCAATAATCGATTTTCTAAGAATAGGGTCTGCATCGGGCAATTCGTCTATGCCATTACACAAAGCATCGATATATAAACCTGATCCACCAACTGCAATAACAACATCCTTGGCTTCAAACAATTTCTCAATTACAGTAATAGCTTGCTGCTCATAAAGCGAAACATTATAATAATCGTGGATAGATAAATTTCCTATAAAATGATGAGGAGCTGCTGATAATTCAGATTCAGTAGGAGATGCGGTACCAATTTTCATTTCACGGTAAAACTGTCGCGAATCGGTTGAAATTATCTCAGTATCATATTGTTGTGCTAGTTTAATTGCATAAGTTGTTTTACCTACGGCCGTTGGTCCAGCGATCACAATTAGCTTTTTAGTTTTACTCATGGTTAGCGCTGTATTCAATTTGTAAACCATCCCAAGCAAATTGCACATTTTCCGGTAATTCTTTGCTGATTTCTGACTCTAATCCCATCAGGTGACTGATGTGAGTAAGGTATGCTCGTTCAGGATTTATTTTATTGATAACCATAAGCGCTTCTTCTAAATTAAAATGAGAAATGTGTTTTTGCTTGCGTAAAGCATTAATTACTAATATTTTTACTCCATGAAGTAATTTCCAACTCGCTTTTGGAATTACGTTGGCATCAGTAATATATGCAAAATCGCCAATTCTAAACCCATTTACAGGCATATGGAGATGCATTAGTGGGATAGGGATAATTTTGGTTTTTCCGATGTTAAAAGGCTTGCCATTAATTAATTGTAAGTTAAAATCAGGCACACCTGGATATTTATCATCCGCAAAAGCATAAGCAAATTCAGTGCGAATAGAATTAGCTGCAAGCTTATCGGCCCAAACAATCATAGCCTTTTTTTGTAGAAAATTATAAGACCGGATATCGTCCATTCCCCCAACGTGGTCTTTATGTCCATGAGTTATCAAAATTGCATCAAGTTGTGTTACTTTTTCTCTCAGCATTTGTTGCCGAAAGTCAGGGCCTGCGTCAATTGTGAATTTTGCGTCCTCAGTTTCTATTAAAACAGAAGTTCTTAAGCGATTGTCGTGAGCATCATCACTTTGGCAAACAGCACAACTGCAGCCAATTACTGGCACTCCCTGTGATGTTCCCGTTCCTAAAAAAGTGATTTGCATATTTGAAAATATTGATTGACAAATATAGGAATTTTAATACAATAATTTAGATTTTCTAAAACACCAGCCATTAGTACTCTATTGTAAAATATGTATTCATCTGAAATGTTAATATATCATGAATTAATTTTTTCAAAACAGACTCTCAATCAAACTAAATCTGTTATTTTTGGCATTATGGAATATATTGAATTAAATTGTAAAATAAGTCCTATTGACCCAGGAAATGATATTCTGGTTGCGCAGTTGGCAGAGATTGGTTTTGAGAGTTTTGACGAGACTGAAGAAGGCGTAAAAGCATATATTCAAACAACTTTGTTTGATGAAAAGGCTATTAAGTCACTATATATTCATCAGTTAGATGAGTTTACCTTGAGTTATACTTGGGAGGCAATTCCAGAGCAAAATTGGAATTCTAAGTGGGAAGAAAACTACCCTCCAGTGGTGATTGACGATAAAGTAGCCATCAGAGCTCCTTTTCATCCTAAGTTTGATGGTGTAGAATTTGACATCGTTATTGAGCCTAAAATGTCCTTTGGCACAGCTCATCATGCAACTACAGCTCAGATGATTCGCTTTGTTATGGAATTCCAAATGCAAGATTTAAATATATTGGATATGGGAAGCGGCACAGCTGTATTAGCTATTCTCGCTTCTAAACGAGGAGCCAAACATGTCGATGCCATTGATAATGATGAATGGGCTTTTAATAATGCTGTTGAAAATGTGGAGCGAAACAATACACCAAATGTTAGGGTTGAATTAGGAGATGCTGATTTATTGAAAGATAGATCTTATGATTTGATTATTGCAAATATTAACCGTAATATTTTACTTCATGACATTCAGTTTTATGCAAAATGTTTGTCTGCTGGTAACTTTCTGTTATTGAGTGGTTTCTATGAAGCTGATATTCCTATGCTTTCAGAAGAGGCATCAAAATATGGTTTGGAATATCAAAGGCACACTTTAGATAGAGATTGGGCTGCAGGTATTTGGAAGATGAAAGAAGTTTAATATTAAACAAGCTACTTATGCGTATAATTATTCTAGGATTTTTATTTTTATTTTCATTGTCAATATTTGCACAAAAGAGCTATGAGTTTAGCACTTATGTAGAAAAGTATCCTTTTGAATTACAAGAGTTCATGAGTGCTAACGCAGATAAAGATAAGAAAAAAGAAATTGAAGAATTTATTTTAGGCTTTGATCAGTTTTGGCAAAGTGACTCACTTTCAAAAAATGAAAAAATGGAAGTGATTAAAATGTCTAATCTAATGTCTGCCAATCGTTTTCATGCTTTTCCTGCTTTTGATAATTTTAGTAAAAGCATCCTTGCAATTTCTCGAGACGATGATAATGAAGAAAACTTTTCAGATTGGATAAATTCATTGGAGTATTATGTGAAACGTAAAAGAATAGCCTATTTACATCAGTATTTGGAATATTCGTTGCAGTTTTTTACGTCTCATATTATTTATGATAAATCTAATAAAATATGGAAACTTAGCCATGGAAAAATGAAAATTGAGGAGGAAACCAATAATCCAGTTTTCATATTTGGAACAGTAGATTTAACAGGCTATAGTGACAAAGATTCGTCATATATTTTACGAACATCTGGGAAACTACACCCGATTAAAAAAAGATGGGAAGGACAAGGCGGAAAGATGTTTTGGACTCGCTTAGGAATTGATACTAATACTATTTTTGCTCAATTAAGTTATTATAAAATAGACCTTTCAACTAACCTTTGGAGGGCTGATTCGGTCATTTTTTATGATCGCAGAAAATTTGATTTTCCTTTAGAAGGTAAAATTAGAGATAAATATGGTTATTCTGAACCCAATGAAGCATCTACATTTCCTTCCTTTACCTCTTATCGTCACGATTTAGTGATGAAAGATGTTTTTCCAGATATAGACTATCAAGGCGGATATACGCTTACTGGTTTACGTGTTATTGGTAGTGGTGAAGGTTCTGAAAATGCTTATTTTATTTTTAAGCATAATGGGACTAAATTTGTGTGGGCAGGATCACAAACGTTTGTAATAGAGGATGATAAAATTTTATCCGAAAAAGTTGAGGTTACCATATATCTCGAAAGTGTAGATACTTTAACTGGTGAAACGTCGATAGATTCGATATACCATCCTGGCTTAAGTATGTATTATTCCAATGCCAAAAAGCATCTTTCAATATATAGGAAAGAAGAAGGTTTGTCTAAAACTCCTTTTTTTGATAGCTATCATAGAATTGATTTATATGTTGAGGAATTAAATTGGAAAATTGGAGAGGATTTTATTGATATGAAATCGATACAGCAGAAGGGGATTGAAAGCAGGGCTTATTTTGAGTCTGTAAATTTATTTTCGAGAGCTCGTTATGAGAAACTTCAAGGCTTGGATCGCTCAAATCCCGTATACGAGGTTTTTCGGTTTACAGAAAAAATTGGATTTAATGAATTTTATGCTGAAGATTTTGCCCAGTTTCTCAATATGGACAAAAGCTCTACAATAGCCTATTTGATGAATTTGGCTTCCAAAGGATTTTTACTTTATGATACTGATGAAAACTACGTCATTGTTAAAGAAAATGTAAGAACTTATGTGCTTGCTTATAAAGGAGATTCTGATTATGATGTAATTGGATTTAGTTCTTCTACAAATGGGCAAATACCCAATGCAAGTTTAGATCTTAGAAATAATGACATTGTTTTACAAGGTGTTAATATTGTTCATTTATCCGATTCACAGGATGTTAAGATTTTTCCAAATCATGGTAGAATTGAATTGAAAAAGAATAGAGATTTTGTCTTTGATGGGAAAATTATGGCAGGCCTTTTTGATTTATATGCACACAAATGTTATTTTAGCTATGATAAATTTGAGTTAGAATTATCCAGTATCGATTCGCTAAGTTTCAGCGTGCAAGCCTTTGAGGAAAATGAATATGGAGAAAAACCTTTGGTTCGAGTTAAAACGGTAATTGAGGATTTAAAGGGAAATATATTAATAGACCATCCCAATAATAAATCTGGTAGAGAAAATTTTCCAGAATACCCGATTTTAAATAGTAAGTCAAGATCCTATGTGTATTATGAAAAAGCAAGTATCTTTAATAAGGTTTATTCTCGCGATAAGTTTTTCTACCGTCTTGAATCATTTACTATTGACAGCCTTGATGATTTTAAAACAGAGGGTTTAGAATTTGAAGGATATTTGGCTTCAGCAGGCATCTTTGCTGATATAGAAGAACCTCTTAAAGTGCAAAAAGATTATTCTCTTGGACTTACCACCACCACTGGGCCTGGAGGTTATGGTATTTATGGAGGCAAAGGTAGATATAATGATACTATTCAGCTGAGTAATGCTGGACTGAGAGGAAGTGGAAATCTTCAATTCCTTACTTCAACAAGTTATTCAGACGATTTTATTTTCCTACCAGACTCTACAAATGCATATTTAACTTCCTACGTTATTGCTGAAAAGAAAAGTGGAGTTGAGTATCCTGGAGTAAGTGGCAATAATGTTAAAATGCATTGGGAACCATACCATGATTTGATGGAGGTTAACACAACAAAAGGCAAGGAACCTTTCGAAATGTATGATAAAGAGGCGAATATGACTGGTTTATTGTCGTTGTCGTCGAAGGAATTACAAGGTGATGGAGAAATCGTTATCAAAAATGCTGAGATGGATTCTCATAAGTTTAAATTTAAAAACAGAACTTATGATACCGATTCTTGTATGTTCCGCCTGCGCACTTTTATGGATTCAGATATTGATGAAATGGCTAGTTTGGAGGAAACTAAGCAATACGCCTATCAAACCGAAGATAATTTTAAAGCTAGTGTGAATTTTGATGAGCGACAGGCTGTATTTGAATCTACAACGGGTTCGAAACCAGTGAATTTTGAAGAAAATATGTATAAATGTTATATGGACATGTTTACTTGGTATATGGATGAGGACAAAACAGAATTTAGCTCCAAAGACGACCCAATGGCTCAAGTTGAAGGAAAGGGTATTCGTCAGCAAGTTGATTTGGATTTGAATGGTACTGAGTTTGTTTCAACACATCCTGGCCAGGATTCATTAAGATTTAAGTCTGCCAATGCAGTTTATTTGCAGCGCCAAAAACTTATTCATGCTTATGGAGTACCTCTTCTTATTGTTGCAGATGCGGCAATTATTCCAGGTACGCATGAGATTTTGATTAGGGCAAAAGCTGAAATGGATGAAATTACGGATGCAGAAATACTAGTGAATAGAGAAACTAAAAATCATACTTTGTATAATGGAACTCTTAAAGTCAAAGGATTGCATGATTATTCAGGACGTGCTTTATATGATTATATAGATGAAGATGGTAATATACAGAACATTTATTTTTCCAACATTGACGTCGATACTGCTGGTTTTACAATTGCTAAAGCAGTCATTGAACCTTCTGCAAGCTTTTCGCTAAGTCGTTATTTTAATTTTTCTGGAGCTGTTGATTTAGTCGGAGTACAAAAATATTTGACTTTTACAGGTGGTACTGGTATCAATCATCAATGCGATACATTAGATCATCCACAATTTATATTCTCAGCTCAAATTGATCCTGTAAATATTAAAATTCCAGTAGGTGAAGATTTACGCGATAATGACGGCCACTCGCTATTTAGTGGTTTAAAAGCTAAGGAAACCAATGGTAAGGTATACTCTTCATTCTTAACAGGAGATGGTAGACCTGGAGATCATATAGTAATGCAAAGCTTCGGTTTTCTGATGTTTGATAAAATTTCTCAAGAGTATAGAATTGCTTCAGAAGATAAATTGAGTCAACGGTCTTTACCAGGAAATTATTTGAGTTTAAGCAAGCGAGAATGTAATGTGTATGCTGAAGGGAAAATGGATTTGGCATTCAATACCGGTCATGTAGAAGCGGAGGCTTATGGTATAGGGAGATATTTTACAAAAGAAGATTCCACAGTATTAAATGTTTCCATACCATTAAACTTCTTCTTTAATGAAAAAGCCCTTGAAATAATGGTGGCAGAGCTTAATTTTAAAATGGATTTGGATGCTGTGGATCTTGAAAGTGATATCTATAAGATCATGCTATACAATATGTTAGGTTTTGAAAAAGGGGATGAAATATTAGGAAAAATAATGACTAATGGAGGTGCTCATCGTAAATTGCCTAAAGAGTTGATAAAAACTATTTTTATCTCGGATGTAAAAATGAAGTATAATCCACGTACTCGTTCCTTTGTGTCTACAGGACCAATTGGTATTGCCAGTGTTGGCAAAGAACAAGTGATGAAATACGTTGAGGGTAAGCTCGAAATTCAAAATAAAATGGGAACTTATGAAATAACCTTAGCCTTAGATCTGGGAAATAAGATGTACTATTATTTTGAATTTAAAGGAAATGATAATTCTGGAACTGTATTTACTTATTCATCTAACGAAGAATATAATACAATAATAAAGGAGACAAAACCTGATGATAGAAAAGCGAAAACATCGGGAAAAGAACCTAAATTTAATTATTATATGAGCACACCAACTGCATTTAAAAAGTTTTTACGTACTATGGAAATTAAAGAATAAATGAAATATACAGAACTACCTTTAATACCTTTTTCGCCACCACGTATGGATCAGGCGATTATTGATGAAGTAATTGATACTTTGAAGTCGGGATGGATAACCACTGGACCAAAGACCAAAAAATTGGAGCAGCAACTGACAGAATATGCTGGGCATCGCAAAACACTCTGCTTAAATTCTGCTTCTGCAGGATTAGAGCTCATCCTAAGGTGGTATGGCGTTGGTGAAGGTGATGAAGTTATTTTGCCTGCTTATACTTATACAGCTACTGCAAATGTGGTGATTCATGCTGGTGCTAAACCTGTTTTTGTGGATGTTTTGCCTAATTTCAATATCGACCCAGATGAAATCAGAAAACATATTACCTCTAAAACAAAAGTAATTATGCCTGTTGATATTGGCGGATTTCCTGCTGATTATGAGTCGATTAATTCTATAGTTAATGAAAGTGATATTAAAAAATTATTTAATCCAAGCAATGGTCACCAACAGAAATTAGGTCGGATTTTGATTCTATCAGATGCCGCTCATTCTTTAGGCGCAACGGTTAATGGTGTAAAAGCTGGAAACTTAACCGATGTTACCGTCTATTCTTTCCATGCAGTAAAAAATCTCACTACTGCCGAAGGGGGAGCTATTTGTTTGAATTTACCCATGGATTTTGATGTAGATGAAATTTACAAGGAATTAAATATTAAGTCTTTGCATGGGCAATCTAAAGATGCTTTCGCAAAATCGCAGATTGGTAACTGGCGCTATGACGTTTTAGAGGCTGGCTATAAATGCAATATGACCGATATTTCAGCAGCAATGGGTTTGGTGGAACTTTCTCGTTATGACGATGATATGTTACTGAAACGAAAATATATTTTTGACAGATATACCAATGGATTGAAAGATTATGCTTGGGCTCAAATTCCTGAATATGAGACAGACCATATAAAAAGCTCTTATCATGTTTATATGCTTCGCATAAATGGAGTTTCGGAGGTATATCGAGATCAGATTATTGAAAAAATATTTGCACAAAAAGTGAGCGTAAACGTTCATTTTATGCCTTTACCCATGATGACTTACTATCGGAATTTAGGTTATAGCATTGCTGATACTCCAAATGCTTTTATCGAATATGCTCGTGAAATAAGTTTGCCTGTTTATTACGATTTGACCGATGAACAAATTGACCGAGTAATTCAAGCTGTGATTGAGGCTGCAGAAGAGGTTATTAAAGAGAGAAGCAAGGCATGATAAAAAGAATTTTTGATTTAATTTTCTCTTTTTTAGGAATAGTTTTATTGCTTATTCCCGGATTTGTGATTGCTTTATTAATTCTTTTTGATAGCAAAGGTGGTATCTTTTATCGCCAAATTAGAGTTGGAAAAAATCAGAAACTATTTGGTATTTATAAGTTTAGAACTATGACTCTTTCTTCCGATTCTAAGGGCTTGCTCACTGTAGGTAACCGTGATCATCGTATAACTCGTATTGGCTATTTTCTCAGAAAGTACAAAATTGATGAGCTGCCACAATTATTCAATGTTTTTTTTGGGAGCATGAGTTTTGTAGGTCCACGCCCTGAAGTAGAAAAATATGTGGCTCTTTATTCCGATTTACAACTTCAAGTTTTGAATGTGAAACCTGGTCTTACCGATTATGCTTCCCTTGAGTATATCGATGAAAATGAATTACTGAGTCAATCCGATAATCCAGAAAAAACTTATATTGAGCAGATTATGCCTAAAAAAATAGAATTAGCTTTGATGTATGTAAATCAACAAAGTTTACAATTGGATATCTCAATTCTAATTCGCACATTTATAAAAATAATAAAAAGATAATGGGAGGGAGGCGTATTTTTCGTTCATTAATTTGGGTATTTCTGTTTTTAGTGATGAACTCCTGTGTCATTTATAATTGGGAAGCACATACTATGTATCAACGAAATATAGTTAATCAACCTTTTGACGCTATCATCGTACCCGGTATTCCATTTGATGGACAGCAATGGGATGATGTGATGAAATTACGTGTTTTGTGGGCAGTACATTTATACAAAGCAGGAATTACAGAACATATTATTTTTTCTGGTTCAGCGGTTTATTCTCATTTTGTAGAAAGTGAAATCATGAAGCAATATGCCATTGCGCTTGGGGTTGATTCAAACGATATTTTGATTGAAACCAAAGCCGAGCATAGTTCTGAAAACGTATATTATTCCTTCGTTATGGCTCGCGAACATGCCTGGACTAATGTTGCTGTTGCAACGGATTTAGTACAAGTAAAAATGATTCGTAAGTTTGTTGAGATAAAAAGCATTCCTGTTTCATTCTTAGCAGCCAAAATTACTGTTATTGAAAATATGACTTATCCCGATACCATCATAATAGATACTTTGAAAGCTTATGTTCCTAATTTTAAATCTATTGTCGAAACTCAAACACCAAAATATCGTTGGAATGGTACATTGGGTAAAAATATTGATTTTAGGAAGTATAAATAATTGGGAGTGCTAATCTAATTTTTTCTCTAAATAAAATTCTACTTTATACTAGGATATCGCTCTAATTCAAAAATCTCCAATTTTTCAATTCTATCTTTATTAATTTGGAACCTCATGGCGGTGATAACCTTGTGAAATCCACTTTTGCCAGCTGCTCCTGGATTCATGTGTAGAACCTCATGTTTTTTATCGTAGATAACTTTTAAAATGTGCGAATGTCCAGCGATATATAGTTGTGGCTTTTCTTGCATAATTAATTTCCGAACCCGACTTTCATATCTGCCAGGATATCCACCAATATGGGTCATGATTATTTTGACCTGCTCAATATTGAATATTAAATTTTCGGGAAATTGAGATGAAAACGTCGGCCCATCAATATTTCCATAAACTCCTTTTATAATTGGACAAATGGCCTTTAATTTTTCATATACTTCAATACTTCCCCAATCTCCGGCATGCCAAATTTGATCAGATCCTTTTAGGAAATTTGCCAATTCATCAGGTAGGATAGAATGGGTGTCGGATAAAAGACCAATTTTTGTCATAAGATATTGGAATTCAATTCATCAAAGATTATCATCTTGTAAAACTTTTAATCCCATTTTAGTTCCAGTTTCTATCAACAAACTCAAAGCGGCTTCATGTGAATTTTCTATCTCACCATCTAAAATGGCTTCTCTAATAATTTTTTTCAAATCGCCAATTAATTGAGATGGTTCAATGCCAAAAAGCGTCATTATTTCTGCGCCATCAATTGGAGGTTGCCAATTTCTAAGCTGATCTTTTTTCTCTATTTCAATAAGTTTAAGCTTTACCAATTTAAAATTGCGATGGTATTGCTTTACTTTCCTTTCATTTTTGGAAGTAATGTCTGCATGGCAAAGTGTCATCAAATCGTCCACATCATCACCAGCTTCGAAAAGTAAACGTCTTACCGCTGAATCACTTACTGTATCTTCAACCAATACAATTGGTCTTAAATGTAAACGCACTAGCTTTTGAACATAGCGCATTTTTTCATTCATGGGTAGTTTGAATCGTGTAAAAATTCGAGGTACCATTTTTCCGCCCAAATGCTCGTGACCATGAAAAGTCCAACCCATACCTGGAACAAATCGTCTAGTTGGAGCTTTGGCAATATCGTGAAGCAAAGCTGCCCATCTCAAATATAAATTATCTGTATATGGGCAAATATTGTCCAATACTTCCAAAGTATGATAGAAATTGTCTTTGTGAGATTTTCCATCAATGGTTTCTTTCACTTGAAGAGCAACGAGTTCAGGAAATATAATTTTCAGTAGTCCGCTGTCAAATAGTAATTTAAACCCATAAGAAGGTTTTTCGGAGAGAATTATTTTATTTAATTCATCCGTAATTCTTTCCATGGAAATGATTTCAATACGCTTCTTATTTCGACAAATTGCAGCAAAGGTTTCTTCTTCAATAGTAAAGCCCAATTGGCATGCAAATCTAATGGCTCGCATGATTCTTAGTGGGTCGTCCGAAAAAGTTATATCTGGATCTAAGGGCGTTTTAATAATCTTTCTTTCTAAATCATTTAGCCCTCCAAATGGATCAATAATTTGATGGCCTTGTTCAATACTTATTTCGATAGCCATAGCATTGATTGTAAAGTCGCGGCGGTCTTGATCGTCTTCTATGGTGCCATCCTCAACAATTGGATTCCTCGAACCTCTACGATATGATTCTTTCCGCGCTCCCACAAATTCCATTTCTTGTACGAGGTCATTATTGGGTAATTTGACCATAGCAGTGCCAAAGTTTTTAAATACTGCTAAATGGGCGTCAAGACTTTTAGCCACTTTGCTAGCAAGCTCAATTCCAGAGCCTTCAACAACAAAATCCATATCTTTAGAATCTCGACCAATTATAATATCTCGCACCCAACCACCAATAACAAAGACCCGAAGATTCAATTGATCAGCTTCGATTGCTATTTGCCTAATATAGCTCTGGCTTAAGTGATGATGTATTTCGTTATTCATTTTCATGGATTGCAAAAATATTGATTTTGAAGCTTTGATTTACGTTTTATAGATAATATATCAACAATTTTCAAATGCACAAAAAATGAAAAAAGGAGCCGAAAATTCGGCTCCTAAAATCATAAATTATCTTTTCTGGGTAAAAAAGAATTATGTCTATTAACGCATATAAAATCAAAAGGTTACAATTTACTTGTCCTCTTTTATTCCGCGCATCATTTTGTCGAATTGTCGAATTTTAGCTTTATAAACTTCGATCTCTTTTTTACCTTTCTCTATTTTCTTTTCAAAATCTGCTTTTAGTAAATCTGCATTTTTTGAATTGGCAAAGAAGCTAATATTGGTATCCCAAAGTGTAACATCTTTTTGTAGAGTATCAATTTTTCCTCTCAGATAACTAATTTCTTTTAGGATAAGTCGACCTGCATCATCCTTATTTTGCATTTGCTCAACTTTGTTTTTAAAACCAGCATTTTCAAATTCAAAACTATTGATGTTCAATGCACTTAAATGCTTATCAATAGCCTTACTATAATCTGATTGTAGTTTAGCTTTGTCTTTAATAGGCACTCTTCCAATCTCAATCCATTGACGTTGGAAACCCTTAATTACTTTAAGGTTTTCTTCTTGGTTTTCCCCAAAAACATGAGCAGAAATAGTTTCAATAAGGTTTAGTTTAGCTTGCATATTGTCAATTTCTACTTGACCAATATTTTTGAAGAACTCTTCTTTTGCTTTAAAGAATTTGTCGCAGCTTCCTCTGAATTTCTTCCAAATTTTATCAGAATATTTGCGTGGAACTTGACCAATTTCTTTCCACTTACGTTGTAATTTTACAAGCTCTAAGGTAGTAGCTTTCCAGTCAGTGCTATCCATAACAGCCTCAGCTCTAGCAATTAAATCAAGTTTTAAATGATAGTTGTTCATTTGCTCATCCTTGATAATAGAGGTGAATTCTTTACGTGCATCAAAGAATGAATTGGTTGCTAATCTAAATCTTTGCCAAATAATGTCATTGATTTTCTTTGGAGCTGGACCTAGTGTTTTCCACTCAGCAAATATTAAATTAACTTCATCAGTTTTGGCATTCCAATCTTGATTGGTTTCTGGCTTTTCTTCCAATATTGCTTCTACTTTTTCGCAAAGGGCAGTCTTTAATAATAAATTACTATTTTGCTCTTCATGTAGCTTTTCATAATACTCATGTCGCCTAACATTTACCTTGTCGGATGCGTTTCTGAAACGATCCCATATTTCATCATTTTTCTCCTGTGGTACTGGCCCAATTTCCTTCCATTTATCATGGTATTCTTGGAGTAATTTAAAAGATTTATTGATCGACTTTTCTAACAATAATTCCTCAGCTTTTTCACAAATAAGAATTTTTTCTTCTAGGTTTTTGTTCAAACCCATCATCATTAACTCCTTATTTATTTTTACCTTATCAAAAAACTTTTCTACTAAAAAATGATAGTTTTCCCATAGGTTATTTACCTGTGTTTGAGGGACTAATCCAATCTCTCGCCATTGAGTTTGAAGCTCGCTAAATTCTTTGTAAATCTTATTCAGATTCTCATCTGAGTTAATCATATTCCTTAAAGCTTCAAGAAGTTCTTCTTTCTTTTTAAGATTTGCTTCTTTGAGAAGCTCTAGTTCTTGAATATATTTTGTTCTTTTCTCCTTATAAATTGCAAATGCGGCTTGGTAATTAGATTCAAAATCGTATTTAATTGTCTCATACGTTTCCTCAGTTCCGCCTTCACTTATAAAGGTATCAAAGTGTTCTTGTTTTATTTGCTTAATTTTTTTGATGTATTGCGCTTTTATTTGACCTACTCTCACTTTAACAGCCGCAATATCATCATACGCTACTAGTAAAGTTAGCTGCTCAACTAATTGTTCTAATGGCAGTTCGCTGTAATCAACTTCCTTGTCTAATTCAATCACTTTAGGGGTTTCTGAATTTTCCAAAGTTTGATCTGTAATAACAGTTTCCTCGATTTCAGTATCATTGACAACTTCGCTAACTTCAACAGTTGCTTCTGCAATAGTTTCTGATACTTCTTCTGTTTCAGGTGCACTTGCTTCA
>ERZ889078.1635-NODE-1635-length-17461-cov-9.626910_pt1 | contig 17461 bp, 13 predicted proteins | sample MGYA00521266_ERZ889078 | MGnify/ENA primary metagenome ERZ889078 (study PRJEB32303, sample SAMEA104408618) | aquatic metagenome | biome: Brackish water; feature: Pelagic; material: water | place: Baltic Sea | collected 2014-06-16T06:34:00 | depth 76,534 m ...
ATCGGGAATGAGTGTAGCCACACCCAGGCTAAGTGTTACCACTCCTACCACTGGTGAGGATTTATGCTCCATACTTAACTCAAACACATTCTTCCTGACCCGTTCTGCAATCTGCATGGCTCCTGGACCACCGGTTTCCGGCAAAACCAGACAAAATTCTTCACCACCATACCTTGCAGTTAAATCACCAGGCCGGTTAACAGTATCTTTCATAGCCCTGGCAACACGAATCAGGCATTCGTCTCCTCCCTGATGACCATAGGTGTCATTGTAGAGCTTGAAGTGGTCTATATCAGAGAGAACCACACTGAGGGGACGTTTTTCACGAAGCATACGTTTCCATTCTCGATCCAGCTCTTCATCGAGACGACGACGATTGGCTATTCCTGTTAACCCGTCGACACGGGATAATTCTTCCAGGCGTTTGTTGGCAATCTGCAATTCAGCAGTGCGATCCTCCACCAATTCTTCGAGATTTTCTTTATGCTTAAGCACTTCATGTTCAGCTGATTTCCGACTTTCGATTTCAGCCTGATAGGCTGTATTGGTTCGCTCAAGCTTGGTACGTTGAAGCTCAATAGTCGCATATGCTTTTGAGAAGCGAATTGAAATCAAAAAGGCCTGGGTTAAAATAAAAATCAACAATCCCAGCGAGATGAGATGCCCGGTATGCAGGACATTGGCGACGTAAAGTATATCATTGATGAAGGTGACTACAATGGACAGAAATCCCACCAGCACCATGGTAGAACCTTCTTCACCTCGAATGAACGCCAGGACAAGACCGTATATGATGTATAGCATGACCAACAGGCTAAAAGGTTGGAAGTAATTGAGGGAGGACGAGAAGGTATCAACTCGAGTAAAAAGTACCAGCAGTACAAAGAGTATGGAAATCCCTGCTACAACCTGTCCAACCCGCTCGCTGAGTTCATCGGGAAATTGTAAACGAACAAAGAGATAGAAAATCGGGATACCTGTAAAAAAGGTTAGATATTCAATTTTGACCAGTAATTGCCAGGAAATCGAGGGCCAGATTTGATGGATGAATATTTCACCTGTGGTCAGGGTTCTCAATCCTATTATGAGACAGAACAAGCCAAAGTAAAGGGCAGCCCTCCCGCGAGTGCTGAGTGAAAAGATGCCCAAGTGATATATGCCCATAACAAAGATGGTCCCGAACATGAATAGCGCCATGGCGACTTGTTTCTCACGGTATTCATAGATTTCCTCAGTTGTCCCAAAAGTGATGGATTCCCAAAGCCCGCCCAGACGATGATCATAATTTGATACATCAACGCGTAGTGTCAATTGATTGGAAAGTTCTCCCAGATTGAAAATTTTTGGTTCATACAGGGGTCGGGACATGGCAGGATCAACAGAATAGATTCCTACACTTCCCACCAGATCTTCATTCACAAACAGGTTATAGGCGGTGCCTGCCGTAGTGAATTTTATGGCATATGATTCGGATTGCTCAGGGATGAGAATAGTCAGAAAATAACTTCCCGCACCATGTCCAGGGAGCTTTACCCCATTGTAGCGGTGACCCTTCCAGGAATCTGGAACCTGGATATTGATATGGTCTTCTGAAGTAGTAATGGCTGTAGAACTGGTGTCCCGCCATACAAATCTCCACTCGCCATCGAGGTTAAGATGACCGATAAATTCATGGTCCCTTAGATCAAGAATACCATCCTGGGCAACAGGTTTTTTGCCAGCATTGCCTGAACAACCAACAAACAACACTGCTAGCAGGATTATTGCAATCCCAGATTTTATGAACGGCCACAATCTTTTTATAAGCATGTGTCCCCTTCTGAAGTCATCCTGAATTTCACGTATTAACTTGATAAAAATACGTTCCAAACGTCCACGTATCAAGGTCTTATCTCAGTAGGAATCGTGATCTAAGATAACGTTTTTGTATTCATTAATCATCTCGTTTTGAAGTATAAATATGTATTGGCAGCCAATCTTCCCGCCAGAAAGGCCGAAGCTGCTGCAGTCACACCTATTGCTGACAGGTGAATAATACCTATATAGAGTACAATGATAATGGTTAAGACTTCGATGATGGTGGCATTGGTAATGGGGTTGGTCAGCCCAGATCTAACCAGAATGGCTCTTTGCATGGATATTAAGACGGTTGAGGCAGGAAATAGACCCATGATCAAGAGGGGTGTCAGGGCTATTCCGGTCAACTCAGCGCTTAGTCCACTCACATTTGAAAACCACAATCTTGACAATGGTGTGATTGCCGTAATTATCAGTGCTGAGGCAAGTGCCAGCCCCAGCAGTGTGGCAAATTTATAAATCAATCTATCATTTTCTTTGCTTGACCCCAGCATGGTGATAGCAGCTTCCTGAAATGAGAGCCCAACGCCCCTGAACAAAAATACGAATGAGCTCACCACGGGAAGTACCGCCAGAGACTCAAGCGCCATGTGACTCTTTCCGATAAAGAAAGTGATCAATGGGTGAACCCCAAGGGTCAACATGGAGGTCAGCGCCAGTGGGTAATAGAATTTATTGATAAACTGAAAGGTCAGTGGCAATGCAGGTTTTACCTGTTCCGCTTGTGGCTCAGGTGTTGATTTGAGCCTGCTCAAAATTGATCTGACCATGATTCTGGTACTAATGGCTTCCATGGTTACTCCCGCAGATAATGCTGCGGTGCCGATATACACCCCGGGGAGTTGAGTAAAAATAAATAGGCCCAGTGCAGTGGACCCCATTGAAAAGAGACGAATGACTGTTCCATAGGCTACACGTCGTGTGGCATGGTTGCTGATTAATACGCCCTGGTAGAATCTCCGGAAGCCAATGGCTGCTGGCCAGGGTAACAAGATGATGGTGCCGACATGGGTCAATTGTGCCACATTCTCAGGAAGCCCAATTAAGTCAAGGGTGATAAAAAAGAATATCTTTGGAACTATGAGAATGAGCATGAACACGGTAATGATACCATTCAATATCCAGGTGTACTGACGAAGTTTTCGTAATGATTTATAATCTTTAACCAATGATGTGGAGGCGGTCATCATCATAATTACCGGTGCTTCCACAATGAGGGCAAACGAGAAGGCAACGCCATAGGCGGCCAGGTTGAATTTTGGGTCTACAAGACGGGCAATAATGGCTGCAATAAAGGGTCCCTCGAGGGACATCATAAGCCAGGTTCCGGCGAGGGGTAACCAAAACTTGAAAATCTTCCTGGCAGTCAGTTGTTCCATATCACCATCAATCTAGACCTGCACCTTGGGATTGTTCAATATACTTTCATATGAAACATTGAATATTCAACCCGAATTGGCTGAAAAATCTATTTGTAGTGAAATTCACCAATAAATATGGCTTGAGGTTTAAGCATCAGAGTAAAAACGTAGCTGTCGTTGGCTCCGTCGAATCGTGGCTTCAATTCCAGTTCTTCAGTTTCAATTATATCTTTTTTTCCCTGCTCGGGAGGAAATAAACCGGGAGAATAGTGAACAGTGGCACTTTTAACTTCCAATTTCCGATCCACTCCCTGCAAATTTATCTGGATTGATTTGGACACCAGCGTTTCATTCAAAACAGTAACAATTAATTCATCCTGATTCTTGAATGTTAGGGCATTTAAACCATCCTGGGTGGGATCGAGGGTTGCTATGATGGTAGATTGCTTGGGAACCCGTTTCATAAGTTGCGAAAGTAGAGAAAATACAGGTTTCTCACCACCATTCAGGTCCAACATCCCCCAGGATCTTTTTTTGTATTTCACATCACCTGGAGCATCATACAGTTGGTAGAGAAAGGGTATAACTTGCTTGTGTTTTAATAGGTCCAGGGTATTTGAATAAACCCTCAGCGCATATGGCAAGGTGAAGGTTGCGCTATAGTAGTAGGTTTCAAATGTATTCAAGTTGCCTAAAAGGTCATACTGGTTGGGATCTGGATACTGGATGTCATTAAATTTTGTCTCCGAGGTTGCAAATGAAGTAACCAAAAGAGGTTTCCTTGATTCGATCCTGTCCAGGTATTCAAAGTATCTGCCCATTGCAGGACCAATCTGTTCACCTTCAATCGTATTTTCCCAGCTTTGAACCGTCCAAAATGGTAGCATATCATAACCCGCCTGATCAAGATCTATATACCAGGTTTCCAGGTCTCCTGTAAAAGCTGGTGAGGAGAGTCCCGGTCCCACAATACCAACTTCTTGAAAATCACGAAGATCAAGTTCGGCGCGGGTAGCATGAACCAATTCGTTGAACAAATCGGATGTTAGGGCGAGGGAATCACCTCTCAAAATATCTGGGGTATCCAGTAACTCGATATAATTGGCGGGAACATCTTGATAGAGCAGTTCATCAACTTCTTCTGCCCACCAGCCGGCAAAGCCCTGCACATCAACCAGTCTGCCATAATCATTGAGAAATTGAGCAGGGATGGCATCCAGACTATAAATCCATTTGACTCCCAGGCGTGATGTGGAGGCCCGTAGAGCAAGAATATCATTCCAGTTCTCAGCTTCACGTTTGACACGGATATATCTGATATCCAATTCATTAAATGTTTGGAGTACTTTCATCCTGCGACTATAAAAACTAACAGGAACGTTTGCACCAAGGCCCTCAAAGGGACCGACCTGTTTGTGGAGATCAAATTCAATAGGGGTGTATTCACCCTTTTTTCGGTCGCCAAAAAAACTGCATGACCACATCATACTCAGCACAAGGAGGATTATCCATATCTTCATTGCATATTTGAAGAAGGGTGTTTTTTGCATGGAATTAATTTCTACAGACCATTGACTGAGTCAATGAAAACCTGAACAATTGTCGGAATAACATTGTTGCCCGAAAAAGATGCTATTGTTTTTGTTTTGCCATTTCCAATTGCAGGATGGCTTCTTTATAGCCCTTTCTAATTGCTATCTCTGCTTCAAGAAAATTCCATGCTGACAAACCAGTACTCACATTGATAATCATATTGGGATTGGCCAACTCAACTTGACTGGCTGCAATCAACGCCATGGATAGTATGACAGTTTCATGAGCGATTTCAACCATGTTGGGTTTGCCTGCTTTGTACCAGGCTTCATTTGCTTTTGGGAGTCGCCAGACGGAGCGGCTATTCTTTAATTCATTGGCATTCATATACTTGAAGGCAGGTTTATCCAGATGGTCCTCAGGAAAAGCCAGTACGTTTACGGCAATGATATAATCTGCCCCCATGGAGCGCACGACATCGATGGGTACCGGGTCAATCATTCCACCGTCCACCAGAACCTGATCGTTATTGGCCAGGGGGTTGAAAATGATAGGAATGGACGAACTGGCTCTGGCAGCGTTGGCCAGATTTCCCTCGTTGAGGACAAATAATTCGCCTCGCAGGATGTCTACTGTGGTTGCTGAAAACGGGATGGCCAGGTCTTCAATGTTTTGATAACCGTATAATTCATCGAGAAAAGCATGAATTTTCTGACCATCAATAAATCCTCTAGCAGGAAATACGGGATCGAGGAGATTTAATACATCCAGCCAGTCATTTGTCAACGCCACTTTGGATAAAGAGTCAACACTGAGACCTGAAGCATACCCGCCGCCAATAATGGCGCCCATGCTGCTGCCGGCGATCATATCAATTCGGATTCCTGCCTTTTCAAGAGCATCCAGGACCCCTATATGGGCAAAGCCCTTGGCGGCACCGGCTCCCAGAGCGAGACCAACAGTAAAATCCTGTTCTGCTTTTCCCTGGAGCACCAGTTTGAATTTATGGTCCAGAGAAGAGGATGCCGGAGGTGCACCGTTTACCGACCCACATATAGCCAGCGTGGCAATAAAGACACAAATTGTCAGGGGCGATTTTATCATTTAGCCAAAGATATCATTAAGAATTGCCGCGAGGTGAAAACCAGCCTTAAGTAAGCGATCCTCCATGAGCTCCCCATTCTTATATATATACCGCCAGGATAATTTTCCATCACCAATATCATACACCTGAGCATGAACGGCTCTGGATGCGTGTACAAAGCTCAGAATGTTTGGATCCAAAAGTTCTGCCTTACGTTCTGCTGTCAAGCCAAGTTGAATCTGTTGGGCATATTCAGAATAACTGTATTGCATATGATCGACCATTTTTGAATCCCAAACGCTGTGGAGATTTGTCTCATCTCTGAACCATGTGACTTTCAACTCGTTTCCACCTTTATCTGTGCCATTGCCAACATGCAATGGTTGGTGGAGATCACCAACGATATGGACGATGAAGCGCAGGACATCCTTTTGGTCCTTTTCGTCCAGCATACCTTTCTTAAGGAAATCCGTGAACTCCGTTATTTTTTGGACTGCTCTACCGCCATCGTCTGGTCCTCTGTATTCCTGACCTTCCAGTACAGTACAATAGTGCCAGTCATTGGCATGTTTCCATGCAGGATCAGATTTAATCTCATCTGCCCAATTGGCAATCCTCGCTAAATCTGAATGACCGAAAAGTTTTGTGATTTCGGCTTTGGCTTTTGGCGATAAATTTTCTTCAGCAATAATACCAATAACTCTGTGACCCGTTTTCCCCCACCCCAACAACATTGTGGCAGTGACAAGAATAATGATAATCTGTCGCACTTGTATATCTCCTAACAAATTTTTTATTCTGAGAATCTAAACGGAGATGGAATCAAACCCCCTACAAAATCGGTGACATGAGCAAATAGACTATAGCTGAGAAAACTATTATGTGGAGATTTTAATATCAGAAGTACTGCTTAGATTCTCAACAGTCTTTTGCTTGAATTAATGTCCACCATCTTATTGTTTAATATATTCTTACATTGCCCTGGTGCTTGTTGTTTCGGGATAACTTTCTTGCCGCTCTACATGTCGTGCTACTGGGGGTGTTGAAATATTCAATTATTTGTAAATCGGCTATATATATTTTTTAAAACTACTATCCTGCTTGAGAAATACATTTGCCTAAATACTGCACTAATATCTTCATTATCAACATGATAACCTAATTTATAGCTGCCTTTCTGGGCTGTAAGGATTCTAAGCAACTGTTGTATTATTCAGCACTGTTAAAGAATGGGTATGAGACACGCTTTCGACTATGTCACAGTGTTTGTGATGAATTTCTATACATCTTTACATATTTATTTAATATGATGTTTCAACATCTATCTTTCTGTTAAATATATGTTTATGTGCTGAGATATTTTATGGCACCGGACTTGAATTAGATAAGGCGAACTAAAAAGGAGGTTCATAATGGTCGTCTTATTTGTTTTATTGTTTATCGCTATCGCAATCTCAATTTCCTGGTACAGAGAAGAAAAGCGTATTCAGGTTTTAACTGATTCACCCATCGTTACACAGAAAACCTATCAATTAAAGCCTGATAGACTTGCTTCGCCTGAGGGTGTCTACTTTAGTCCCACACACAGCTGGGCACATATGCAATCTAATGGAGAGGCAAAGGTTGGCGTTGATGCTTTTCTGAATGGATTAACCGGGATCCTCTCTGAGATTACCCTTCCTGAGAAGGGACAAGAAATAAAGCAGGGTGATCCAATGTTCAAGATTTCTCATGAAGGCAAAACACTGGTAATCTCTGCTCCTATTTCAGGGACTATCAAGAGAATCAATCAGGTAGCGCTTCAAAATCTGAGCATTGTACACCGTGATCCTTATGCGGCAGGGTGGTTGGCCAAGCTTGAACCATCCAACTGGGAGGCCGAAACTCAGCGCCTCTATCGCGGACCGCGAACCCTTACTTGGCTAAAAGCGGAGATTGCCAGAATCCGAGATTTCTTTGCCCACTCTTTTGCCCCACCACATGCTGAACGTGGTTTGGCATTACTTCAAGAAGGTGGAGATATTGCAGATGGCGCCCTCGCCTATGCAGGGAAAGGCCTGTGGGGTTCATTTCAGAAACTCATCCTGGATCCATCCAATCAAGAATTGACACACAAATCTTGATGATCCCTCAACCACGTAATTGAATCTTGAAAATGTAAGGACAATCCAATATGTCTATCGATAGACGAGAATTTCTAAAAACTCTGGGAGTCGCTGGCGCCAGCTTGAGTGGAGCCACCGCCCTCGGAAATACTAAACCCAAACCAAACCAGGAAGAATTTTTTGCCATCCTCCATGACATTACGCTATGTGAAGGTTGTCAGGAATGTGAATTTGCCTGTGCTACTGCCAACAACTTACCAGAACCTTCTGACTACCCCGATAGTGAGGTAAAACGAAAATTAAAACCTGATCAATACTCAGTAATCAATGCTGTAGAAACCAGCGTTGGAGAGGTATATACAAAACAACAATGTATGCATTGTGCCCAACCAGCCTGTGCTTCTGCCTGTCTCACGCAGGCCATGAAAAAGCAAAAAGAAGGTCCCGTAACCTGGACTGAAGGCAAGTGTATGGGCTGCCGATATTGCATGGTATCCCGCCCCTTCGATATACCAAAATTCGAGTTTGATGATAACAATCCCAAAATTGGCAAGTGCCAGATGTGTTTCGATAGACTAAAACAAGGTGAGGTCCCAGCCTGTGTGGAAAATTGTCCTGCCGGAGCACTTACCTTTGGCAAGCGAAGCGAAATCCTGCATGAAGCGCATCGCAGAATCATAGAGGATCCCGATACCTATGTTGATCACGTGTATGGTGAATATGAAGCCGGTGGAACCTCCTGGTTAAACATATCCCCTGTACCTTTTGGGGAACTCGGATTTAAAACTGACCTGGAAACCAAGCCCTATCCAGAATTGACCAAGGGCTTCCTCTACAGTGTTCCCTCTGTCTTTGTTCTGTGGCCAGCCTTGCTCATGGGCTTGAGAGAAGCGACAAAAAAAGATGACCAGGAAGACTTGGAAGGAGAAGATCATGAGTGAGGGTATAGTGACTAAACCTTATGGACGTCCTGCCAGTACCTGGAAGTTTTTGCTTTCTGAGCTAAAACCTAGAGGTAATCCCTGGACCATTTTTAATATGATTTCTGTTCCCACGGTTATTGTCGCAGCGGTCATTATCGTCATTCGTTTCATCTATGGACTCTCTGCAGTTTCCAATGTGACCCAATCAGTACCCTGGGGCCTGTGGAAGGGTTTTAATGTTGTGACAGGAGTAGCCTTTGCCGGGGGAGCGTATGTATTGACCTTTATGGTATATATCCTGGGAATGGAAAAATATAAACCCCTGGTACGCGTCACTGTCTTGAATGGGTTTCTGGCATATACTTTCTATGCTATTGCCTTGATTCTTGATCTGGGCAAACCCTGGAATATCATCAATCCCATCATAGGTAACTCCTTTGGGACCAGCAGTATTCTCTTTCTGGTGGCCTGGCACTTCATACTCTATATATTTGCGCAACTCATCGAGTTCTCCCCAGCAGTAGCTGAATGGTTGGGTTCGGAGCGTGCAAGGCGAAACCTGAAGCGTCTCACTATAGGTGCTGTTGTTTTCGGTATCACACTCTCCACCCTCCACCAGTCTGGTTTAGGCGCACTCTTCCTCATGGCCAAGGGCAAGATTCATCCACTTTGGTATTCAGAATTCATCCCCACCCTATTCTTCATCTCCAGTATTTTTGCCGGATTGAGTATGGTAATCTTTCAGGGAAGCATTCTGCAAAGAGTCTTTGCCTATCAGTTGGATAAAAATAGCGATGAAAATCACAACATCATGATTCGTGGTCTTTCCCGGGTTTGCGCTATTGCCATGTTTGTATATTTCTTTCTCAAGATCGTTGATTCAGTGCACAATCATACCCTGACATATCTCATGACCCCCATGGGTGTTTGGTTCATGATTGAGATGATCGGATTTGTGCTTATTCCAATGCTGCTCTTTGTCAGGGGTGTCAGGTTGGGTACACCATTCACCATCAAGCTGGCTTCAATCATGACTCTCATTGGAATTGTTCTCAATCGTATGAACGTGTCTGTAATCGCCTATCGTTGGGATGAGATTCCACGCTATATACCAACCTGGATGGAAATTGTTGTAACCGTATCCATCATCTTTGTGCAGATCTGGATTTTCCGCTGGGTTCTCCACCGTATGCCGGTGTTAAGAACGATGGAATCTATGACAGCACCCAAACCAGCAACACAAGGTAACTAAATCATGCCAAATCTTTTTTATAACGACATATTTGCGACAAAAGGAATTGAATATCTGCTCATCATCAGTTTCTTCTTTGTATTCATCCCCTTCTACTCCTACCTCAAAGAGGTGGAAGGCCCTCTGTTTTCACTAGTCAATGTCCGCCTGCCCCGCGGTGTATTCTTTGACAAGACCCACACCTGGGCCTATCTCAAAAGTGCAGGGCAAGTGCAAGTTGGAATTGATGACTTTCTTGCTGCACTCACCGGTCCAGTTTCCTTGAAACTTCACAAATCAAGTGGTGAGAATATTGAGCGGGGAGATCATCTTGCCACACTCATGAGCAAGGGGAAATCCCTGAAAGTCTATTCTCCCGTGACTGGAACCTTAAGATCCATCAACAAGCAGGCGCTCCACAAATTCAGCAAGCGAACCAGCAAAGAATTTACAGAGAACTGGTTGTTCGAGATGGTTCCCAAACGATGGGATGTGGAAAAAGCCATGCTCATTCTTGGTGAAAGAGCCCAGGAGTGGATGCAACAAGAACAAGCCAGATTGCGTGACGTGCTTGCCTATGCCGAGAGAAAATATGATCTTAGCGTTCAACCTGTTCTCCTCCAGGAAGGTGGGGAAATTCAAGATCAAGTCCTGGAATCACTTTCACCCGAAATCTGGGAAGAGTTCCAGTCTGAATTTATTGATGCGGCAAAATGACAAATTGTGGCTACAGGTGTGTATTCAGGGGGTTCAGCTTTGTACCCCCTGGGTCATCCCCTTAATGGACATATAGGTGGATCAATAAGATGGAATCGCAAAAATGTATTTGGATGGAAGCTGGATCAATTGAATATCAACTTTGTCCCCTTAAGCAAAACTGCGATTTATGTGATTTTCACAAGGAAATGATGGGGGGATTACGTCGATCTGTAAATACCGCCGAATCCAAAATGCTCAACCTGCTCACACCAGAAGCCTCCGTTATTCAGTTTACCCCGGGTCTCCAGTTTACACATCGGCATTTCTGGATTAAAAGAACCGGGAAGGGTAAAATGCGTTTGGGAATCGATGCATTTTTATGGCAATTATTTTCCTCCGTTCAGAAAATAATCACCGCCAAAATCCACACCACCTTGTTTGAAAAGCAGTGCTTCAGTTGGCTACAGCTGGAGGATGATATTATTTTTCTCCGCTCGCCCATGGCAGGACAAATTCTTCAGACCAATCCCCTGTTCAGCTCTGAGCACATTCAAGATCGTCATCTATACATGAGCCCCGAAGAAGAACTCTGGCTGGTGGAATTGGCAGTGGATGAAACTACATTGGAACGTGATTACCTCAGGAAAGACGAATATCTCAAATTGATTGAGGAAGATATAAACCGTTTTAAAAGGCTCATGGAAAATGAGTCAAACCCAACACCTCAAACCATCCTTCGAAGATCCCAAATCGGCAAAAAATCATTCTCAAAATACTTAATCGACATTAGCGATAGCCTAGCCTACGCCTGCTAGCTGGCATGTATTATGCACTCTCAACTTTCGCTATTATTTACTTAGTCAGATATTAATTGAGGGGATCATGGGTTCTAGCTCCATTCAGGTTCCACGACAACCAAATCGATACAGCTCTTTCATAAGAAGCAGATTTCAACCAAAATCACTCTACGGCCATCTTCTTTCTCTCCTTGTGAGTATGTCCTTGGTTTTGTTTGCATTCCTGGCATGGCTCATCTTTTCAATGTCCAACAATTATCTGGAAAATGTGACGACCCGCTTTGGCAAACGCATGGCTAAGGTGATCGACAAGTCCATTCGCAGTAGCATGATCAGTGAAGATCATTCAGAGCTTACCCTGGCCATCAATGAGGTGTTAGAAGTCCCGGGTATCAGTGCTATCAGGATATATAATAATCACGGCAAGATGAGGCACTACACCCAGGATGAATCAAGCAAGGCAAGAGGGGAAGGTCCCATGCTCCCCTGCTCCCATTGTCATACAAAAGTTGACCCTGCCCAGTGGGGGATGCCCTTAACTTGTGTCTATAATGTGGATGTGGCAGATGGCCGGAATTTAATTGTTCTATCACCCATAATGTCTGCCCCGGCGTGCGGCTCCATTTCCTGTCATCAAACATCATCGTCAGATGAAGTGCTTGGTTTTATGGAAATCGAATTGCCCCTGACTGAGCTTGATGCTGCCTTAAATAAAGTGCTCTACGAATACTTCAGCATAGTTGTTTTGTTTCTGATACTCCTGGTAGCAACCCTCCTTTTCTTTGTTCAACGTCGAATCAATTATCCTCTCAAGCGTATTGTCGATGCCAGTCGCGCAGTTTCAGCTGGAAATTTATCGGTAAGGGTGAATGTACAGCCCAATGACCTGATGGATATCCACCAGGTAGGCCTGGCCTTGAATACCATGTTGGAATCAATTAATGAGAGCAATCGTGAATTGCACGAGTGGTCCAATGAACTGGAAAATAAGGTTCGAGTTAAATCCGAGGATATGGCCAGAACACACAATGAAATTTATCAGATTGAGCGACTGGCATCCCTTGGGCGGCTTTCATCATCTGTGGCCCATGAAATCAACAATCCTCTGGCCGGGGTGCTGACCTATGCCAAACTCATATCGAGAATTCTCCAGAATAATGAATTCACGGATGAGAAAAAAGCTGCTGTACTGAAACACCTCGATATGATCCAATCAGAAACGATGCGCTGTGGGAATATTGTCAAAGGACTGCTCAATTTCTCCCGCGACGGCAGCCAAAATTTTGATGAGATACATCTCAATGCCGTACTCCACGAGACTGAACAACTTATTCAGCATAGTTTTCAAATATCTGATGTCAAACTGGCCACTGATTTTTCAGCAAGCAGAGACCTGATTAAGGCCAACGGGAACCAAATCATTCAGGCTTGTCTGGCGGTGCTTACCAATGCGCTGGAAGCAGTAAGACCGGGTGCCGATAGTATGGTCACCTACCGCAGCTACAATCCTGACATGCAACACATTATCATCGAAATCAGGGACAATGGTATTGGTATTTCCGAGGCGGACCAGGAACACATTTTTGAACCTTTCTTTTCCAGCAAGAAAGAGATGTCGGGTATTGGATTGGGGCTGGCTGTTACCTATGGGATATTGGAGCAGCACCAGGCCAAAGTCACAGTCGATTCAATTCCCGGCGTGGGAACATCAATAAAATTTAAATTCAAACTTAGTTCGGGGAGGCTCGAGGATGGACAATAATCTTGCCATATTGGTAGTTGATGATGAACTCTCGGTGCGTGATTCCTTATCCAACTGGTTCATCGAAGATGGATATACGGTTGACACGGCCGAAGATGCCAAGGTGGCCATAAAAAAAATTGAAGCTTTCCATTTCCACATCATTCTTATTGATATAAAGCTTCCCGGCATGGATGGGCTTGAGCTAAATCGCCGTATAAAAGCCATCAACGAAGATACCATCGTCATCATAATGACCGCCTTTGCCTCAGTCGATTCAGCTGTCCAGGCACTGAAGGATGGTGCCTATGATTATGTCTGCAAACCCTTCGATCCAGATGCAGTGACCCATATTATTCGCAATGCCAGCAAATCCATCCAACTCAGTCGTGAAAATCTCTCCCTCCAGGACCGGATAAAAAGTCTGGTTAATGTTGAGTCTATCATCGGCCAGAGTGAGGGTATTCTCAATGTGTTGGAGCAGGTACGCGTTGTCGCTGAAACGGATTCTACCGTGATCATCCATGGGGAAAGTGGGACGGGTAAAGAGCTTATCGCCAAAGCCATTCACATGAATTCCCCGAGGCGATTTTTTCCCATGGTCACCGTGCATTGCGGCGCTATTGCAGAGAATCTCATGGAAAGCGAATTATTCGGGCATGAGCGCGGTGCCTTTACCGGGGCCCAATATGCCCGCAAAGGCAAGTTTGAAATGGCAGACGGAGCGACACTCTTTCTCGATGAGATTTCAACCATCTCCATGAAAATGCAGATTGAATTGCTTCGTGTGTTGGAGACAAAACGTTTTGCCCGAGTTGGAGGAAACCGTGAATTCCAATCTGACTTCCGGGTGATCTGCGCCACCAACCGTGACCTGCAATCCATGGTGAAGGCAGGAGAATTCAGGGAAGACTTGTATTATCGTCTGAATGTGTTTTCCATTGTAATCCCCCCTCTGCGTGAACGTCCTGAAGACATCAAACTTCTGTCAGAACATTTTGTAAAGCTTTATGCTGATCAAATGAACAAGGGAACCCGCTTTATCGGTAAACGGGCCGCCAAAGCTCTCAGTAATTATGCCTTCCCCGGGAATGTTCGCGAGCTTGAAAATCTCATTGAGCGGGCAATAGTAATTGGAAACGGAGATACCGTTCAGTTGAAGGATTTACCTTTTGATCACCAAATAAGCAAACCCACTTGGGAATCTATCCAGGATATGGAGAGCCATCATATCGAGTCCATCCTGAGTAAATACGAATGGAATATATCCAGGGCAGCCAAAGCTCTGGGGGTTGACCGAGTTACCCTATACAGCAAAATTAAGAAATACAAGATCGAGAAAGCATAGGCGGCTGGCACTGGTTTCGATTTATGTCCCCAATCAGGATCATCCCCCTGCAATTTTCCAGTGTTGACACCTTGGAACGCATGCTCAATGTGCTAAGTAACCGTTTCAAAATGGAAACCCGACTGAGTAGTTATCACATGGATCTCACCCCCTTCTTCAATCCAGTCAGATCTCAATATAACGCCAATGAAATCATCCATAAGTTGCTGCCGCTCACTGGTGAAAATGACAAGATTGTCGGGGTAACGGATCTGGATTTATTTATCCCGGTGCTGAGCTATATCTTTGGGCAAGCCTATTTGGGGGGCTCCATCGCTCTGGTTTCTGGGCATCGTCTCGACAACCGACGCTATGGTCTGGCAGGGGATGCAAAACTGTATTCTGAGCGCATCATCAAATGCATTGTCCATGAGCTAGGCCATGCCTTTGGCTTAAAACACTGCCTCAAACCGGGATGTGTCATGGTTTCAACAACTTATGTAGAAGAGATGGACCAAAAATCGGATAGGTTTTGTCCCACCTGTCAGGAAGTACTCTCACCCCTCATTGGTTAGGCTCAATCTAGAGGGGCACATTCTCATATACATCCTTGATTTCATCTATGGCCAACTGAATCGCCAGGGTGATATAGTCATGGACCAGAAGCTTCATGTCGAATAGGCTGGGATTATTATTAAGCCCTTGGGTAATGACATCCCGAGTAACGCACAAAGCTCCGCATATTTCTTCCAGGCTGGCATCTTCCTGCATTCTACGGTGAGAAAGGTCACGGGCAAAGGTGATCATTATTGACCGATCTCCGTGTCTGACTGATGTGAGCAGGTTGTTATAGACCACACTGATATACCACTTTAAATCATCGGCATCCATGTCATGATAAAATTTGAGCAGATTCTGGTTTTCAGGAATCATGATTTTTTTGTATATCTGCTCTACCAGCGTTTCATGCATTTTGATCATCTCCTCAGCCAGGGTGAGAGAGGGTCGACTTTTTGAAAACTTAAGCAGGCGATCGAGGTTCTTACGGTGCCATTCTTCGGGACGAGCTTTCAAATTTTCAATAAGATGCAACAGTCTTCGCGAGATGTGATGTCTGGTTTTAGGGTTCCAGCCCAATACTTCTCTGGTGTAGGAGGAGTCGGTGGGATACTGTTTATCGGTGTAGTCGAGCATCCAAAGTTTTTCAAATGGTGCTGTACCTGTTATACTCCCCACCAAATTTCGCCAGAGGACACCAATTCGGGCAAGGATGGTAGGAATGTGAATCGGCTCCCTCTCCTGACCATAGTAATGACGTGTAGCCAATTTGAATAAATCTATCAAGGCAACAGGTTCATCAATACTCGCCAGGAATATATCAAAATCCTTAAGCTTATCAGATTTCCTCATTATCTGCTCGAAAAGAGATATTGTGCAGCAAACATGGATATAGGGAATGGCCATAGTTCCTTTGCCCGGTAGAATGCGCGCATCCCAGCGATCTGAAAGCCAGATTTTAAAAAAATGATAGAGTGGCTCATACTCACACCAATCGCTGCATACTGCGGCCAGACGAACAACCGAACAGGGATAGTACTGGGAGAATTCCTTTGTCATCTCCTCACCCAGTCGTTTGGTAATGGCATAGGGAAAATCTGCATCAGGGACACTTCTCTCATGAACCACATCCCCAGGTTCAGGAAAATTGCTGGCCACCAACGAGCTGGCAAAAACAAATCTCTGGATATGGGCTCCCCTGGCAAGCTCCAGCAAATCTCGAGTCGCTTGAACATTGGTTTTTTCATAGATCTCTGAATAGACTTGACGACCAAAATCATAGTAGGCAGCCAGATGAAAAATAAAATCTATGGGGTGTGTGGCATTGGCTTTGAGAAAGGCTGATTTTAACTGGTTGGAATCCATCAGATCCACCAGCACCCACTCCAGATTGGGGTGGGGATCAAGTCCAACTTCCTTCTGCGTTCTGCGTGCAAAAGCGATAACCATGTGATCTGGGCATAGATATTTTACCAGGTGGTTGCCTATAAACCCTGAGGCACCTGTGATGAGAACAGTCTTATTGGTATGTTGAAGTCCCATTTTTTCTATCCAAGTTCAATCCTGAGGATCAAACGGTAGTAACTGGACTATCGGTTGTGAAATCGAACGTAGGAGGCAGGCGCCTGAGCGATATCGTATGCGTCCTCGATTTCATCGATTGCCATCTGGATGGTCAGATCGATATCGTCGCGGATGCGTTTTTCAAGATGTTTAACTGAGTCAAATTCAAGAAGATGCTGAATGACTATATCAGAGAGCGTTTGGTAGACATCGACGACCTCAGCCAATTTAAAGCCTTCATGGATACGAATACTAGCTATAAATCGGGCATAGTTAGCCAGGGATAAACGATCACCGGTCCGCACGGAAACCTTTAATAAATTGTACACAATACCAAGATACCAGGACAGTTTTTCTGGTTCCATTTTCTTATAAGAAAGATAACGAGTGGGGTCCTCAACGCTCATAATTTGATCGATTAATGCAGCGAGAATTTCTTCCTCTCCATAGACCAGCGCCTCAGATATTTCAAGATTAGGTCTTTCAGGGTCCTTGTATAAGGCCAGGGCATTCTTCTGGTGCCACTCGATGGGGTAGGTTTTCATATGCTCAATCACATGTAGAATTCTACGCTCTGGCCGGTATCGTGGAATAACATTCCAATCCAGCTCATTCCTTGTGTAGGAGGCATCCACATCCATACGTTCGTCAATGTACTTCATCATCCAGGGACGTTCAAAGG
>ERZ889078.1637-NODE-1637-length-17451-cov-6.901931_pt1 | contig 17451 bp, 14 predicted proteins | sample MGYA00521266_ERZ889078 | MGnify/ENA primary metagenome ERZ889078 (study PRJEB32303, sample SAMEA104408618) | aquatic metagenome | biome: Brackish water; feature: Pelagic; material: water | place: Baltic Sea | collected 2014-06-16T06:34:00 | depth 76,534 m ...
CGTAACCTTCGCAAGTCCGCCAAGCGCGCCGCACGTCGCCGCTTGGTCGCTTTGAACGTCAGCCTCACGGCGGACCAGCGCAACAAGCTGCGCCGCGCTCGCGCCGAGAAGACCGTTGGTCTCAAGCAGTTCCTCGCCACGCAGAAAGGCTAGCCCGGAAGCCGCGACATGACCCAGACGCCAAGCGTTGCGCGGTCGGTCGACTTCTGGTTCGACTTCTCCTGTCCGTACGCGTACCTCGGCTCGACCCAGCTGAGCCGCGTTGAGGCAGCGACAGGCGCGCGCATCCGCCTGCAGCCGTTCCTGCTCGGCGGCGTGTTTCGTGTGCTGCGTCAGCCACAGAACATGTCCGTTACGCTGAACGAGCCCAAAAAACAGCACAATCGCGCGGATCTGATGCGCTGGGCGACGTGGTTCGAGGCCCCGCTGCGGACACCGTTTCAGCACCCGAACCGCACCGTTATGGCGCTGCGCACCCTGCTCGCGTGTCCGCCCGAGCGCTGGCGCGACGTAGTGGATGCGTTCTTTGCGATGTACTGGGTGCATGCCAGAGACATCTCAGATCCAGACCAGGTGGCTGCGACCTTGACTGCGCTGGGGCTCGACGGCCCGCAGCTCGTCGCCCGTAGCCAAGACAGCGACCTCAAAGCCGAGCTCTTTCGCCGGACAGACGCCGCCATCGCGGCCGGTGTCTTCGGCGCGCCGGCCTGGATCGTTGGCGATCAGCTGTTCTGGGGACAAGATCGCGTTGAGATGGTCATCCGCGCCGCACGCGACGGCTGGCGGTCGGACCCCGCCCTCAGCACGTTTCAATTCAACCAGGAGACGACACCTGATGAGTAACACCAAAACACTTGAGTATTTCTACGATTTTTCGTCTCCATACGCCTATCTCGCCCACGAGCGCGCCGCTAGCCTGGCGGCTCAGCACGGCGCGACGCTGGTCTATCGGCCCTTCTTCCTGGGCGGGCTCTTCAAGCAGCTTGGATCAGCCCTGGTGCCGATCAACGAGGCGAGCGCCGCGAAACGTGCTTGGCTCGGCAAAGACCTCAGCCGGTGGGCCGAGCTGCGCCGGCTGCCCTTCAGCTGGCCCGACAAGTTCCCCATGAACACCATCACGGCGCTTCGGGTCGTGCTTCAGCTCCTCGGTCCGGACCATGTCGACGCGCACAAACGCGCTTGCAGCGCTATTTTCCGGGCGTATTGGGGTGATGGGCGCGACATCAGCGACCCGGCGGTCCTGGTTGCGATCCTCAATGACGCGGGGCTCGACGGCGAGGCGTTGCTTGAGGGCACGAAGGATGCCGGCGTCAAAGCCCGACTTTTCGAGGCCACCGACGAGATCCATGCGCGCGGCGGCATCGGCGCGCCGACCTTTTTTGTCGGTGAGCTATGTTTTTGGGGCCAGGATCGCTTCGAGATGATCGATTGTGCCCTGGATGGCTGGGTGCCGGCCAAAGGGTAGAGCGGTGGCCAACGATGAGGCATGCTGTGAGCATGAAACATCGAAATCATCTACGCGCCGTTCGACGCAACCCGCTCTGGACCGCCCCGGCAGCGGGTCTGACCTCCGAGCGGACGGCCCGAGCCGCCGCACGCCGCGGCGCTGTTGTCACGGCGACCTTAGTCTCCGCGCTCGTCACGACGCTGATCGCAGCTCCGGCGGAGGCCGACGGGTACAACGAATGGACGGCCGGCGTCGCGGACCCCGGCATGCTCTACATGGTGCCAGCGCTGTCGCTGCAAGCGTCGCCCGTTTTTCAGGCGTATCCGCAGATGCAGGTGCAGGCCGGGCTCTACGAGCGGGTCGACGTGATCCTGACCGCCGCGTCGTGGATCACCAAGAAGTCTGCCACCGCCGACGCGCTGTACATTCAGCCGCGCGTTCAGATCGTCGAGGGGCTCGCGTTGTCGCCGGGTCTCAGCGTGCCGATCACCGGCGCGGGCGCGCCTTGGACGCTGTCGCCAGGCATCTTTCACACGATGGAGCCAGAAGGCTGGCAGATCTCCTGGAATCTCGTCGGCTATTTGAACCCAAAGGCGTGGTCGGACTCGAGCTTCTTCTTCGTGACGGTTGTGGAGAAAATCTACAATGATACATGGTCGTTTTACGTTGAGCTTGATGTATCACATACGCTGTCGTCGCCGGCCTCACAGGCTGAGTTGGTTGGTTTTGTGGGCACGCAGGTCGCGGTGACCGACAGCGACACCGTCAACGTGTGCGTATTCACGCCGCTGCGACCAGGCCTTGAGCTGGCGCAGACCTCAGTCGGCATGTGGTGGTCGCATGGCTTTACGATGTGGAGCAAGAAGTGACCGGCGTCGTATAACTGGGCTTCCGCGTGATGGTCGCGGCTAGTTTGTAACGGCCCGGCGCGGCGACCGTCCGCACTGTGGCTTCATCTAGCCCGCGCGTTGTCTACCCCGCACGCCCCCAAATCCCTCACACCGGAGACTACTTCCATGCAGAACCGCCACCGCCCGCTCGCCGTCCTGATCGGCGCCGCCGCCCTACTGTCTGGCTGCGCCTCAACGCTCGACAGCGACGCCTATTTTCCGAAGACCTACGCGTCGGACTACACGCTGATCACGAACTGTGAGAAAAGCGGCAGTCACGGCGGGAAATACGTAAAGACATATGTCACCAAGGATGCTGAAACTGCTTGGAAAACAAAGGTATATCCATTCTCTGAAGCGACCGTATTCGTCAAGGTCATGCACAATGACAGCAAGTGCAGCGACATCTCGGGGTACTCCGCGATGCAGAAGATCGCGGCTGGGTCCGGTGGCGCTGCTGGCGACTGGAGCTGGCAGAGCCTCGACGCGGACGGACAGGTCACTCAGCAGGGTCAAGTCGCCGGATGCACGGGCTGTCACGCCGGCTACAAGAGCAACGACTACGTCGGCACCCTGCCCTGATGCGGCGCGGTCCTGACCGCTTGACCGCCAGACACGGGTCGGCAATTCTGCACGCCCCCAACCCCTGACCCGACCGCGCGCGACCGCAGCGGGCGTCGTGTATTCACGCGGCTGCGTCTGTTCCCGACACGATCTCGCCACCGCCGCGCTGCCTTTGCGCGCTGGAACCCCGCAAAACCGGCGTTTAATGACGCACGGCGACGCCGTCCCCTTCGACGGCCGCGCACCCGCCTCCACCACCCGTCCACCACCCGTCCACCACCCCCTCCTCCACCCCTCTCCCCATCAAGCCACGCAGGAATGACCATGAGCGCCACACCCCGAACTCCCTCTATCGCCTCCCAAGTGTCCCGGCGTCGATTCTTGCGTGATCTGGGCATCGCCACCGGCTGCGTGGCCACCGGCGCGACGCTGCTCGGCTGCGAAGTCTCCGAGGTGAAGGTGAGCGGCGGTGGCGATGTGACTGAGCTGGCCTTCAACGTCACCGACGCTAAATTCGTGGACCTGAAGGCGGTGGGCAAGATGGTCGCCGTCAACGTTGGCGGCGCGAAGCTCCTCCTGATTCGCACCACGCAGGCCGAGGTGATCGCGCTCAGCCGGATCTGCCCACATGCGGCGTGCGATCTGTCGCCGGACGGTGTCGGCACCTGGAAGGTGGCGTCCAGCACCCTTCACTGCGGATGCCATAACTCCGAGTTCAAGCCCGACGGCAAGTACGTCGCTGACTCGGTCAACGGTGGCGGCAAAGTCGGCGATCTCGACAGCTACCCGGTGACCTTTGACGCAGCCGCTGGGACGGGAATCGTCGACCTGGTAGGTGCGGTATGATGGCGCTGCTCCACGCCAACGCTGCTCGCGCCGGCCTCTCGGCACGCATCGCCGTGGTGATCGCCTGCTTCACCGCGACGAGCCTCACAGCGCCGGACGCCAGCGCGCTCCCTCGGATGTCGCTCACCGCCGGCTCGCCATGCGGCACATGCCACATCACGGCTCAGGGCGGCGGCGCACGCAACGAGATCGGCTGGGGCACTGAGCTGTTCACCCGCATGGTCGGCTTCGAGAAGATCGGGCTCGCCAGCTGGGACGAGGCCGAGAGCAACCAGCTGCTCGGTGGCAAGGTCGCGATCGGCGTCGACGTGCGCACGCAGCTAGCGCGACTGGGGCGGCCCAAGGCGAAGGCGACCGGCAAGCAGGAAGCCGGCTTCTTCTCGGGGTTCACGGAGGCCGAGAAGCCTGGGCTAGTGGTCATTCCGATGTTCTTTCAACCCTACGTGACGGTGACGCCGACGCCGTGGATAGCGCTCACCGGCGGCTACAACCTCTCGACGGTCAAGCTCGGGCCCAAAGAGGCGTTCCGCTATCCCGGTCAGTCGCCCTGGGACGCGCAGCTCGTGCTGCACGGCGACGCCAAGTGGCCCCAGCTCCGCCTCGGCAAGCTCCAGCCGACGATCGGTGTTCGCCATGATGACCACACGATCTTGATTCGCGCCGACGCGCTCGAGCCCCGGCGGCCGGCGATCCCTGCGGGGTATGCCGAGTACGGCGGCGAGCTCAACTACCAGCCCAGATCCTGGTTGCGGGTGGATGCGGGCGCCTTCATGAACCAAGGTCTCTTCGAGTCGATGAACAGCCGTCCGGTCAACCCGATGGGCGCAAACTCGGACGGGGGGTTGGCGTGGCTCGGCCGCGTGAGCTTGTTGCCCCAGTTTCTCGACCTTGGCATCAACACTTGGGTCGGCGCCTCGGCGTTCGGTTCCGGCGCGTATCTGCTGCTCAACGGCTTCATCGGGGTTGGCAAGAACGAGCTGGGCTCGCTGCAGCTTGAGATGTCGCGGTCAACCGGCGATGGCGCGTACGAAACGCTGAACATGATGGCGCTCGCCTCCTACAATGTGAAGGAATGGCTGATCGCAGAGGTTCGTGTTGAGCAGGCGACCGCGAAAGCGGTGACTAAGCTCGGCGCGCGCGACGCGACGACACGACAGTTGGTGATGGGTCTGCAGTTCTTCCCCATCCCGTACGTTGAGCTTCGACCGGAATACCGGCTGATCCTCGCGAGCGACAGTGAAGGTGGGTTGAAGAGTGAATACGCACTAGGTCAGTACACGTTGCAGGCGCACGTGTTCTTCTAGCGGCGCCACAACGCGTCGCCCGAGTTACAACAACGCCCAGGGATAGCGCCAACGCCCTGGGATCGAGCCCGTCTCCGCGCGGCGCCAAGGAGAGAGAGACATGAAGCGAAATACGGCAGTTCTGAAGTGGGCCAAGCTGGCCGCCGTCGTCGTCACCAGCAGCGCGCTGTTCGCTGGCTCTGCGTTCGCGCAGCTCGCCGTCAAAGCGAAGGGCGTGCAGAAGGTCGAGTTGTCCGACGCGATCAGCAAGAACCAGATCAGCTGGCTCAGCGACGCGCCAATGGAGAAGATCAAAGGCACCGCGCCGAACGTCACCGGTTCGTTCACCATGAACCCGGCGGACATGAAGGCCGTCACCGGCACGGTCTCTGTGCCGGTGAAGGGCATGAAGACGGGCAACCCGATCCGCGACCGACACCTGATGGGCAAGGATTGGCTCGACGCCAAGCAGTTCCCCAACATCACGTTCAAGATCACCAGCGTCACGGCGGCGCGCGTCAGCGGCCAGAAAGCCAACCTGACCGTTGTGGGCGCGTTCACGTGCCACGGCGTCACCAAGACCATCACCGCGCCGGTCGAGGTCACCTGGAAAGAGGCGAGCGCCAAGACGGCGCGTGCACCCGGAGACTGGATCAAGATCAAGACGTCGTTCACGATCAAGCTCGCGGACTACAAAGTCGCCGGAAAAGCCGGCGTGGTCGGCAACAAAGTCGGCGACACCATCAAGATTGACGGGACGCTCTACGGTCACACCGTCCGCTGAGACGGCGCTCGCGATTCCCTGTTCGCCAACGGAGTTCTGCCATGAAGAAGACTGTCGCCATCATCTGCTTCGTTCTCGCCGCTGGCGTGCTGGGGTATTGGGCCATGGATGGTCAGCACATGGCCAACCAGTTCAAGACACTGAAGGTCACCACCGTCGAAGACCCCTTTGGTGAAGACGAGAAGAAGAAGGTGTGGGTCGAGGAGTTCCACCTCGGTCTGATGGACGGTGCGCTGCCGGCGGCGTTGGGGCTCATGGGGCTGGGCGCGGCGTTCCTGTTTTTCGAGCACCGCAGCCGCCGCAAGGCGTGACAGCCGGCGCGCGTGCCTATCCTGTCTGCGATAGCCGGGTAGGCGACGATTAGCGGGCTCACGGCGCCGCTGCTCGCGCCTGGACGCACCCAGACGCCTTGGCCCAGTTGCACATCACGCAGCTGGGCCAAGCGCTTTTTGCCGCCGCGCCAAGTGCCGGCGGAACGGTCGCTGGCAGACCGAAGGAGATCAAGATGCGTGTGTTTGTGGCGGGGGCGACCGGATACACGGGCCGCGAGGTGGTGGCGCAGCTGCGGTGCGCTGATCATGACGTGGTCGCCCATGTGCGACAGGACTCCGCGCGATTGAGCCACTGGCTCGGGCATTTTACCCGGTTGGGCGCGACGGTGGACACCACGGCTTGGCAGGCAGACGCCATCGCTGAGACGCTGCGCAAGCTGCAACCCGATGTCGTCTTCGCGCTGTTGGGCACCACCGCCAAGCGTCGCAGGCGTGCCAACCACAACGCTCGTGACGGGGCGGCGGAGACCTACGAGGCGGTCGACTACGGGTTGACGGTGCTGCTGTTGTCCGCCGCTGAGCGCTGTGGTCGCGGGCCACGCTTTGTGTATCTCTCGTCTCTCGGAGCGCGAGAACGGGCCCCTGGTGCGTACCTACGCGCCCGCTGGCGGGTCGAGGCGGCGCTGCAGGCGTCCTCCCTGCCGTGGACCATCGCGCGGCCTTCGTTCATCACCGGCGACAATCGCGACGAGCCGCGCCTTGGCGAGCGCATCGGCGCGGGGTTGGTCGACGCGATCCTCACGGCGCTCGCGGCGATCGGCGTGCGTGGGCCGCATGCGCGATTCGCGTCGCTGCGCAACGACGCGTTGGCGCGCGGCTTGGTACACCACGGCCTCGCGCCGGAGAGCGTTGGCCAAATCGTGGAGGCCGACAGGCTGCGAGAGGTGGCCGCGCTATGATGCGTACGCCCGAACCCGAGATCATGGACGGATCAGAGCAGAGCGCTGCCTACGCAAACGCTGATTTTACGGCCGTAAACGCGGGATTTGTGGCGAGCTTCGCGGCGCGTTTCGACACCTTCGCGGGCGGTGTCCTGATCGACCTGGGCTGCGGCCCCGCCGAGATCTGCCTCCTCCTCGCCCAGACCTACACGACGGCGCAGGTGCACGGCGTCGACGCCTCCGAAGAGATGCTGGGTCATGGCCGGCGCGCCATCGCACAGGCGCACCTCGACGGGCGGGTGCGACTGCATCAACGGTACCTGCCACTGGCGGGCGAGACGGGGCTGCCGCTGGCGGACGCGGTGGTCAGCAACAGCCTGCTCCACCACCTCGCGGCCCCTGAGACGTTGTGGCAGACCATCGCGCGAGTGGGGCGCCCAGGGGCGGCGGTCTACGTCATGGATCTCCTTCGACCGGCCTCCATCGCCGATGCCAGCGAGATCGTCGATCGTTACGCCGCGGGTGAGCCCGATGTGCTTCGCCATGACTTCTTTCACTCACTCTGCGCGGCGTACCGGGTCGATGAAATCGAAGAGCAGCTTGAGAACAGCGGGTTACGCGGAATGGCCGTCGACGTCATCAGCGACCGCCACGTGTGCGTCTCGGGGTGCCTCCCGGCGATGTGACGCGATGCGCCGCAGTTTGCGCCAGGAACTTGAAAGCCGCACGAACCGGGCATAGTTTCGGGCCGTCATTCGAGCCGGACCTGGCTCAGGAGGTGCCCATGCGTGATCAATTCTCCCGTCGTAGCTTCATTCGTCAGACCGTGTCGGTCGGTGCCGTCGGCATCGGAGCGGCCGCGCTGCTCAGCGCGTGTGGCAAGAAAGAGGGCGGCGGCGGCAAGAAGAAGGCTGAGGCTGCCGCGGGCTGCACGGACGTCAGTGGCTTGACCGCCCCTGAAAAAGCCATGCGGACGACGACCAGCAAGTACATGGACGTCGGCCCGGACCCAGCCAAGGTGTGCGACGGATGCCAGCTGTACATCGCCGCCAAGGCCGGCGCTGCGTGCGGCGGCTGCTCGGTCGTCAAGGGGCCCATCGCACCGAAGGGCACCTGCAACCTCTGGGCTAAGAAGGCGTAGTCCGCCGCGGGCGCCGTGTGTACCCGCGACGCGTGGCCGCTCGCGGCGACGCTCCTGACGACGTCTCGACCAGCGCCCATCGCTCACCTGTCGCCGCGCGCCCGTCGGGCCTGCGTAGCGGCAGTGAGCGATGGGTGTTTGTCGTTTTGTGTGAGGCGTCGCGGGTGGCGCGCCCTGGCCGCGACACGTGGCGGCGCTGCGAGCTTGAAAATCCGGGCCGGCAGCGCCGCTACTTGGTCGCCAACAACGCCAGCGCCTTGGCCTTGAACGCTGCGACCTTGGCGGCGTTGATGCCTACCAATCGCTCCACGATGTGACCGTCGCGACCGACGAGAAAGGACGTGGGCATGCCCTTGACGCCAAACGCGCCCATGGACAGCGCCTTGGCGTCAAAGGCCACGCCATAGGTGAGGTTGAGCGTCGCGACGAACTCCTTCGCCGCCTGAGGACGTTTGTCGACACCGATGGCGAGGATCTTGAGGCCTTTGTTCTTGTGGGCCTGATAGAAGACATTGAGATCAGGCAGCTCGCGGCGACATGGGCCACACCACGACGCAAAGAACGTCACGACCGTCACGTGGCCCAACAAGCTGCGGTTCGTCACCTCTTTGCCGTCCGCGCCCTCCGCCGTGAACTGCGGCGCGAGCTGGCCTGGTGCGCCGTAGCCCTGGTGGGCGACCGGCGCTGCAACGCCCCCGTCGGCGGTCGGCGGCGGCACGGCGGCGTCCGCGCAGCATCGAAATCCGGTCGTGGCGTTCCGGTAACCCAGCCCGAATCGCTCGTGACGCTTCATACACGTCGCCTTCGGGCCCCATCGAAAATCGGTACCAGACAGCACGCCCGTCGCCTCGGTCAGCCCGGTCCACTCCGCCAGATTACCGCTCTGATCAAACACCCCCGCCGGCGACCGACAACCAAGCTTCGAGCCCGTCGCTACGGCGTTTCCGCCGTCCAGCTGATTGTCGTTGCAGCGCCCGCCCTCGTGAAATAGACCGTACGGAAACAGCGAGCCCTCTACGGCATCGTCGCTGAAGTCGCCGTCGCCGTCGTTGTCGACAGCCGGCGTTCCCGTGCACGCCGAGACCCACTCCTCCTCGCTGCACAGTCGTTTGCCCGCCGACTTGCAGGCGTCGCGCGCCTCAAACCACGACGCTTCCGCCGGTCGCACCCCGCTCACCGAGCGCGCCCTGCCCTTTGCGTCGATGCTGGCCTCGAAGGCGTCGATCCAGAAGCCGCCACGCGCGGTGTTTCGCTGGATCATGCCGTGCTGAGATGTGCCAGCGTCGCTCTTGGCGCCAGTCGCGCTACGTGGGGCTGAACCATCAGCCTGGGCGCCCTTGGTCTTGCGCGTAGCCTGCGTCAATGCGGCCTGCAAGTAATAGTCGAGCACTTCGGTTGCGTTCACGCCGGGCACGAGATGACCGTTGATGTAGGTGCGCGGCGTGCCGGCGATGCGAGCGAAGCGACCGTCAGCGGTGTCGGCGAGCGTCTTGGCGTGCGCGACGGCGTCATTGGCGAAGCAGACGTCGTACTTGGCTACGTCGACACCGACCTCCTCGGCCCAACTGCGCAAGTTCGGCGGGTTGATGCGAAGCTTGTGCGCGTAGATCCGGTCGTGCATCTGCCAGAACTTGCCCTGCAACCCAGCGCAGTTTGCGGCCTTCGCGGCGATGCAGGCGTCGGCGTGTTGGGTGCCCTTCATGACCTTGTTGCAGTGGTTGTCGAGCGGAAAGTGCTTGAACACCCAGCGTACTTTACCTGCGTACTTCTTCTTCAATGGCGCGAAGTTGGCGGTGAGGGCGCGACAGTAGCCGCACTCGAAGTCAGCGAACTCAACGACGGTGACAGGGGCATCGGCCGGGCCCAGGGGGAAGTCTGCGGCCGTGACAGGCACGTCGAAGAAGCTGCGCCCCTTCTGCATCACCTCGGTGCTGTACCGAAATCCGCGGGGATGCGTGAGCAGCGTGAGCCCGTGGGGGGTGCCCGTCGCGCTGGCCTGCTGAGCGCTGGCCTGCTGAGCGCTGGCCTGCTGAGGGGCTGGGCTGGACGCCTGAGCCGTCGCAGCGAGCGAATTCGTCGGAGCGGGCTGAGCGACGACGTCTGATTCGGCCTTGGCGCCTGCCGCCGCGTCCTGCGGTCGCCCACGCGATGGCGGATTGTGCATGCCAGCGACTTGTGCCTTGGCGGCCGCGATGCGTGTCGCCGCGCGGGCCGCGCGCACCGAGGAGTAGACAGGAACGGCGACCGCAGCGGCGACGGCGACCGCGGCGACGACCGCGCCAGCGACGACTGGACGCGCGACCGCCGCGAAGACGCCGCCGATCTGGGCTGCACGGCGCCACTGCATCACGGCGAGGCCCGTCAACCCCAGGTTTACGGCGTACATCGCCATGCAATAGATGCAGTACGCGCCGATGACGAAACTGGAGACGTACGCCAGGTACACCGAGTGGGCGCAAACAACGACACCACCCACCGCGAGCGCAGCGACTGCGCTGCGGCCATGTTGGCGCGAGCGGACCGCGAAGATGGCCAGCAGCATGACCGCCACGTACGTCACCGCGCCCCACAGCGCCAGCGGGTAGCCCAGGACCGACGACTGCGCCGAGGTCTGCACTAGGTCGCAGTTGAGCTTGCTGCCGAAGTTGCACGAAGACTGAAACGTGGGGTCAAACTCCAGTCGCAGCTTCACGTTTACGAGGTACGACGCCAGCCCAAGGCCGACGGCGGCGAGAGAGACGGTCGCGGCAGCCCAAGCGCTGCTCACGCGCGATTCAGTCATGGTGTGGCTCTCCAGGGGCGTCCCACGTGCGTTTGTACAAAGCCAGACTCAGGCGCAACCACTGCGAGCCTTTGCCCGCGTCCGGCATCATCCGTTCAACCCGCAGCCGCGCCCGATCTTCCGCTTCGGCGTCCACTCCGGCCACCGCCTGCGCGCGCTCGAGGGCCGCGATCGCGAGGCTAAGCTCGGCCCATCGCCCGTGGTCGGTGTCATCGGCGAGCCAGCCCTGCGCCGCCCGGCACGCGGCCTCGGCGCGGGTCAGGTCGCCAGCCGCCGCGCAGGCGTGGGCGACGAGCAGTTCATGGCGGAGGCGCTCTCGTTTGCCGACTACGGTCGTGTCGACGTCGACGCCGTCCAGACGCGCAAGCGCGCGGGACGTCTGGCCCCCCAGCAAGCTGCGCAAGGCGTCGAGCAGGCGCACCTGCATCGCGAGCGATGCGTCACCGCTAGTGCGGGCGCCCGCGTCGGCGTGGCGCAACGCTGAGACTGCCGCGTCAGCTTCGCCGCGCTCAAGATGCAGGCAGGCCTGAAGCCACATCAGCTGGGCTTCGTTGGCGGTCGTGCCACGTTGCTGTGAGGAGACGAGGGCTGCGCCGATCGCGGTCTCCGCGTCGCGGAGTCGTCGCAGGTTGAGGTAGGCACGGCCGAGTTGCGTCCGCACCGCCGCCTCGCGCGGGGCGTCGCCTGCCATGCGGAGCGCGTCGGCGGCACGCTCAAGGTGCTTGGTGGCGAGCTCCAATTCGCCGCGTTCGAGGTGCACCCTGCCGATCGACGCCAGACTGCGACCGAACAACACGGCTTGCGCGCCCATCTCGAGCGGATCTCCCGTCGGCTGCGTCTTGTCAGCGCTGCTCAGGCGTTCGGAGAGGGCCAGGGCCTGTTGCGCGCACGTGCTCGCTTCCTCCAACGCGCCCTGGCTCCGCGCGACGCGGGCGAGCAGCAACAGCCCCTCGACCCGCTCCATATCGGCCGCCGCGCCGTGGGTGCCGCTGAGGGCGAGCTCCGCTGCGCGCCGCGCCTCCCCCATGCGTCCGGCTTCGAGCAGCAGCGTCGACCGCAGCCGCTCAAGTCGTGGCCCGGCGGCGCCGGCCGCCACCGCCAACCTCAAAATGTCAGCCCGACGCGTGTAGGTGCCGCCGCTGCGCCCGCCAGAGAGCAGGGCCTCAGCCAGATCGAGCGCCTGAGCGCCGCGCTTGGGGCCGCGCTCCGGCGTGCCATGCGCGCTGTACCAGGTGAGCGCGACGCTGAGGTTGCCGCGCTCGCCCTGTAGACGCCTCGCCGCAGCGGGGCTGCCGCGGCGGTGCTGGCCCAGGAGCCAACCGCCTACCTGCGCGCCGTAGTGCAGGGCTTGCCGCTCGGCGGCGCCAGCGGTCGCATCGTCACTGCGCGGATCGTCGCCGCGGGCATGGTCACGACCGCGTGCGGTGTCACGGGCGCGCTCCTCGGCGAATGCGCGAATGCTGTGGAGCAGGTCGAACCGCGCCGCTCCACCGATCGGGTCGGGCTGGGTTCGGATCAGGCTGTAATCACGAAGGGTATCGAGCAAGCGCAGCGCGTCCGGCCCCAACACAGCCTCCGCCGCCATCAAGTCGAAGCCGCCGCGGAAGGGAACGCAGGCCACGAGCTCGGCGCGCGCGTCGGGCTGGAGCGCGTCCCACGACTCGGCCAAGGCGTCGCGCAAGCTGGAGCGCTCGCCGGGACCACCCAGCACCTCAAAGCGACGGTCGAGGCGGGCGAGCAGATCTGCGGGCTCGAGCACCGCGATGCGGGCGGCGGCGAACTCCAGGGCCAGCGGCAGACCGTCGAGCTGTCGCACCAAGTCGCAGATGACCTTGGGATCGGCGGCCGCGACGCGAAATCCGGGACGCGCGCTAGCGGCCCGCGCGGCGAAGAGCAGGACGGCGTCAGAGCCGGAGATGCGGTGCCCCACCGGCAACGACAGCGGCGGCACGTCAATGACCTTCTCGTCGGTCGTGCCCATGCGCTCGCGCCCGGCCACCACGAGCTGCAGCTGCGTGGCCGTCCGCAGCCAGCCGCGCAGCAGCGGCCCCAGTCGCGGCGCGACCGCGTCGACCTGGTCGAGCACCAGCAGCACGCGACCGCGGGCCGCCAGGGCGCTCCCGATGCGCCCGGCGATGTGGTCATCAGCGACGCCTACCAGGGGGATGTTCAAGTGGCGCGCGACCGCGACGCAGACGCCGGGGCCACTGTCGATGCCCGTCAGATCGACGCGCCACGCGCCCCCTTCTGCGCGCCACAGGTCGCCCAGCTCATGCAGCATCTGCAGCGCGAGCCGGCTCTTGCCGACGCCCGCCGGACCGACGAGCGAGAGCCATCGATCGCGCTGATCGAGCCGGTGCTCGAGATCCCTCAGCAAGCCACGGCGACCAATGAAGCTCGTGGTCGGCAGGTCGAGCGCGGGGCGCCGCAGCATCATGGCGCCGCTGGCTTCAGAAGCGCTGATCTCCGCCGCCGCGGGGTTGCCTGAGACCACCCCGCGGCGGTGCGAGGCGTCCGGCGGCGCGCTCCGGAACGGCGGTTCACCTGGGCGTTCGGCGTTCGGCGACAGTGCGTTCGGCGACAGGGCGTTCGGCGTGTGGGGACCCGGCAATCTGGCGTTCGGAGACTGCGACCGCCGCGGCGCCACGCGCTCGGACGGCGCGGATTGCATCTGCCACCGCTGCGCCCGCTCCTCGGCCGTTCGCCAAATCTTGCCGGCGTGCGTCCGCACCCAGAAGCTGAGCGCGGCGCGGACGTCAGCGACGCCGCGGCGACCCAGCCACGCGCTCAGTGCGTCACCCAACTCGGCCGCGCTCTGAAACCGCTGATCCGGCTCCTTTCGCAGGGCGCGCAGCGCGATCTCACTCAGCACCACGTCGACGTCCGGGTTGCGCACCGACGGCGGCAGCGGCTCCTCCGTCGTGATCCGCTGCATCACCTCAAGTTCGCTGCCTTCCTTGTATAGACGGCGGCGAGTTAGCAGCTCATAGAGCATGATCCCGAGCGCAAAGACATCGGAGCGGCGATCGAGCGGGCGGCCGAGACATTGCTCCGGGGAGAGATAGCCGAGCTTGCCCTTCATCACCCCTGCGCGGGTTCGCGACCTTCGTTCACGCATCTTGGCGATTCCGAAATCGGTGATCTTGACGTCGCCCCAGCGCGAGACGAGCACATTTTGCGGGCTCATGTCGCGGTGCACGATACCAAGTGTGCGGCCCGTCGCGGGGTCGACGCGGGTGTGGGCGTGATGGAGCCCGTCCGCGGCTTGCGAGATAATCCAGGCGCACAGCTCGATCGGCAGCGGCTGGGCGACGCGCAGGCTGTGCGCGAAGAGGCGACCGATGTGCGGGCCGTCGACGAGCTCCATCGCCATGAAATACGTGCCATCGGACTCGCCAAGATCGAACACCTGTACGATGTTGGGGTGCAGCAGCGAGGCCGCGAGGCGGGCTTCGTCGAGGAACATCTCGACGACCTCTGGCCGCCGGGTCTGCTCTGGCAACAGGCGCTTGATGGCGCACTCGCGACGAAAGCCCTCAACGCCCATGAAACGGGCGAAATAGACCTCGGCCATGCCGCCTTCAGCGAACCTCTCGAGCAGCTCGTACTGTCCAATCCGTACCGTCACGCGCCACTCCGTCCAGCCCAACTCCGTGACGACCGCGCCGCCACGCCGACCCACTGCCTACCGCGTCGTCATGGTGCCCGGGTTGTGGGCGCTTGTCGTCGCGTTCGCGCTGCGGGGCCAGGATTCCGGGCCGCTAGCGTCAGCCATCGACGAACTGGCGTTCAACCAGGCGTTTGTAAATGCCGTCTCTCTCGATCAGCGCGTCGTGGTTACCCCACTCCTTCAGCTGGCCCGCGTCGATGACCCCGACGTGGTTCGCGTCTCGCACTGTGGAGAGGCGATGCGCGATGATCAGCGTCGTGCGGCCATGCATGAGGCGTTCGAGCGCCTCCTTCACGAGATGTTCGCTCTCAGCGTCGAGCGCCGACGTCGCTTCGTCGAGGATCAGGATGCGCGGATCCTTGAGCAGCGCCCGCGCGATGGCGACGCGTTGCTTCTGACCGCCCGAGAGCCGCACGCCCCGCTCGCCGACCCGTGTGTCGTAGCCTTCGGGGAAGCTGGTGATGAAGCCGTGTGCGTTGGCGGCGGTGGCCGCGGCTTCGACCTGCGCGTCAGTGGCCTCCGGGCGGCCGTAGCGGATGTTGTCGCGCACCGAGGCGGAGAACAGGGTCGGCTCCTGGGCAACAACGCCAACCTGGCGGCGTAGCCAGGACGGATCGAGCTCGCGCAGGTCGACGCCGTCCAGTCGAATAGCGCCGGCGCTTGGGTCATACAGACGCGAAATCAACGCCCCGATCGTGGATTTTCCGCCGCCCGACGGCCCTACAAGCGCGACGACCTGGCCCGGATCCAGGTTGAGATCGACGCCGCGTAACACCTGAATGTCCGGGCGTGACGGGTAAGTGAAGTCGACTCCCTCAAACCGCAGCGCCCCGGCGATCGTGGCGAGCGTGCGACCGGTGCCGGCAGGGATGGTGGCGTCGCGGTCGAGCAGCGAAAAGACGCGCTCGGCGGCGCCCGCGGCGCGCATGAAGTCAGCCCAGAGCCCGCCGAGGGCGCCCAGGGAGAACGCGACGGTGAGCGTATACAGCACAAAGCTCGTCAGCTCGCCGACCGTCATGCCGCCGTCGATGACGAGGCGACCGCCGAACCAGACGACCAGCGCGACCGCGGCGTAGCCAGAGAACGAGGTGATGCCAAAAAAAGTCGCGCCAAAGCGAGCGCGTTTGCGGGAGACGCGAAAGGACTCTTCGACTGCCGCGCCATAACGCGCGCGCTCGGCCGGCTCCGCGGCGAAACGGCGTACGGTGCGAATGCCTGACAAGGTCTCCTCCGCCACCTCACTGGCGCGCGCCAAGGCCTCTTGCGTCTGGCGCGCATAATGGCGAATACGGCGGCCGTTGTAGACCGCGGCGAGGGCGACGGGGGGCACGATGACCAGCATGAACAGCGTGAGCGTCGGCGATGTCCACATGAGCAACCCCACGCCACCCGCGAGCGTCGCCAGGTTGCGGAGCGCCATGGACACGTTGACGCTGACGGTGTTTTGCAGCACCTGGGTGTCAGAGGCGAGCCGGCTGACCAGCTCTCCCGTGCGCGTCTCGTCGAAAAACGCGATCTCCTGGCCGATCAGGTGGTCATAGAGCGCTCGGCGCAGGTTGGCGACGACGCGTTCACCCGCGATCGTGAAGAGATACGATCGCAGCGCGGTCGACACGCCCTGCACCACGAAGATGGCCAACATCGCGAGGGCGGCCTGATCGACGGTGCTGCGATCGCGGCTGGTGAAGGCCCCGTCGAAGATCCAGCGGACGGCCTGCGGGTAGGCGAGGCTGGCGGCGCTGCTCAGCAGCAAGAAGAACGTACCAACCGCGAGGATGCGCCACTGCGTACGAGAGAGCTCAAGCAAGCGTTTGGTGGGTAGCTTGCTCAGCGACACAATGGCGCGACGCCAGGCCGCCCGCGGGCCCTTGCCGTCGTCAGCGTCGGCGGGCGCTTCGACCGCGGCGGCCGGCGGCGCATCGCTCGTCGCGCTCGCTTGGGTCGTCGCGTGCAAGTCCGCGGTCGTGTCGGCGGTCATTGGAATAGGGTCTGTCATCTGGCCTCATGGATCCATGAACGTCTGGCGGCGGGCGTCCACAACGCGTGGAAAGGTGTGCCGAGTATCCACGCCGGGTGCAGTTTGCGCGCGACTTCTCGCTCGTGTATAGACGCGACTCCACGCCCGGGTCCAACCCGCCAAGTTGCAGGCAGATCGTGACTTGCGTCACGGTGTCGCCGCAGACAGAGAGAGGAACAGCCCATGCTGTGCACCGCGAAGTTCCGTATCGCCACGACGCTCATAGCCACCTCCTTCGTTGTCGCCGCATGCGGCACGGACGACGACGCCGGGAAGACGACCCCACAGCCCGAGGCGGATGTGCAGTACCAGGACGCGGGTCGCTTCCTGCCGCTGATGCCGACCGTGTCGATCTGCAATCCCTGTAACTCCTCGTCGCAGTGCAACGGCGTTGATGACAAGGACGCCCAGTGCGTCGTGTATGGCGACGAAGGCGCGTTCTGCGGCGCCGCGTGTAGCTCCGACGGGGACTGCACGAAAGACTACACCTGCAAGGACGTCAAGACCGTCGAGAAGACCGACACCAAGCAATGCGTCAAGAAGAAGGGCGCGCAAGACACCGGCACCTTCGGGCTGTGCGGCTGCTCGGAGTACGCCGCCGCCAAGGCGCTCTCGACGTCGTGCGTCGCGACCTCGAAGCTCGATAAGGCCGATGTTACTTGCCCCGGGATGCGTTACTGCACCGCGAAGGGGCTCTCAGCGTGCTCCGCGAGGGCGCCAACCGCGGAGGTCTGCGACGGCGTCGACAACAACTGCGACGGCCAGATCGACGAGAGCACCTGCAAGGATGCGCCCACATGCCAGGTCGGCACCT
>ERZ889078.1638-NODE-1638-length-17450-cov-12.042368_pt1 | contig 17450 bp, 15 predicted proteins | sample MGYA00521266_ERZ889078 | MGnify/ENA primary metagenome ERZ889078 (study PRJEB32303, sample SAMEA104408618) | aquatic metagenome | biome: Brackish water; feature: Pelagic; material: water | place: Baltic Sea | collected 2014-06-16T06:34:00 | depth 76,534 m ...
GTAGGGAAGTAGGAGAGAATTCACGTCTCACACTTAACGGAGTCGGTCAGTGGACTTCACAAGGGTTTCATCCTTTCTGATAAAGCGATTCGCCAAAACAAGAAAAACAACAGAAATCAGTGGAAGAAAAATACCTATCTGGTAAGAGGGTTCGATCTGGGTGAGTTTCGTGATTTTATCCGAATAAATTATAAAGACCAGGACGACCAGGCTTATATTGAGCAGGATATTGAAAGAAACCAGACGAAGTTGGCTTAGCCTGTTTTTATATAAAAAGATTGAGACAAGAGAGAGGATCACGGTAGCTCCTGCCATAAGCCATAGCGGGGAGACAAACCAGAAAGATGTAGTGATTTTCGGATCTGGATCCATCGATTTCAGTTCTGTCACAAAAAGCTTATAATTCCCAAAGAATTCATGGTAAAACTGTGCTAAGGGAAAATAAAACAGCAAGGCTCCGGAGATCAATGCCAGGATCAGAAAGATGGTTTGGATACGTTGGATCATGGTGTTTAGATTATTCAGTTTTTTGATATGCGAAGTTAGGAAAGAAACTCAATTTTTTTGTCAATTGATGAAGTTTAGTTATATTTGCACTGAAATTGATTCCCATACTTTCTTTAAACCCATTTCAAATTCTTTCTTTAACCCATTTCAAGGTACACCATTTTCTTTTCCGATAGGATCTCCCATACGACGATACAACACAAAACAAACATTCAATGTACGACATTATTTCGCTCGACAGTAAAGATCTGTCTGAGATTCGTGAGATTGCGAAATCCATGAACATTCCCAAAGTGGATAAGCTCGAGAAGCAAGAGTTAATTTACAAGATACTGGATCACCAGGCTCTAAATCCAACACAGGATATAATTGCTAATGAGAAAAAAGATGTAAAACGTGGCAGGGGGAGACCCCCAAAGACAGCCCCCCCACGTAAGGAGGACGAAAAAGCAGAGCACAAGCCCAAACCCAAGGTTCTCCACGAGAAGCCGAATAAGGGACCAAGAGAACCGCATGTAGCCAGAAAGAACGAGACGCATCGCCCACATGACCGTCGTATTTCTGAATCCAAAGAGGTGGTCCCCGAAGCCATTGAAACCTCTGTCGACGTGACACCAGAACCCGTGAAAGTGGAACCCATTATTAGCAGCGATAATACATCCGCCAGGCAGCCTGACGATAAAAAAAATCACGAGCAGCCACGGAAACATACTCCTGAACGTCATCGTGAGGAGTACACCTTTGAGTTTGAAGGGATCATCGCAACAGAAGGAGTTTTGGAGATCATGGCTGATGGTTATGGATTTCTCCGCTCTTCCGACTACAACTACCTGAACTCTCCTGATGATGTGTATGTTTCTCAGTCACAAATTAAATTGTTTGGATTGAAGACCGGTGATACGGTGCGAGGAACCATCCGCCCTCCGAAAGAGGGAGAGAAATATTTTCCATTAATCAAGGTTGAGCTTATCAACGGTAAGAAACCGGAGGATGTACGCGACAGGATTCCTTTCGATTTCCTCACTCCTCTCTTCCCGATGAAGAAGTTCAAACTTACCGGCCATCCGGAATGTACGACCTCAACACGTATTATTGATATGTTTGCTCCGATTGGATTCGGACAACGCGGATTGATCGTTGCACAGCCGAAGACAGGTAAAACAGTGCTGTTGAAAGAGATTGCCAATGCAATCGCTGCCAACCATCCGGATGTATACCTAATCGTATTGCTGATTGATGAGCGTCCTGAAGAGGTCACCGATATGGCACGCAACGTGAAGGGTGAAGTGATATCATCCACCTTTGATGAACCGGCTGAACGCCATACCCGGATTGCCAACATCGTTCTCGAGAAGGCCAAACGACTGGTGGAGTGTGGACACGATGTGGTGATTTTGCTTGACTCCATTACACGTCTTGCACGCGCTTACAATACTGTAGCTCCGGCTTCCGGCAAAGTGTTGTCGGGTGGTGTTGAGGCCAACGCTCTTCAAAAACCAAAACGTTTTTTTGGCGCTGCACGTCAGATCGAAAATGGCGGATCCCTTACCATTATTGCTACTGCCCTCATCGATACCGGCTCCAAGATGGATGAGGTAATCTTCGAAGAGTTCAAAGGAACGGGGAACATGGAACTTCAGCTTGACCGGAAACTTTCCAATAAGCGTATATGGCCGGCTGTTGACATTGTTGCTTCAAGTACTCGTCGTGAAGATCTCCTTCTTGAAAAAGATGTTCTGGGACGTATCTGGGTTCTCCGGAACCACCTGGCCGATATGACACCGCTCGAAGCTATGCAGTTCTTGCAGGACAGAATGAAATTCACGGATTCGAATGAGGAGTTCCTTATTTCGATGAACAGCTAATTCGAAGTTAGAGGTCAGAAGTACGAAGTTAGAACGCAAGTACGAGGGTAGAAGGACGAAGTACAATAAAAAATCGTGTAAATCTGTGTTGCCGAAGGCATCTGTATCATCATTGTTCTATTGATACAGCTCTTTCAAATCCAGTCCGTCGAAATTTCCGGAGCTCATCATCAGGAAAACCATGTTTTCTTTGGGGATCGACATCAATCTTTCGTTTAGTTTTATTGAGTCGTCGAATACTTCCAGGTCCGACTGATCAAACCCTTTCTGTATCATCTCAGATGAAATTTCAGGCAGCCGTTTTAGCTTGATAGTGTGTTGGTTGAAATAGACAATGGCAATATCTGCTTTCTTCATTGCTCCTGAATAGTGGGGTAGAAATCCTTCACTCAGACTGCTGTAGGTATGCAGTTCAAGGCAGGCTACTATCGTTCTCTCCGGAAATTGTTCTTTCACAGCATTGATGGTAGCTTTCACTTTTGACGGAGCATGGGCAAAGTCTTTGTACATGACAAATTTATCGTTCTTTACCAGCAATTCCAGCCGTTTGGAAGCACCAGTGAAGCTTGTGATGGTTTCATAAAACCGGAGATCGGATACTCCTAGTTGGTTGCAGATCAACCGCGCTCCGTTCATGTTCATAAGATTATGCCTCCCGAAAATCTGGAGAGTGTAGGTGCCATCCTGGGTAATCAGATGGGTGATGCCGTTTTCTACCCGATACGTCGGAGTATTGTATGGGAATCGGCACAGATCTTCCCTGCCTTCCCAACAAATCCGTTTCAGCACTTCATCTTCATCGCAATATACCAATGTACCATCCGGGGAGATTAACCGGATAAACTCTCTGAATTGATCAATATAATGTTCAAATGTGGGAAATACATTGATATGATCCCAGGCTACACCACTAAGGAGAGCGATATCAGGGAGGTAGAGATGAAACTTGGGTCGGGGATCAATGGGTGAAGTGAGATATTCATCGCCTTCAAAGATCATGATTGATGCTTCATCGGTTAATTTCACCATCACATCAAACCCTTCAAGTTGGGCTCCAACCATAAAATCACAGTCGATCATGTTCTTTTTCAGTACATGAAGGATCATAGCGGTGATTGTTGTCTTCCCGTGGCTGCCGCCGATAACCACCCGGGTTTTATCTCTTGCCTGTTCGAAGAGGTATTCGGGATAAGAGAAAATACGTATCCCGAGTTTTTCTGCCCTTTTCAGTTCCGGATTATCAGCTTTGGCATGCATCCCGAGAATCACCGCATCCAGTTCAGGGTGGATACGGTCAGGAAACCACCCTTCAGTTTCAGGGAGTAGTTCCAGGTTTGCCAGGCGACTTTTTGAGGGTTCGAAAATCTCATCATCTGAGCCGGTAACAGAGTATCCTTTCTGGTGAAGGGCAATAGCGAGGTTATGCATGGCACTGCCGCCAATTGCGATAAAATGAACTTGCATAGGTAACGGTTAAAACTCAAAATTACGATTATTTTACATCCCTGAGGTTGCATGTAGTGTAAGGAATTTAGTAATTTCACAACTTGATTGGATGTATAAAAAGTGATATGAAGAACAGATTTAACACATATATAAAAGAGGTTGATTCCCTTTCTCCTGTTGAGTTGATTGAGTTTTTCCTGGAACGGCATCCCGGAAAAGTTGCTTTCAGCAGCAGTCTTGGAGCTGAGGACCAGGTGTTAACGCATATGCTGGCAGGTATAGGAAAACCTTTTAAATTGTTTACGCTTGACACGGGTCGTCTATTCCAGGAGAGTTACGAATTACTTGAGATCACAAAGCAGCGGTATCAGCTTCCGTTTGAAGTATTTTTTCCTGAGGCTGCAAACGTGGAGCGGATGGTTAATGAAAAAGGGATTAACCTCTTTTACGAAAGCATTGAAAACCGCAAGTTATGCTGCCATATTCGCAAGATTGAACCCCTCAGGCGTGCGTTGGATGGAATGGAGGTCTGGATAACGGGTTTACGAAGGGAGCAATCTGTTACACGGATAAATTCCGGAGCTGTTGAATGGGATGCTGATCGATCGCTGATCAACGTAAATCCTTTGATTGACTGGAATGATGAGGCACTATGGAAATTTATCAAGGAAAACAAGGTCCCGTATAATACATTACATGATAAGGGTTTTCCAAGTATAGGGTGCCTTCCCTGCACGAGAGCAATTCTCCCGGGAGAGGATATCCGTGCAGGCCGGTGGTGGTGGGAACAACCGGATAACAAAGAGTGTGGTTTACATGTCCCAAGAAATAAATAACGTATGGATGCAATAGACTTGAAAGAGTTTGGGAAGGTTTTCAGAGAGGATTATGATAATCCGACTGTACTGTTTCAGGATTCCGGTCACCGAATCTACTGGCTTGGTGTTCCGGAAGCGACAGCATTTCGATGCAATACTTACCTGATCGTTGACAATGACGAAGCGATTGTTGTGGACCCGGGTGGAACCGATTATTTTGAATTTGTCCGGGATCGTGTTGCACAGATCCTTCCTCCTGAACGCGTAGTGGCACAGGTTCTGTCGCACCAGGATCCGGATGTGGCTGCCTCCTTTCCGTTATGGGTTGAGATAAACCCAAACATCAAGGTTATTGCCAGCGGAAGAACCCATACCATACTCAGCCATTTCCGCGATATCCCTTACGTTTCAATAGATATTTACGATCATTCCGATTACCGGTTTACCTCAGGGAAGACCATTCAGTTTATTCCCAGCCCCTTTATGCATTCTCCCGGCGCTTTCACAACCTATGATCACACTTCAAAGTTTCTCTTCTCCGGGGATATCTGGGCAGCTTTGGATATGGAATGGACCCTCGTGGTTGATAATTTTTCAAAGCATGAGTTGAAACTCAACCTCTTTCATCTCGATTACATGTCGAGCAACAAAGCAGCCAGGGGATTTGTCAACAGGATCAAGGATTTGGAGATTGAGGCAATTCTTCCACAGCATGGAAGCATCATTCCGGGAGAGTTTGTTCCTTTAGCTCTCAACTATCTGACTCATTTGAATTGTGGAATAGATATTCTCTATCCCGATTTAAAATAAACCTTTTAGTATGTCTGAAGAACTTCATCAACGGATTGGAGAGCTGGAAAACAGGAATAAGATCCTGGCATCGGCTACAAAACAATGGGAACATCTACAAAAGATCTATCTGGAGTCTCATGCTACACTCCTTCAGAGTGAAGGCTTTGTAAAGGCGATTAAGGATCGGATGGAGAGGGCTTTAACGGCAGGAGATATAGCCTGGTGGGACTGGGAGTATTCAACAGGGAATATCTATTACAACCCCGAGCGCGCCCGTATACTTGGCTTTTCAGTAGAAGAACTCCCGAAGAATTTCAATGACCTTGTCAAGTGTATCCATCCTGAGGATCATGACGAAGCCGTCAGACAGATTCGCATGCATATTGCCGGAGATACCGAATGTTACGAAGCTGAGTACCGGTTGCAATCAAAAAGCGGTGAATGGAGGTGGTTTTACGACCGTGGGAAGATTGTGGAGAAAGATATCATGGGTGATCCTATATTCATATCTGGCGTGTTGATTGATATCAACGATCGTAAACTGGCAGCAAAGGAGTTGACTGAGGCCCGGGATTTGGCTGACTCATCCAGCAAGGCAAAAAGCCTGTTTCTGGCTAATATGTCTCATGAGATATACACACCACTAGCCGGAGTAGTTGGTATGGCTGATATCCTTAAGCAATCTGATCTTTCTGTGGAGCAGCGTGAATACATTGATATTATCGTCAACTCTGCCTCGAACCTGATGTCTGTGTTAAATGACATCATGGAATATATCAAGGTTGAGAACAGGAAAATCGTATTGACCAGTACTCCTATTGCTATTACCCATCTTATGCAGGAAGTTGTTTCAGGGACACTCAATCGTTGCAAGGATAAAGGGTTGGAACTGCTTACCTATATCGACACCCAAATCCCGGATTATGTGATGGGAGACCCGAGAAGAGTACGTCAGTTATTACAGATCTTTGTGAATAATGCCGTAAAATTCACAGATGCAGGAAGAATCATCATTGCCGTTGAGTTTGCCGGCTGGGATGAAGGGACCATCAGGATCCGTTTCAGGATAACCGATACAGGGATTGGTATTCCGCAGCATGAACTAACAAATCTTTTTTACTCATTTACACGGGTGAACACCAAAGTGGGGAAATACGGAGGAAGTGGGTTGGGTCTTGCCATTGCAAAGCACCTTGTTGAACTCATGAATGGGGAGATTTCTGTGGAAAGCGTAGAAGGAGAAGGTTCAGCCTTCACTTTTACGATTGAATTTGACCGGTTGGTAGAGCAGGAGACTCACCTGGATTCTTCATTATTACGAGCGAAACGGGTTCTTCTAGTAGATCGCGATCAGATTCGCAGAACCATTTTGAAGAATTATCTGCTTATCTGGGATTGCGAAACAGAGGAGCGGGATTCCATCCCGGAAGCACTGGATGCCCTGAGACACCAATTCGATGCCGGGAGAGCAATTGACCTGACAGTGATAGAATACGATACTCAGGATACAGCTGAGGGTCTCTTTGTGGAGCAGTTTAAAGAGAAGGAGTGGAAGGAATCCCCACGGATTCTTGTTGCCTCGCAGAATATGGAGATCCCATCGGATATTATAGAACAGACCGGCTTCCAGGTTTTGTTGCTGCGGCCCTTTCTGCCAGGGCAATTGATTGAAGCTATGAAGCTGGCGATAACCGGCGAAAAATCTACCTTTAAAGTCATTGGCGATGATCATTTTCAGGAGGTATCTGGTTCTGCCAGGAAGGTATTGAAGATTCTGCTGGCTGAAGACAACCTCATCAATCAAAGAGTCGCTTTGGTGACTCTTAAAAAACTTGGACATGAGACGGTTCTCGCTGAAAACGGAAAAATAGCTGTTGACCTGTTTGAGCCAGGTAAATTTGACCTGGTGTTAATGGATATCCTGATGCCTGAGATGAACGGCCTTGATGCCGTTAAGAAAATCAGGGAGATTGAATCGGAGAGGCAAAGCGAACCTGTATATATTTGTGCCATCACTGCTAATATTCATAAAGAGGATGAAGACGCATGTTTTGAAGCAGGGATGAACAGTTATATTTCAAAGCCTTTTAAACTGGAAGAACTGAATACTGTACTCAGTAAGGTCTGAGGATCAATTGAACCGGATGGCTTTGATTGGATTGATCCGGGTGATAATCATAGAGGGTATAATCAGTATCAGATAGCAAACCAGGAGTGTTCCCAGATTCAGCAGAAGTATATTCAATCCATCGAGGTGTATGGGCACAACAGCCATATAGTACGACTCTTGTGGAAGTGTAATCAGTCCAAACCTTTGCTGAATAATGGATAATCCGAAGCCGGCAAAGTTCCCAAAGAGCATCCCAAGACCAATGATGAATACCGACTGGTAAATAAAGACCTTGCGTACCGACCGGTTATTCATTCCAAGGGCTTTCAGCACGCCAATGGTACCAGTGCGTTCCAGAATTAAAATCAGCAAAGTAGAGATCATTGTAATTCCGGCCACCAGGATCATCAGGATCAGGATGATCAGTACGTTGATATCCTGGAGGGCAAGCCAATCAAATAGTTGCGGATAAAGTTGTTTGATGGTAGAGGCATCCAGGTTGAATCCAATACTTTGATATACCGCCCTTCCAAGATTGTCGATCTCATCGAAATCGTCTATCAGAATTTCCAACCCTCCGACCTCTCCTGTTTCCCAGTTATTCAGTCTTCGGATGTGATGAATATCGCCGAGCACATACATGTAATCAAACTCTTCCAGCCCGGTTTCATAGATTCCCACTATGTTGAATTTTCGCCCCAGCACGTGATTCCCGGCAATAAAATACATTCTCAGATCATCATTGAGCTTCAGATTAAGCAGATTACAGATTTTTCGGGAGATAATCACTTCATCTGTCCGGCTCGAATCGGTGACCAGGAAATGCCTCCCTTCTTTTATTTTACTTTTGAAGAAAGACCAGTCGAAATCACTTCCAACTCCTTTAAGTACAACTCCCTGGATCTGATCATGAGTTTTGATGATACCTGCTTTGGTCGCAAACACCTGGATATGCCTGATCCCTTTAAGGTTCTTCAGGGAGGGCAGGAACTCCTGGTCTTTCCGGATAGGTTTGGGTTCGAACGACTGATTTTCCTCGAAACTTATTATTTGGATATGTCCTCCGAAACCGATAACCTTGTTCCGGATCTCTGTTTGAAATCCGCTTAGTATAGCAATTGAGAGAAACATAACAAACAAACCCAGCGCTATACTGATGATGGCAATAACAACGATAGGCCTGGAGAAGTTGGCTTTATTGCTGGCGATCATCCGGTTGGCGATAAAGAGCTCGGTATTCAAGGGGAGATGATTTGTTGTTGCAAAAGTAGTAATTTTGTTGAGGCACGGCGTTAACTGGCGAACTGGTGAACTGGTGAACTGGTGAGTTGTTTAATTAAAGATGAAATGAGAGGAACAGGTTTTTTTATTGTTGTATTGCTTTTTCTTACAGTATTTTGTACACATGTTGTTGGGCAGGTGGTTTCTGGTGTTGAAAGAACTGCTGAATATCTTCCTTCACTTAATGGGAAACGTGTGGGGGTGGTTGCCAATAACGCTTCTGTGGTGCAAGGTGTCAATACTATTGATACCCTGATAGCTCTGGGATGTGAGGTAGTAAAGATATTTTCGCCTGAACACGGCTTCAGGCAGCAGGTTGGAGATGGTGTAAAGATTGAAAACAGGTCCGATAGTGTGACCGGATTGGAGATTGTGTCTCTTTACGGGAAGAACCGAAAACCGTCAAAAGAGGACCTTAAAGGGGTTGATCTGGTTGTTTTTGATATCCAGGATGTGGGCGTCAGGTTCTATACATACATCTCCACCCTGACTTATATGATGGAGGCATGTGCAGAGGCAGGGATTCCGGTCCTGGTTCTGGACAGGCCTAACCCAAATGGATTTTATATTGATGGACCGGTGCTGGAACCAGGGTTTTCTTCTTTTGTTGGGCTTCATCCTGTGCCTGTTGTTTATGGGATGACGATTGGCGAATATTCAAGAATGGTTAATGGAGAGGGTTGGATGAAAGATGGCATTCGCTGTGAATTAGAAGTAGTTCCATTGGAGAACTGGACACACATGACGTTTGTTGAAATTCCAGTGGCACCATCTCCAAACCTTCCTACGATAAATGCTATCTATCTCTATCCTTCTCTCTGTTTTTTCGAAGGAACTGATATCAGTATCGGAAGGGGAACCAGTTATCCGTTTGAAGTTTACGGCCATCCGCTGATGAAAGGGTTTTCATTCTCTTTTATACCTGAGAGCATTCCCGGGAAAAGTCTTCACCCTCCCCACGAGAAGGTATTATGCCGGGGACTTGATTTGCGGGATTTTTATACTATGCACCCGGCCATGTATGGGCGGATTAATCTTTCATGGTTGATGATGGCTTTCAAAAACCTGGAAAGCAATCCGGATTTCTTCACTGCTTACTTTGATAAACTTGCTGGAACGGATGCTTTGCGCAAACAAATAATTAACGGAATGAGCGAAACTGAGATCCGTCAATCATGGCAGAACGGTATTGAATCGTTTAAATCAGTGAGACAGAAATACTTGCTTTATAACTGAGGCGGTCTTATTTCCTTCCCGGATAGACCTTTAGTCCCTCCTCCAGGCACTTCATCGCTTTCTTCAGGTGATCAACATTCAGGACATAGCTGATTCTGACCTCATCCTTTCCCCTCCCGGGAGTAGAATAGAAGCCAGTAGCCGGTGCCAGCATCACGGTCTGATTCTCATAATTGAAACTGTCAAGCAGCCACTGGCAGAATTTGTCTGAGTCATCGATAGGTAAACGTGGTGTGGCATAGAAAGCTCCTCCGGGATTCGGACAGAAACAGCCTTCCATCTTATTGATCGACTCCACTACGATATCGCGACGCTGAACATATTCATTCAGAACAGCTTTCATATAGGCATCCGGCGTATCAATAGCTGCTTCACCGGCAATCTGTCCGAGAGTAGGTGGGCTTAATCTTGCCTGGGCGAATTTCATTGCAGTTGCCATAAACTCTTTGTTTCGGGAGATCATTACACCGATTCTGACACCACAGGCGCTGTATCGTTTGGAAACGGAGTCCAGCAGGACCACATTATTCTCTATGCCCTTTAGGTTCATCACTGAGTGGTGCTTCTTTCCATCATAGCAGAATTCCCGGTATACCTCATCCGAGAATAGAAAGATGTCATATTTTTGGATAATCTCTTTTAATGTTTCCAACTCTTCCAGGGAGTAAAGGTATCCGGTAGGGTTGTTTGGGTTGCAGATCATGATCGCTTTCGTTCGGGGCGTTATCGCCTTCTCGAATGAGCTGATCGGTGGGAGTGAAAATCCGTCCTCAATAAATGATTCAATGGGCTTAATCACGACTCCTGCTGCAATGGCGAAACCGTTGTAGTTAGCGTAGAATGGTTCCGGAATGATAATTTCATCACCGGGATCAAGGCAGCTCAACAAGGTAAAAAGGATGGCTTCAGAGCCTCCGGCCGTAACGATCATCTCATCGGTAGAAATCTCAATCTGATTCTGTTTGTAATATTCTGCCAGCTTCTGCCTGTATGAAAGAATCCCGGCAGAATGACTGTACTCTATTACTTTCAAGTCGATGTTACGGATAGCATCCATCACGTTTGGAGGAGTCTCAATATCCGGTTGTCCAATGTTCAGGTGGTAGACTTTAACTCCCCGTCGTTTGGCATCGTCAGCAAACGGGACAAGTTTTCTGATTGGGGAAGCAGGCATGTGCTCTCCCCGTGAAGAAATGGTTGGCATAGGATTAATTCTTAGGCTAGGGCAACCTTATTTATTTATGGGAGTTGCGCCTATGTCGTTCTGTTTTTCAGGAACAGTTTCAACAGGTGCTGCAACCACCTTTCCCTTGATTGACAGAATCACAGTGCTTGTTTGGGCGTTTGAGGAAACCGTTACTGTTTTATTGATTGGTCCGATGGTATTTGTATTGTAAGTCACTTTAATCATATCGCTATTCCCGGGCAGGATCGGTTCTTTGGGCCACGTTGGGACTGTACAACCGCAAGAAGATCTCGGTTTGGAAAGGATTAGCGGTTCTTTTCCGGTGTTAGTGAATTTAAACTCACACGTTCCGTTGCTTCCTCTCACAATTGTCCCATAATCGTGAACTGTCTTTTCAAATGAAATCTCGGCAGCATTTGGGTTAGATGCAGGAGGGTTGTCAGGATTTGCCTTCTGAGCATAGGATAAAACAACAAAGGATAACAGGAAAATGGATGATAAGATTAAGCTGCGCATAGGATAAGTTTTAGGTGTACAAAAGTAACTAAATCGTATTGTTCAACCAATAATTTACATTATTTTAACAGTTTGTTGGGAAATACACACATTCACCTTTCTTTATATTTCGTATATTTGCATGCTGAAATTATCCCCTCTCATCAATGGTATCTGAAACAGCGACCATATGAAGAAACTCGCAGTATTATCATGGACTATCCTTCTTTTAGGGGTTTTCCTGATTTCCTGTTCAAAAAAATCACAACCTGGTTCTGCTACTAAAACCGAAACAAAGGAACAAACCGGAGGATCAACCATGGCATTGCCCCCATGTATTATCTACAAAACCAAAGCGGATTATCTGAAATACGTTCCTGTTTCACTTTCAGAAGACAAGACCAGATTAAAATCATATCCGGATGTCAAAGATCTCAGGAATCAGGGCAAATCCACTTATCCAGAGAGATTATCAGAGGGATTCATGCTGGATAACCGAGGAATTGGTCCCGATGTGGCCTTTCTCAGCATAACGTATGAAGACTATATTTCAAAGACTAAAACCCCGAGTGCGGATGATTTGTTTCAGCAGTTGCTGGATAAAGATCCGCTCCTGGAGATGTATCAGTGCGGGAATCGCTATCAATATGATGACATTACCAGGGAACTGAACGAGATTATTGTTTCGGGGAAACTTTCCGAATGTAAAAAAATTAAATGAGTACAGAAACAATACAATTGCGGGAACTTGACGGAAGTCAGCTCTATTACAGCATTCTGGCCGGGGCACAACGAATCTTCGAACACCAGAAGATACTGAATAAGATCAACGTTTTCCCTGTTGCCGATGCAGATACCGGGACGAATCTTGCCTCCACGATGCGCTCTATAGTGGATGCAAAAATCCCTATTGAGAATCTCAAACAGACTGCAACCGCGATAGCAGATGCAGCGATGAGTGGAGCAAGGGGAAATTCAGGGATCATTTTTGCCCAGTTTCTTTATGGATTCAGCAACGAGCTCAAGGCCGACGGAGTTCTTGACGTTCAGTCTTTTGCTGAGAGTATGAAGAAAGCTGTGGCCTATGCCTATGATGCCATTGCCAATCCGGTGGAAGGAACAATCCTTACAGTAATCAAGGATTGGGCTGATTACCTCTATGCGTTGAAGGATATAATCGATGATTTTATCAAGATATTACTTGAGGCATACAACAAGGCCGTTGAATCGCTTTCTGAAACGACAGGTAAGCTGGAGATTCTGGCAAGAACAAACGTTGTGGATGCAGGAGCAAAAGGTTTTGTCTATTTTTTGGAGGGGATTCTTGATTTTTTTACGCAAGGACAAGGTATTACAACAAAAGCTGAAACTAATGATGATGATCAATCAGTGGAGGTTGCTGATCTTCATGAAAAGATCACCTTCAGGTTTTGTACAGAGGCGATGATTGCCGGTGAGAAATTGGATAAGAAGCTTATTCAGGAGCAATTGGTTAATAGCGGAGACTCTATTGTTGCGGCAGGTTCACCAAAAAAAATGAGAGTACATATTCATTCGGATCACCCCGCTGAAGTCTTTGCCATATTAAGCCGTTTTGGAGATATTACCTACCAAAAGGTTGACGATATGGTGATGCAGCAGGAGGTTATGCATAACCGGAAAGCGGATATTGCTATCCTAACCGATTCAACCTGCGACCTTCCAAAGGAAGTCCTTGACCACCATCAGATTCATATGATGCCATTAAGCGTGCATTTTGGTGATAGTTTTTACCTCGACAGGTTAAGCATGGATGCACCTCAGTTCTACAAAATGCAACAGCAAACTGATGTGCGTCCAACAACTTCTCAACCCACAGTTAAAGATTTCCAAAATAAATTTGAGTATCTCTCTACTCACTACAAATCGACCCTCGGGTTTTTCGTTAGTGACAAACTGAGTGGCACGTATCAAAATGGACTGAAATCGGCCAGGGATATTAGCGACCGTGGCGGAATACCATCGTATATTTACAATTCAAAAGCTCTTACTGCCGGGCTTGGTCTTGTCGTCTTGCGTGTAGCCAGGGCAGTGGAGGAGGGTATGTCACTTGATGAAATACTCCCAAAAGTTGATTCATGGATCTCAAAATCCAATATCCGTGTTACAATTCCAACTCTCAGTTATATTATCAAGTCGGGGAGGATAGGCCATTTTAAAAGTTTTATTGCCCGCGCGCTGGATTTGAAACCTGTCATAGAAATCGATAAGGAAGGGAAAGCGGAGATTGTGGGCAAGTCATTGTCCATCAAAGGCGCACATAAGAAATTGTTTAGCATTATCAAGAAAATATTGAAAGGGGAGGAGATCTGGGAGTATGCCATCACCCATGCCAATAATGATCCTGTTGCTGAATATTATGCTGCTGAAATGGAAAAAATCACAGGGAAGAAACCTATTTTCATGGACCATGTCTCACCAGTACTGGTCGCAAATACTGGTCCGGGAGTTGTGGCTATCTCATTCATGTTGAAATGATACCAGATGCGGGATAATTTTTCTAACTTCGTAATTCTAACTTCGTCCTTCTAATTCTAATATCTAACTTCGTAATTCGTCCTTTTCTTTATGTACTGGCAAATAGCTTTGGTAATTTTCGGATTTATGGTTCTGGCCTTTATTGTTGCTTTGTTAATCAAGGACAATTCCATAATAGATCTTTTCTGGGGACCAGGGTTCATCATAGTTACAGCATTTTCACTCTCGATGGCTCCCGACCTGGACATCAGAAAACTCATTGTTGCTTTCCTGGTTCTGATCTGGGGAATGCGATTGACGGTTTATATCTTCCAGCGAAACAGGAGAAAGGGGGAAGACTTCAGGTATAAACACTGGCGTGATACATGGAAGAATTTTATTCTTAGAAGCTTTTTTCAGATCTTTCTTCTCCAGGGATTATTCATGTATATTATCTCTTACCCCATATGGTATATCAACTACAATTCCGGGGAGGTCCTCTCTACTATTGATACTGTTGGCCTTGTGATATTTGGAATAGGGTTTATGTTTGAAACTATGGGGGACATGCAACTCTCATTCTTTAAGCAGAATCCAAAAAATGAAGGAAAGTTAATCACTACAGGATTGTGGAAATACACACGACATCCAAACTATTTTGGTGAATCCCTTATCTGGTGGGGTCTCTGGTTTTACGCGATCGCTATTCCAGGCGGATGGATGACAATTATCAGTCCTATTGCAATCATGCTGACTCTGCGATTTGTTTCAGGAGTCCCAATGTTGGAGAAAAAGCTGAAGGAGTATCCCGGATGGGAGGAATATTCCCGTAAAACGGCTCCTTTTGTACCATTCATCAAATGGTTGTAAACTTCTTTTGAGTACAGAACATTCCATAGGATCGAACGAACTCAGTGGTGTTAACAGAGCATTCATCATTGGGATCATTCTCAACCTTCTTTTTGTCATCATTGAGTTTGGCGCAGGAATGTACATCAACTCCCTGGCCCTGATCTCCGATGCCGGCCATAACCTGAGTGATGTGGCCAGCCTGGCCCTTGCAATGGTTGCGTTTCGCCTGGCTAAAGTGAAGCCGAACCAGACCTTTACATATGGCCTGCGAAAATCCACTATCCTGATCTCCCTGCTCAATGCTGTTATCCTGCTTATCGTGATTGGAGCCATCACCTGGGAAAGCCTGGCCAGGATGAAAGACCCTCAACCTATCCAGGGAGATTACATGGCGGTTGTTGCGGGGATCGGGATTCTCATCAACACGATTACGGCAATGCTCTTTTTTAAGAACAGGGAGAAGGATCTCAACATCAAGGGCGCGTTTCTCCATTTGGCGGCGGATGCACTTGTATCTCTTGGTGTGGTTGGAGCTGGAATCGTAATTGGATTTACTTCCTGGTATTGGCTTGATACAGCGGTAAGTATGGCAATCGTCATCGTGATCCTTGTCTCAACCTGGGGTTTGCTGCGCGACAGCACGATCCTGGCGCTTGATGGTGTCCCCCGGGGTATCGACCTGAAAAAGGTGAAAGATGCAATTTTGGGATCAAGTGAGATACGGGATGTTCATCATATTCATGTGTGGGCGATGAGCACAACCGAAAACGCACTAACCGCCCATATCGTTGTTGCTAATGACTTCCCCCTCTCCTCGTTTGAACCGTTAAAAACCAGGATTCAACAAGCACTTCAGAATCAAGGCATTCAGCACTCTACTCTGGAGCTTGAGCTGGCAGGAGAACCCTGCGCCACGAATACTTTTTAACATTGTTTCAGCACCCCAGCCAATTTCTCTATCATGGGATCTGATATGTCGAGGTGGGTAACCATTCGGATTGATTGTGGTCCGATGCTAATGGCAAGTATTCCAGCCTCTTTCAAACGGGCAAGAAATAGTTCATCAGGCATCGTTTCCGAGAGGGTAAAAATGATGATGTTGGTTTCGACGGGCATAACTTGTTTAACGAATGGGCATGCTTGCATCATCTCCCCGATCCTGACCGCCCGAACATGGTCGTCAGCGAGCCTGGTAATGTGATGATCGAGGGCGTAGATCCCGGCGGCTGCCAGATAACCGGCCTGCCGCATGGCACCTCCAAAAAGCTTGCGGACCCGACGGGATTGATGGATGAACTCACCAGATCCAAGCAGAAGGGAACCAACCGGAGCACCAAGTCCTTTAGAGAGACAGATCGAGATTGAATCAAACAACGTCCCGGTTTCCCGGGGATCAATGCCAGTAGCAATCATTGCATTGAAAAAGCGGGCTCCATCGAGGTGGAATTTCAGGAATTGCTCCCTGCAAAGTGCACTGATACGTCGCAACTCAGCTGGATCGTAACAACTTCCACCCCCACGGTTGGCGGTGTTTTCTGCCACAACAAGTCTGGAGACCGGATGATGGATATCGTCAGGATTGATATTTATAGCTACCTGGGCGGCAGTGATGCGGCCTCTGTCGCCATGGATCAACCGTACCGAAGCTCCAGAGTTGAATGCGATACCCCCGCCTTCGTATTTATAGACATGTGACCCGGCTTCACAGATAACTTCATCACCAGGACGAGTTAGACCGTTGATGGCGATCTGGTTTGTCATGGTTCCGGATGGACAAAACAGGCTGGCTTCTTTGCCAAAGATATCAGCTACCTTTTCTTCAAGGGAGTTGACTGTAGGATCATCTCCAAATACATCATCGCCTACCCTGGCATGAAGCATTGCATCGAGCATCCCGGGAGTGGGACGGGTGACTGTATCACTCCGTAAATCAACTATCATTTCTCTCATACTATCTTATCAGGCCCATAAAAATACAATATCTTTTTAGTAATTTAGCAGATAAATCTTATTGACTATGATCAACGAACAGCTAATTAAACCCCGCAGCATTGTTGTCGTCGGGGGTTCCAACGACTGGCACAAACCCGGAGGAGCCGTCCTCCAGCACCTTATCGAAACGGGATACCGGGGAGATCTCTATGTGTTGAACCCTAAAGAGGATATTGTCCAGGGAATTCAAAGTTATCGCGACCCGGCATTATTACCTGAGGTAGATCTCGCTATCATTGTCATCCCGGCAAAATTTGTTGTAGACATAGTTGATATTCTAGCTCATCAAAAGAATACCAGGGCGTTCATTGTAATTTCAGCAGGATTCAGTGAAGAGAGTCCGGAGGGTAAGATCCTTGAAGAGAGATTGGTGG
>ERZ889078.1639-NODE-1639-length-17448-cov-8.889093_pt1 | contig 17448 bp, 9 predicted proteins | sample MGYA00521266_ERZ889078 | MGnify/ENA primary metagenome ERZ889078 (study PRJEB32303, sample SAMEA104408618) | aquatic metagenome | biome: Brackish water; feature: Pelagic; material: water | place: Baltic Sea | collected 2014-06-16T06:34:00 | depth 76,534 m ...
ACGATTGCCGCGGACACTGTCATCTGCCTCTCACGCCTGAACGGCGTGCGCGTCGATAGCGAGCGGGGCGTCGTGGAGGCCGAGGCCGGCGCCCTGCTGGTGCAGGTCGAAGCGGCGCTACAGCGGGCGGGATGGTCGTTGGCGCTGCCGTTTCCGTCGACGCTGCGTGTCGGCGACGGCTTGTCCGGTGGACCTTGGACGTCGGCGCTGCGGCGACGTCTCATGTCGTTGACGTGGGTTGGCGCGGACGGCGGGGTGCACGCAGGCGATGCAGCATGTGTCCGAGCTGAGGTGGGGCCACGCGTCGATGGCGCGTTGCCCCTGCCGCGTGACGGTGCGATCCCCTGCGTCGCCAGCTTTCGCGCGCGACCCGCGGGCACCAACGCCCGGACGCAGTGGTGGCGCGTAGCGTCTCTGGAGCGCGCCGTCGCGCTGGCTGAAGATGCCGTTCGCGAGGGCTGGCCGCACACGCTGGCGACGCTCGAGTACGGCCGCCACGTCGAGCTCGGCCTGCACGACGGTGAGCTGCGGCCCGTGCTGGCCGCTTCCGTAGCGGCGCTGCGCGGTCGCCTCGGCAGCGCGAGTGCGCGGGGAACCAAGGAGGTGCTGTTAGGGTTGAGCGTGCGCGCGGAGCTCGGAGTCGGTGCGGTGCTGTTCGCTGCGCTGGGGCGTCGCATGGGCGGCGACGCCACGGCCATGAGCGCGGCCAACGTCGAGCCAGCGCAATGGCGCGCCGACCTCGCAAACTCGATGGTTTCGTGGAACCTGCACATGCAGGAGAGGTGGCGCGAGAGCAGCTCAGCCGGATTGCTCCCGGATCGGCGTGAAGCGCGGCTTGAGACTGGGGCGGCGCTCCGCTGCACCCAGGCGATCTTAGAGACCCACGGCCGCTGGCTTGTTCGACAAACAGACTTCGCGCGAGCTGTGCCAGCGCTCAGCGCGTCGCTACCGCTCCTGCACGCATCCACGCCGCCGACCAAGCAGCAGACCATCTCCGTCACCGGCGACGGGATGGCCGTGGCCCGTGTGCGTCGCTGGCGACACCAAGGGGATCAATCGGCGCTGACCTTGCGCCTGGACGGGCTGGGGGGAGTGGCGCTCACAGATGACGGGGACGTCGTGGCTGGGATCGCGGCGACGCTGGCGGAAGTAGAGCTCATGCTCCGCGGCGTGGGCCGAACGTTGGGTGTGCGACCGGACCGATCGTTCGGCGCCACGGTGCTTGACCTGCTGCTCGACGCCCCAAGCTGGCGTGCGGCCGCGTGCGCCAGCGCCGCTCACGGCCTGTGTCTCGATGCGATGGGTACGGTGCGGGAGGTGCGCGGCGTCGACCGATTTGGTGGCGCGGGCACGCTGGAGCGGTGGGTGCGTGTCGACGGCGGCGCTGGCCTAGACGCCGCCCCGCTTGAGGTCCGCTTTCGTGGCTGGCGCTGGGTCAAACGCGACACGCTGCGAGATTGGTGTTGGCTCGGCACGGACAACGAGGCCGCGCTGCGCGCCTTTGACCTCGCCGCTCGCTCACCACACCTGCTGCGTCTCGCCGTTCACGGCAGCGGCTCCAATTGCACCGACCGCGCCAACGGGCCCGGCGCCCGCATCTTGGTGCGCACAGGCGGCTTGAGGCCGGGCGAACGCCGCGCGATAGACCACGTTCGCGCTGCGCTGCCCGGTGTGATGGAGGTCGATGACGAAGCGTGGCGCGTGGCTCCGCTGGGGTTTGATCCACCCGAGATGGTCACGCGACGGCACTGCAGGACGACCTCTGCGTCGGGGCAGACGTGGACGTCGAGATTCACGCGCGGGCGGGCGGCGCGGTGCACGCCCGGCGGCGCAGCTGCCAGTGACGCGCGTGCGGACCGCACCGCGACACGGGTCCTCGAGGTGCTGTTGTGTCCTTAGCCCTCACGCTGCCGTGCGACACCTGCGATGCGCCGTGCGCGGCGGTGTGCGCGCCGCACCACGCTTCGGGCCACCCTGGCACTGCGCCCGGCGCGCTGATGCGCCTCGCGCAAGGCGGTCCCCATCCCCTACTGGGATCGTGCACCAACTGTGGCGCGTGCGAACGGCGCTGCCCCCACGCTGTGGCAGTGCGCGCTGGCATTCGCCCGACGCTGACACCTGACGACCACGACCACCTGCTGACCGAGTGGCGTCAGCAGCTGCCATGGCGCACACGAACGCTCGTGTGGGCGGGATGTGGCAGCCACGGTGTCCAGTTTGACGCTGCGCGCTTCACGCGTGCGCTGCTGCATCACGGGGTCCAAGACGTCGTCGTGTCCACCCCGCTGCCGTGTGGCGGCGACACGACCCAGCCCGATAGCGCGCTCGCCGCCCTAGTTGGCGGACTCCACGTCGGTGTGCGCGAGATCGTGGTGCCGACCGGCGCGTGTCGCGCGGCGATGACAGCGCTCCTGAGCGCGTCGGGGCTGCGCGGGCGCACTGTCGCCGTGCTTGACCAATGGTTGGCGAGATTCGGCGTCTCCGTGCCACCCCAAAGCCGGCGGTTCGCCTGTTGTCGGTTGCGGCGCGACGCCCGAGATGCTGACGTCGCGAGCTCAGACGTCTGGCCGCCCGGCCCGACGTGTTGCGGCGCGGGGGAACCGCTGCGGTCGGCGGCGCCGGACGTCTCCAATGCCACCGCCGCTGCGTTGTTCGAGCGCTGGCGCGAGGCTGGGCTGCACCGCGTGCACGTCGAAGACGCGTCCTGTGCCGCGCACTTGCGGGCGGTTGGCAGTCAGCACGGCCACCGCATCCACATCGTGACGCGGCTCGACGCGTTTCTTGCCGCGGCCGATCGTTGAACGACGCCAACCCAGCCAAGACCCCGTCGATCCGGACGTCACGCTCGGAATGGGGTGTGGTGGCCGTCGCCGCGCTCCTGCTCGGCTGGCACGCCCGCCGGTACGACTTCGTTTGCGATGACGCCTATATCTCGCTGGTCTACGCCCGCAACCTCGCTGAGCACGGCGAGCTCGTGTTCAACCTCGGCGAGCGTGTCGAGGGATTCACGAACCTGCTCTGGACCCTGCTGCTCGCCGGCGGCATCCGGCTCGGGTTCGCGCCGGAGAACGTCGCGCGATGGCTCGGCTGGGTCTGCGGTGCTGGGGTCTTGGCTGTGATGCCCTCGCTCACGCGCGCGATCGCCGACGGGACCCGCACAAGACTCGACACGATCGGCGCGCCGATGCTCGCGTTGTCCGCGGGCTTCGCGGCCTGGACGTCGGGCGGGCTAGAGACCCAGCTCTACGGCCTGTTGCTCAGCTTGGGTGTCCTGACGTGGCTGCGAGGCCGGCTGGGTGCGGCTGGGGTCATCCTCGGTGTCGCCGCGATGGCGCGCCCCGAGGCGTTGCTTGTGGCGACGCTGCTTGGCTCGGGCCACTACGCGCTGGTGGTGTGGCATCAGCGTGGCCTCCGATTTGATCGAGACACGATCGCGTTCGGCCTGGGCCTAATCGCCGTCGTCGCCCCCGTGTTCCTGTGGCGCTTCAGCTACTACGGCTTGCCTTTTCCAAACACGTACTACGTCAAGACCCGCGTCGCCGCGAATCCGGAGATCGCGACCGCGGTTCTGGCGCAAGGCCTGCACTACGTCGGGCTGTGGCTCTGGCAGTCGGGCACCCTGCTCATGGCGCCCTTGCTCGTATTGGCGGCGTGGCGCAGACCTCACCGTGCCGCCGTCGGCCTGATGTTGCTCGCGGTTCACGCCGCGTGGGTCGTTCGCGTCGGCGGCGACTTTCTGGGGCTGCACCGGTTCTTTGTGCCGTGGATGCCACTCGTGCTCGCCACCGCGGTCGTCGGGCTGCGACACCTCAACACCCTCGCCGCGCGCCAGAGCGTGGTGATGCGCGGCGCCGCCCTGTTCCTCGCGATCGGCCTGTTTGTGTCGTGGCAGATGGCCGAGACGGCGACCGCCTTGAGCGCTGGCGCCCAACGCGGCATCGAGTCCCCAAACCACACGCGCGGGATGGCGATCGAGCGCGCACGCATGGGCATGGCGCTCGCGCCGTTCATGCACCCAGACGACTACAGCGTGTTCGACGCGGCTGGCGCGCAGCCCTTCTACGGCCGTATTCGTGGCGTCGATCGGTATGGGCTGCTGTGGGCGGCGGTCGCCCACGAAGATCCCGTCACCGGCGCGCGCCCTGGCCACCAAGTCATGGCGCCGTTCGAACGAATCGTCCGTTTGAGACCGACGTTCCTGATGTTTTGCGCACGCATCCACCGCCCGGGTCGGCACCCGCCGCTGTGCCCCGACGAGGCGCGCTATCTGGCGGCCGGATACGAACGCGTGGGTGTCCCCTTCCAGACCCTGGCCGGGTTTCCGCGGGTCTACGCGTTCCTGAAGCGAACCGATCGCGCGTGGACTGGGCTCCGACCCTGACTTTGCGGGGCAGAAGCTACTTCGGTGCGGCGTCGGCCTCTTTGAGTACGCGCTTGGCGGCGGCGATGATGCGGTCCACCGCGAGCGGTCCATTGTACTCACGCCCGTTGATGAACACTGCAGGCGTACCGCTCACCTTCAACTGGGCCGCCTCGCGAATGTCGCGCTCCAAGGTCGGCGCGAATCTCTGTTGCTTGACGTATAGCTCCGCCTTGACCAAGTCCACGCCGGCATCTTTTGCGTGGCGCCGCAGGTTGGTGTCGAGCGCCGCGAGTCGGACGTCGAGCTGGTCGCCATCCGGCATCAACCCACGCATGTCGGCGAAGACGCGCTTGGCGAAGCCCCAGAACAGATCCTGATCCTGCGCCGCCATGGCCCAGAACGCGGCGTGGCACGCGGCGGGGTGCATGTCGCGCCCCATGGCGACGTTGCACTGATTAGAGAGGGGAAGGTGCTTGAAGACGACCGCCACCTCGTCGCCAAGTTTGGCCCGCACCGACGCCAGGATCGGCGCGAGGCGCGCACAGAACGGACATTGCAGGTCCTCAAACACCGCGATCTGAATCTTGGCGTTCGCGGGACCCAGTCGCGGAGAGCCGGTGAAATCGAAGCTGAACGTCGTCGCTCCGAGCTCAGGTCGCACCGCCACAATCTTGCCCTGCGCGACGAGGCTCGCATACAGCTTCTTGACGCTAGCGCCCGCCGCGACGGCCTTGTTCGCACGCTCAAGCTCTTGGTCTATCACGCGAGAGAACACGCCAAATGGCTGCGCACCGGGGATCTTGCGGCCGTTCACAAACGTGGTCGGTGTCCCCGTGACCTGGAGTTGCGCAGCGAGATGAACATCCCGATCGAGCGCAGGTCGCTGCTGGTGCTGGGCAAGGCAGGCGGCGAACTTCTTCGTATCGAGCCCGATCGCTTTGGCGTGGGCCTGCAGCTGCGCGGGTTCGAGTTCGCGCTGGTGGGTGAACAACTGCTCCTCCATCGGCCAGAACTTCCCCTGCGCGTGGGCACACAGGCCCGCCTCAGCGGCCAGCGGCGCCAGCTTGTGAAAGGACAGCGGCTGGTTCTTGAACACCAGCCGCACCTTGGTGCCGTAGGTCTTTTCGACCTGCGCGAGCGAGGGCCGGACGCGCGAGCAGAAGGGACACTGAAAATCGGTGAAGATCACGAGCGTCACGAGCGCGTCAGGGTTGCCACGAGTTGGCTCATCGCCCGCAATCTCAACCTTCCAGACCGTCTTGTCCTTCGCCGGATGGACCGGCTCCTTCGGCTTCGCGACCTCTGCGGGCTTCGTGTCCTTTGTCTTCTCCTGGGGCTTTGGGCGCGCTGACTTGGGAGGCTCGCGACCGCGCATGATCCAGTTGATCGCGGCGTCCGCCTTCGCGGGGTTGTTCCGACGCCACATCCGCAAGTGCAGCTTGCCGCGCGGGGTGCCTTGTTGGAGCAGCTCGTCGGCCCGTTTGAGTTGGGCATCGATGACCGCGGCCATCTTCTCTTTGGGCTGCGCGCCGGAGATCTGGACGCCGTTGATGAAGTACGCTGGCGTGCCGCCGACACCCAACGTCGCCGCGATCGCGGTGTCGTTGTCGACCTGCTCAGCCAGCGCGGAGTCGGCTAGGTCCCGCTTGAAGCGGGCCATGTCGAGCCCAACGGAGGCGGCCATCTTGGCGATGCTGTTCTGAGTCAGGTCGCGCTGACCAGCGAAGAGCTTGTCGTATAGCGGCCAGAAGCGACCTTGCCGATGGGCAGCGAGCGACGCGATGGCGGCGGGGCGCGCGTGCTCGTGAAACGCGAGCGGCAAGTGCACAAACACCAGCCGCACGTCGGTCGGATGAGCCTTGCGCAGCGCTTCGAGCGTCTCTTTTCCCTTTTTGCAGAACGGGCACTGGAAGTCGCTGATCTCGACGATGGTGACGAGCGCGTCCTCCGGCCCAACGGATGGATGGCGCGAGACGGCCGCGGCGGCTGGGACCGACGCGGCGGCTGGTTTGGACGCAGGTGCGGTCGTTTGCGGCGCCCCCGAAGACGCGGCGTGAGCGGTCGGGCCTGGGGCAGCGGCAGCGGCGCGGCGCGGCGTAGAGCCCAGAGATCCAGCGTTATAGGCGCGACCCACGAAGAACGCGACGACGACGGCGACGACGACGAGCAAGATGATGTGCTCTTTCTTCATGGTGAGCTCCCGAAGCCACGGAGGTGACGGATGAGACGATTGCAACGCAACAGACAGGGCAGCGGCCGCAGAGGTCGCCGCGGGGTGGTTATAGAAGCGCGACCCCAGCCCCGCAACAACAGCGACACGTTGGTTGCCAGACCGCTTGTGCTGCGGCGCCGGCTAACGCTACAAAGTCGGCCGAATGGAGGTCTCATGTCACGACGCACAGCGCTGGTACTGACGCTCATCGCCGCGTACGTCGGTGGCTGCGACGGAGCTACGGACCGCGCCAAACCGGTGGTGAGGCGCAGCGGCGCTGGCGTGCGGTCGCCGGCCGCGCCAGTCGCCGCCGCGGTGCCACCTGCGCAAGCGACGGATCTCGACCCGACGGCGATGGACGAGGGCTTGCGGCAGGCGCTGGTCGATCTACGCGACAAGTTCCGGTGCAACAGCATCTCAGGCTGCAAGGCCCACGCGGTGCTCACCGGCTTCGGCGAACGCGCGCTGCCGGCGCTGCAGAACGTCTTCCATACGGCGCCCAGGCAAGCGCAGTGGCGATCGCGCACAGTTCGCATCATCGCGGACATGCAGGTGCCGCAGGCGCGGTCGTTTCTGCGGCAGGTCCTGACCGACGACAGCGACTCAGCCCGGGCCTATGCGGTCTATGGCCTCGCGCTGCTCGATGACCGCCGCGATCAGCAGATGATGCACAACTACGCCGACGCGCCGGGGATCATCGCCAGCGCAATGACGCGGGTGGCCGCGGCGTGGGGCTTGGCCTATCTTGGCGATTCGGCGTACGCCAAGCGCTTTGTTGCGCTGACCCACGAGGCGGCTGCGCACCAGCTGGGCGGCGCCACGCTGCGTTGGGCCCTGCAGTTGTGCCGGGTGCCGCACGGGCCGCCCTGCGAGGGCACGCTGGAGGCGGCCGCGCGCCATCCGTCGTATGTGGTGCGCCGCGAGGTCCTCACGTCGGTAGATGGCACCATGCGTTCGGCGCCGGCGTTGGTGATCTTGGCGGCAGATCCCAACGTCAACCTGGCCCGCCGGGCCGAGCGCGCGTTGCGCAAGCTCAGCGGACGGGCTGATGTGCGGGGTGGTCCGGCGTGGCGTGCGTGGCTGGCCGCGCGACCGAGCGCCCGCCCGACGCAGTAGGGTTTGGGCGTCGCGCCAGATCGGCAAGCCTAGGCGTCGCGCCAGATCGGCAAGCCTAGGCGTCGCGCCAGATCGGCAGGGTCAAGCAGCGCGGTCCACCGCGCCCGCGCGAGAGCTCAAATCCATCGAGCGCAACCACCATCTTGCGATCGCCTTGCAGCCACAGCGGCGCGTTCCGAATGAAGGCCTCCGGTGTCGTGATCTCAAAACCGGCGTGATTCAGGGCCCGCAGCGTGCGCTGGTTGCGGCCGTAGAGCAGCACACGACCTGGCGCGAGACAAAAAGCGTTCGCGCCGTCGGTCCATTGCTCGCGAAGCGCGGCGAGGCGATCGTCACCGCCGCAAGCGATGAGCTGCATCGTATGGCCCCGCGCGGCCAGCGCAGCCATGAGCCCCTCTCCCAGGGGCTGGCCGGAGCGTGGATCGAAGAGCCTGAGCGTGTCCACATCAGCGGCTCCGTCCGCCAGCACCGGGGTGAAGGCGAGCGCCAGATCGCGGTCCACCAGCGTGAACAGCGTGTCGAGGTGCATCGCGGCCCGCTTTTCCGGCAACCGCACGGCGATCACCTCCACACCGTGGACACCCAACCCTTCGGCCAGGGCCCGCGCTCCGGCGTGGTTCGTGCGGATGCCCACGCCGACCAACACGAGGCGGTCCGAGACCACCAACACGTCGCCACCCTCGACAAACGCGGGCTGTTGGCTGGATTGGGCGACCTCCGACACGCAATTCGGGGCGACGTTCGGCGCGACGTCGAGCAGCGTCACACCGGCGAAGAGCGGTGCGTGTCTCGCCACTGCGCGTGCCAGCACGCCATCACGCCAGCGGGCCGGATGGCGCGGCCGCATCAGGACCACGACGTCGCCAACCACCGCCATGCAATCGCGGACAAACAGCAGGTTGGGAATCGGCCACTTTAGCAGCGCGCTGCCGTCGGGGCGCGCGCCCGTGAGCAGGCTCTGGGCGCACACCCGCGGTGACGCGGCTTGCAGCCAACCGCGGGAGGCGTCCGTCAGTCGCCCACCGATGCGCAGCTCGAGCGCGGCGACTTCGTCGAGCACGTCACGTCGCACGTCTGGGTTGACGAGCACATCCGCGAGCAGCTGGCGTAAGTCATGAAGGTCGGCGTCGCCCGTCACCGCGCGGATGACATCGAACAGGCTCCTGTGCTCCTGCGCCAAGACATGCCGCAACACGAGGTCGTCAAAAAGCAGGTAGTCCGGATTGTCTTGAAGGCTGCCGTCTGATGCACGACGCGCTGCTTCGATGTGCAGCGGCAGCATGCGATCGAACTCAGGTCCCGGCGCGCAACCAATGCAGGCTCGCAGCCGGCCGACTTCGCTCCGAACGCTTGGTGGCGACGCGTCGAATGTCATGACCCGCCACCTCCAGCGATGGCGTCACTCCGCCACGTCAAACGTGAACTTGACCTGCTCGCTCCAGGCGAGGTTGCTCTGATTGGCCTCGTCCACAGCCTGCGCTTGGCCAACGATGACGTACGTGCCCTTCTTGTCCGGATTGATCGTGAGAAAGGGCACATCGGTGGATTGAAAATCATTGCTGATCCAGAGCGTCGAGCCCACGGGGCGCTCGGCCAATACCCACAGGTACGCGCCGTACTTTCCGATCGGCCACGCATCGCCCGGCGTCGCTGCTGCCTCGATCTTGAACGGCTGCCCGACGATGGCTTTCTGGTCGTTAAACGCCGCGAGCTTCAACTTAGGCAGCGGCGCGAGCTTTGTCGCGTCTGCGTCGACCATACCGGTGAGGTTGATGGTGCGCGCCACGACCGCGTCGCTACACTTGTCACCCGTCCACGCGCCTGGGCAGTACACGATGTTCAAGAAGTGGTTGATCGTCTTGTACTTCTCATTGGGCGGCTCGAACTTCACGTCGATCGGCAGCGTCGCCCAGGCTTTCACCGAGGTCAGGCCGATCTCCTTGTTCAGACCGAAGTGCGCCGACTGCAGCGTCGCGTTGTCACACGGGTTGCCACCGCTGCCCGTCGTCGCGACCTGCGTCGTGCAGACCTGCAGAATCTGGAGCGGCGCGCAGCTCTGGTTCACCAACGTCACCGTCTTGATGGCCTTCTCCCCGAGCTTAGTCTGCATCCAAAGCGGCGAATTTCCCGGGCCAACCAGCAGATCGGGCGTGTCGCAGGTGCCGGCGAGCACGGGCAGCTGCAGGCTCGCCCCAACGTTGGCCTGGGAGTAGTGAATCACCAGCTCGCCATTGGTCGTCTTGTTGTCGTTCGGGAAGATGTACTCCACACAGAAATCGAGCGACTTGTCTTTGCTGATGCTGAACGGCGTCGGCACGACAGACTGATCGCCGGTCTGCGCGTTGGTCTTGTACATCTTGGCGCCGAAAATCGCGTCGGCGACCTCCTGATTGCTCGACTCCAACGCGGCGACCTCGATCTTGCTGATCAGCATCCCGCTCGGACCTTCATTATAGATATTGCAGCACTTCTTGACGATGCCGCTCTTCACGCCGGAGAAGTCGTACTTGAGACTGCCGTCCGCCGTGGCGCAGGTGACCTTGAAGACGTTGTCCTCCTCCCACTTGGCGCTGAGGGTGATCTTCGCCTGCTTTTCGGCTGGATCATTGGTCTCGATCACGAGCTTGGCGTTGTAATCTTCGCCCTTGTCGCCAGGCGTGAGCCGCACGCAGACCTCAAGCGTCTTGGGGTTATCCTTGGGGTTGTTGCCCTCCCCGAGCGGCGCGATCGAGGTGCCCTGATTCGGGATGTCGATGACGTCGTACACCTTCGTGGCGCTCTCCATCTGCGCAGACTTGAAGATCAGCGGCGCGCTGCCCTTATTGCCGAACTTGAAGCAGGCCTTGGGCGGATTGGCAGACGACGGGTTCAGGAAGACGTAGTTCTTGTCCTGTAAGTTGATGCGCGGACCCGAGGCCAGGATCTTGAACTGGATCACGATGTCGCTCTTCTGCGCGTCGTTGTGCTTAATCGTGAGCGTGGCGGGCTCATTGTTCTCGATGTTGGGATCTGGCGTGAAGCGCACCTCGACCTGCAGCCGCTCATTGCTGGCCAACGAGACCGGAAAGCTGGGCTTTCCTTTCGGGTAGACCAGCTTCAAGAACGTGTTTTGGGTATCGAACTTGATGTCCGACAGCACCAGCGCGCCTTCACCCGAGTTCAGGACGAGCACCTTGGCCTGGAACGTCAGCTGGCCGCCCGTCGTGTCCGGTGCAAACTCCCAAACCTTGCGATTGGACTGCCCCTCAACGGTGTAGTCCACCTGCGGAAACAGCGTGAGCTCATTCTTCGAGCCACAGCCAGAGACCGAGACTAGCGCTGCGGCGGTCAGCACACTGAGCAGGACCGCGCCGCGCATCACTGTGCGGCTCATCACTGTGCGGCGCATCACTACAGGACTCATCATCGGGAACCTCGTCGACATCAGGGGGCCTCTCACACGCGTCGTCGCGTCGCTGCTATCAGGGGAAACAGAGCGTCTTGTAGTAGATCTTCACCTTGTCGCCCTTCTTGGGCATGCAGGTGCCCGCCGGCTCGGCGATGAAGGTGACGCTGTTAGACGGTGCATCGTAGCTCCACGTCTTGGCCCCGGTGGCGCACTCGGTTCCGTTGATCCAGACCTTCAAGGTCGACGGCTCGGCGTTCATCGTCAGGAAGAACTGCTGCGCCAAGCCAAAGGCCGCCTCGCCGATGTTCTTCAAGGTCGTCGCGAACGACTTGTCGCAGATGGAGGCTACTTTTCCCCCGGTGTCCTGGGCTACTTTGATGTAGCGACTGCCCTTTCCAGCGCCGCAGCTGCCCGTGCCGCTGCTTGACGTCAGGCCGACGATGGAGTGCGCGTGGAACAGTCCCTTGTTCGCGGCGCCCTTCAGGCTGTAGAGGAAGTTGATGTAGTAGGCCAAATCGCTCGGTGAGCTGTCCTCCTCGTCGGACACAAACACGATCTCAAGGCCTGCCTGCTTGCGCATGAAGCCACGGTTGTGGCCGCCGCAACCGAGGACCCCGTCCGGGCCGGCGATGCACTTGCCGTCGGTGCAATCTGTGTCGACTTTGCAGGTCTTGCCGCTGTCGATGATGTGGGGTGGGCTGAGCGCCGCTTTAGCCGCGGCCAACCCTTGCTCATCGGCGGAGCCGTTGGTGCCGACCTTCGCGAGCGCCTGGAAGGTGCCGGTCGGGTCCGTCGTCTTGGGCGTGACGACTCGCGTGCCGTTGCCATGGATGCGGAGCCGACCTTTGTCGTTGGAGCTCTTCATGTCCGTCGTCACGACGCCGATCTGGTAGTCGTTGCTCCAGAGGGTCGCGTACTGGATGAACTGGTTGAAGTTCGCGGCGAGGTTCGACTGCTCATCGCCCATCGAGCCGGAGTTGTCGATCACGAAGAGCACGTCGACCTTCTTACCGACGCCTTGCACGAACTCATCGGTCATCTCAGTCAGCAACGTGCCTTCACCCTTGAGCGGCACGCTGAACGTCTGGCCTGCGCACAACGTGTCCGTGGCGCCCGTGCACTCGGCGGTGACTTTGCAGCCGCCGGTCGAGGTGGGTGTGCCAGAGGCGTCGACACACTGGCCCTCGTTGCCCGTGATGACGATCATCTGGCACGCGTCCTTGCCCTCATTCTGCGGCGCGTACTGCAGCCCCAGGCTGATGGGAGTGGACTGCGTGACCTCCAGCCCCGCCTTCGGGATACCTGGCCAAGACACCTTCGCCATCTCTACGCCGCAGCCCTGGAACTCGATCTTCGTCACGAACACCGGTGTGATCCCGGTGTTGTAGACGTTCACGTGCTCTACCTTGCTCTTGCAGCCGACCGTCACCAGACCAAAGTCAATCTGGCCAGGCAACACGTTGACTGCGGCCTCGCCCACGCTCGCCAGCAAGTTCGGCTTGATGGTGGCTAGGTCCTTCTGCGGATCCTTCGGGTACCACTCGGCGACGCCCGTGGCCTGATCCTTGAACTGCACCGACAACGCGGCGAAATACTTCGCCAACACCTTCGGGTTGCTGAACACGCCACCCTCGGTCGGCGCGTTGAACAGGATGTTGAGCTTGCCCGAGTCACCGGGGGCGAGGTTGAACAGCGTCGTCGACGGCGCGAACGTCGCAAACTGCGGCAGTCCGATGAGCGAGCAGCTGTTGTCCGTGCAGCTCAACACGCGCTGATTGCCGAAGATGCAATAGCCGGTGCCTGTGTTCTTCACGCTGATCGCCAGCGTCTTGCTGTGGCCGTACGTCAGGATGCCGAAGTTGAGCAGCCCGGGGATCAGCTGGATGTTGCACTTGCTGCCCTCTGCGCGCTTCGCTAGCAGGTTCACCGTCATCTTCGGCGTGCTGGGGTCGTCGCTGCTGATCTCGAGCTTGGCGGTCGCCGTGGCGTTGACCGGCCCCTTGGACGTAAACATCACCTCGAAGCTCTGGTACTCAGCGGGTTTCATCGTGTGGGGTGCTGGCGACGCCGCCGCGGGCGGGAAAGCGCTCGTCACCACCTCGAACTCGCCCAGTGAATCGCCCGTAATCTCAAGCTTTGAGACGGTGATGTCCGCTGAACCCTTGTTGAACAGCGACACCTTGCGCTTCACCGAGAGGCCCTGGCCGACGTAGGCGAAGTCGAGCAGGTCGGACGGGGTCACCTGCAGAATGCCGACCTCTGTCTTGGCGAAGACGGGGATGTTGACCTGCTTCTTGTGCTGGTCGTTGCTGTGGATGAGGAGAGAGGCGACCGCTGAGCCGTCGTTGGCCATCGGCACCAGGGCCTCAAGCTCCACTTCAACCAGCTTCTGCTCGCCGGCCTTCAGCGTGAACGGGCCAGGCTCGCTGATGGTCAAGGTCTTGATCTTGGAGAGGAAGGACACCTCGATCTTGCTGACGACGAGGTCCGCGATGCCTTGGTTGAACACCTTGAAAGAGCGGGTATCTTTGGCCTTGAGCTTCATCGCGCCGTAGTTCAACACGGGCGGCACAACCGTCAGTCGCGGCGCAATCTCGGCGCCGTACACCTTCACGGTCGTCCATTTGCCGTCGCTGTCTTCGAGGGCGAGCTCGGAGGTGTCGTTGTCGTCGCCCGGTTTAGGGCAGAACGTCAGCACCACCTCCGCGGAAGCGAGCGGCGCGATCTCAGCGGTCGGATCGGCCGAGGTCTTGATCGTGAAGTCGGGGCTGCCAGTCGCCGCGAGTTTGACCGAGGTGACCCGGATCGGCTTCTGTCCGCTGTTGAAGACCTTGACCGTGAGGTCCTTACACGTGTTCGAAGCGACTGGGCCGAAGTCGATGGGCTCCGGCACCACCTTGAGGCTGCCGGCGCCGGCCTTCACCTCGACGGGGACCTTGTAGTTGCGGTCGGCGAGGTCGTTGTCGTTGTTCGCGAGCACCAGCGAGAGCTTCTTTGCCCCCGCGTTTAGGGGCTTGTAGCGGATCTGCAGCTCAACGGACTGGCCGACGGCGATGTCCGCCGCCTTGAAGTCGACGACGGTGAACTCGTCGCTGCTCGGCAAGAAGGACGCCCCCGTGAGTTTCATCACGCCCTGCGTGCCAGAGTGGCGGACGATCAGCGTCTGCACGAGCTCCTCGCCCGCCTCAATGTCGGCGAACACGAGCTTGGTCGGCTCGGTCGAAATGTGAATGACATCGTCGAGGCAGAACGCCCCGGTGCAGCCGCCGCCGCTGGTGCCGCCGCTGCTGGCGCCGCCGCTGCTGCTGCCGTTGGTGCTTCCGGAGCCCTCGGGTGTGTCGGAGCAGCCGATGGGGCTGGCGAGAAAGAGGCACAGGAGCGCGACGAGGGGGGCGCGACGTTTCATGGGGGGCTCCGGGAGTCTGACGAACTAGGATCGTAGGATGAGGGCGCTCAGCTGGTCTGGCTCAGAGCTCAGGTGCCGGATATTTCGGCGTCACGAAGAACGGCTTGCTCTGCTTGTCTAGCTTGCTGGCGATGTTGCCGCTCGGCCATTGAATGTCGGCGACGTACCAGAGATCTGCCGTGTTGATCGGCTTTGACGTGACCTGAAACTGGAGTTGGCCGTAGATGTAGATCCGCACTTCGGCGATGGAGGGGCCCCAACCGTTGTCGTTGAAGTAGTGCACGCCAACAGCGTACTCCTTTCCGTCTTCGGGCAAAGTCAGGTTCAAGTTCTCGGGGCCGGCGCCGTCCGTGTCGTCACGGTCGAGGCTGGGATTGTCGTCGACATTCGGATCGTAGCTGCCCCACTCCGGGCTCTTGTTGAACCAGAAGCAGTCATACTTGGCGTCGAACCACGGGTCATTGGCGCCGTCACCGTCGAAATCCAGGACGCTGGCGTAGCTGTGCGCAAAGTGCAGATCCAGGTCGGCGCCGGCGGCCGGTCCCTCATCGGACTGGTCCTTGTCGGCCGGCGTATCCCACAGCAGCTCAACGTGGATGGCCTCATCGGGCAGCACCTTCACCGTCTTCACAGCCGGAAAGCAGCTCTCCTTACCCGCCGCATCCCACACCCGCAGGCGGAAGATGTAATCGCCCGCGACATTGGGCTGAAAGGTCACTTGCGGCGACACCGAGTTGGGCTGGTACAGGCCGACGGAGCCCTTGGGCTGCGACACCTCCCACGCGTACTTCGAGACGCCACCTGCGCCGGGCACAAACGACTGCAGGCCGTCCAGATGCAGCGTGGTCTGCGGCACAACGGTGTCGCCCTCCTGCACGGTGATGATCCCAGTCGGGCAGTCCGCGCTCGCCGCCACACCCTCTAGCGTGACCTCGGTGGTCTTCTTGCCGATGTTGCTGGCGATCACCAGCCGCGCGGTGTCGAACACGGGCAGTCCGTCCTTCACGGGGTTCACGCCCTCGGGCTCGTAGGTCAGCTGCACAGTCACGCTCTGATTGATCGCGATTTTGAGCGGCTTCTGCGCGGTCGGCTTCTCGCCGCCGCCGGTCAGCGTCGACCAGTCGATGCCGAACTCACCAGCGCCGGGCGCGGCGAACGCGATGTCGCTGATCTCAACCGGTAGGTCGCCGCAGGACTCCAGCACGAGCGGGCGTAGCCCCTTCGATCCGACGGCCGTGCCACCGAAGACGACGTTCTGCGGTTTCGCCAGCAGGCACGGCCCTGTGGAGTTGACCTTGACGTTGACCGCCTTCTGGCCCGGCGCGCCGTCGTTTGCGGTGCCGTCGTTGGTCGCGAGCAGGATCGTGCCGTTGTGGGGCAGATCATCCTTGCCGCGATAGATCCCCTTGATGGAGAAGCTCGCGTTGCTGAGCACCGCCAGCGTCGGCTCGAACACCACCTTCTGGCCGGCCTTGTATTCTTTGCCGTCGACGATGAACGTGAAGAGATCCGCGTCGAGGCTGCTCAGGTCCATCGACGTCACTGACAGCTTGGTGTTGCCGATGTTGAAGACCTTCGCCTCCTGAATCTTCTCGCTGTCGACCTGCACAAATCCAAAATCCATGAAGTCCGGCTTCACCGAGATCCGCGCGGCGCCGGCTGCGGTCGAGAAGCGGATCTGAACGACCGTCTTCGTGGCGTTGCTGGTGATGCGCAGGATCGCATCGCGCTTCAAGGTGTCTTCCTGGCGACTAAATCCGACGTTGATGAGCGCGATGCCGCCAGTCTTGATGGGCTGCACGGCCGCCCACTTGCTCTGGGCGCACGGCGTGCCTGCGTCGTTTGTGCACGTAAACGCCGGTTTTGCGCCTTCCGCGGGGCTTTGTGCGCTGTAGATCAGCTCGACCTTGCTGATGACGAGCGCGCCGGTGCCCGTGTTTCGCACGGCGATCTGCCAGGTCTTGCTGCCCGTGGGACCGAGGTCGCCCGTGTCGATGGCGTAGGTCGGCGGCGCCGAGATGTTCGTTGTCTTGTCGAACAGATCGATGACTGGCGTGCACTCGATGTCGAAGTTGCCGCCGGTCCCGCAGTTCTCGCCAACACCGGCGCCCGCGCCTGGCGTGACGGCGCCATTGGGGTTGTCAGTGGATCCGCAGCCCAGCGTCAGCGTCGCCGCGACCAAAGCCGCGACAGCGACAGGACCAACCACTCGCGAGGTGTGGGCGCGGGCAGGCGTGACGAGGGCGCGATTTGAGACACGATGGAACATGCTGACTCCCAGAACCCGTGAAACGTCCGCGTAACGGGACGCAGCCTCGAGCGAACCCGACTCCCCGACCCGCGTGTCGCCGAAGCTAGGCACCCACGACCAGAACCGACGTCCGGCGTGGTGGGCGGCAAACACCCGCGGCCCCTCGTCGCGTTCAGCGCGAAGACAAGCCGGGGCGATGTCGCGGACGACGCCGTCTACTTCAGGATCGGCTCTTTGCTGGTGTCGATCATCGCCTGACGAAAGGACTTCTTCAGCTTCAAGAGCTTCTCGAACTTGGCGCGCGTGCGCGACTCCATCCAGATCGTGCTCGGTTTCTTGACGTCACCGTCGATGAGCTGGTCAGAGAAGTCGTAGAAACGCGACTTTGCGTCCTTCGCCATCGCTGGATTGACGGCGACAGCCGTCAGCGCGAACGCGGTGAACGCAAGGGAAACGCGCAGTAGGGTACGGTTCATCGGAGCCTCCAGAGTGCGGGCGGGCCAAGCAAGGACCCTCAAGCGCGAGAGGGTAGCTGATCGGGGATTGCTCTCGCAAGAACAAACCCATCATGCCGATTGTGGCGTGTGTATGTGAGCGCCGCTTGGGCCTTGGTCATCGTTTCGTCCACCATGAAAAAATCAGCGACCGAACAGCAGTATCCAGCAGGTCCAAAACGCCGAGCCGTTCCGGCGCACCCAGCGCATGAATTGGG
>ERZ889078.1642-NODE-1642-length-17426-cov-16.817167_pt1 | contig 17426 bp, 16 predicted proteins | sample MGYA00521266_ERZ889078 | MGnify/ENA primary metagenome ERZ889078 (study PRJEB32303, sample SAMEA104408618) | aquatic metagenome | biome: Brackish water; feature: Pelagic; material: water | place: Baltic Sea | collected 2014-06-16T06:34:00 | depth 76,534 m ...
CGTGTATTTGCAAAGTCATAAACAGTGATAATTTAAAGATCCCAAGTTAGTACTTGAATCACTTATAATAGTAATAAAAATAAAACTATTACCATACTAAATTGTTTAACCAAAAATATAGTTAATTATATAACTGACTATATAGTTTGATTGTCAAAATACTCAAACCTAAATTCTAGAAATAGGTATAAAACTGAGTATTTAAAAAATCAAACTTGCAAGATTTTAGCTCTTGCATTGTTCTTTGAAATGAAATTGTTCATAAACTGATGTCTATTTCTTAATTTCTTTGCTTTTTAAGTTATTCTTTATAAAAAGGCTTTAAATGATTATAATCTATATACGGGTTTAGTATCCATAAGCCATGCGATAAGCATAATAAGACCAATAAAACTCACAATCCCTGCGGGTATGTAGATTAGAAGTTGTATAAATCCAAAGAAGAGTCCAAAGCCTACAGATGTGGAACTCACATGAACCAACAAAAGACTTAAAACAATAAGTACTCCTATGCCCATAAGCAGTTCGCCATTAAGCATATCTCCATTGTTGTTAAGAGCTTCAATGTACATATTGTGTCCAAAAAACAACAGAATGTATGCAGAGGTTACTACTGCTAAATTTTCATAAGTAAAAAACTCATACCTGTAATACTTTCTGCTTCTTCGATTGACATACTCTACAAACAAAAATAAAATATATATTATCGCTAGTAGTCCAATTATCGTTAAAACCATCATCATTTTCTCCTATTCACTCAAGCCGTTCAATAGAGGCTATTTTGTATCTCTGTTAATAAAATTATAATCGTTATAAACGAAAGCATTGTTTCGCTTTAATGTATGTGTGAAATAAAAATTGTAATCCCCTTTAGTCGGGTCGTTGCGTTTGGATCCATTTTAGGGTTTACTAAAATAATATTGTAAACGTTTTAATCCCCTTTAGTCGGGTCGTTGCGTTTGGATAAGTTATATTCTTCGTAGGAGGAATTGTAGTATGTTTTAATCCCCTTTAGTCGGGTCGTTGCGTTTGGATAACTTACAACTGATATTATTACTGTTAATAGTGTCTTTGGTGTTTTAATCCCCTTTAGTCGGGTCGTTGCGTTTGGATCAGTAACACAAATTTACGTATAGAACGTACACGTGACGTTTTAATCCCCTTTAGTCGGGTCGTTGTGTTTGGATAGACATAACATTCTTTGCACGTTCAGCTGAAGTGTTTTAATCCCCTTTAGTCGGGTCGTTGCGTTTGGATATAGTTAATAGCCCAAAGAAATTTAAAAAGTTTTTTAAGTTTTAATCCCCTTTAGTCGGGTCGTTGCGTTTGGATAAAAAAGTCAAAGAAGCTAAAAGAAAAGAGGTAGAAGGTTTTAATCCCCTTTAGTCGGGTCGTTGCGTTTGGATAATTTTAGAAGATAGATTGGCGCGCGTCAATGAACGTTTTAATCCCCTTTAGTCGGGTCGTTGCGTTTGGATTTCCTATGCTACAACTAGTGGCAGCCACACCGTTAGGTCGTTTTAATCCCCTTTAGTCGGGTCGTTGCGTTTGGATTATTAATATATGGTTTTGGAAAATTGGGTGATAGGTTTTAATCCCCTTTAGTCGGGTCGTTGCGTTTGGATAAGCTAAAGCAGCTAAAGAAAAAGAGGTAGAGAAGTTTTAATCCCCTTTAGTCGGGTCGTTGCGTTTGGATGTACAAAAAACGTAAGCGTACTCTAGAAATGAATTTGTTTTAATCCCCTTTAGTCGGGTCGTTGCGTTTGGATCTAATTCCAGAAGTTAAAAAGCTTCATGACGAGTTTTAATCCCCTTTAGTCGGGTCGTTGCGTTTGGATAGGAGGATTTATCACTGAAGCACTAGCTATGGAAGTTTTAATCCCCTTTAGTCGGGTCGTTGCGTTTGGATTGGTGTAATAATATCCCACATGACGAGCTAAACCGTTTTAATCCCCTTTAGTCGGGTCGTTGCGTTTGGATAGCCTTATTTACTTCTCTCTTTGAAGTTTGTAGTATAGCATATACTTCTTGAAATCCCTTTGAGTGCGGAAGTATCCCTAAAAGTTCGCAAATGTACCCTTTTTTAGAAAATACAACTTCATAGTTTTGACAATGTTACTTCAAAGAACCCCTGTTTTACGAGGATTGTTTTTAAAAAAAGTTCGCAAAACTATTTGACATTTTTCTCAAAATCTCAAATCTCTACTTTTTGGTTTTTTTTAAGTTTCAAGATGCCTATTTTAGCCGTTTTGAAACTTAATGGAAACTAAAAGTTCGCAAATCATTTTTTTCAGAGTTAGCGTTGTGTAACTTCACTAACTTTTTTGAACCTACAAAAGGAGTAAACCCCATAAAATAGGCTCAAAAAAGTTCGTAAGAGATTGGTTCAAATGGATCCTCCCTGTTTGCTAGGTCAAATGACTTTGGTATACAGTTTTCACATATATGATAAAAACGCAATGAGTCATACTTTTTGTTTATCAGTTTCTTGAGCTCTATCTCATGTAAAAGTTTATCAAATTTTGTCTGGTTAAGTTCGATTTCAAAAACAGAGTAGTTTACCCGCATGCCAAAAGCACCTAATATATCTGAGAGTTTTGTTCTGTGTTTGTCGTTGCTGATGTCATAGGCTACAAGATACTTCATTAAAATTTTCCTATAAAAGCTTTGTAAGTTTTGAGCTCACCACTCACTACTTTTGCAAGTAAAAAGCATTGTGTTTGAATGATATTTTCACACTTTTTTGACTCTTTTTTCCACATAGTGTAGCTTCCTAACTTCTCTTTGATATTTTTAGCAATGAGCTGACGACTTGCTTGTGTAAGTAAGCCATCGTTTCCAAGTTTGATGGGTTCGTCTTTGTTGAGCATACTTACTATGGTTCTGTCTACTATAAAGGTACGAAACTCTTCTATCATGTCATAGGTAAGCGTTGGCTTTTTTTCATCTAGCGAGTGTAAAAACGAGATGTTAAGATTTAACCCTGCATGTACTAGGGAGTGTTGCACTTTACCATACAAAAAAGCATAACCATAGTTAAGAGAAGAGTTTACGATGTCTTTTGCTCCATAGGTTATGCGTTTGGTAAAAGGAACTTCAAGTATGAGTTTTAAAGCACTCCAGTAAGTAGCGGAAATACTTCCCTCATAACCCATCAGCTCATTTACACTACTTGCTGTTTTCATTTTAACTATACTACTTTCTATGGAATCTATCTGTTTTTGCATAAGTTTGTGGTACTTGTTGAGATATTTTATATAGTTGAGTTGGTTTTTTGCCTTACCTCTTATGAAAGCTTTTGCTAGTTCCAAATGTAGAGAAGTATTTAAAATCTTTGCTTGTTGGTTTACGATTTGGGTCATACTTGACTTGTAAGTGATGAGTGAAGCATAGCTTGTTGCATCTGCATTTATAAAGTCTATGGTTATGGCATTGTCTGCGCATTTTTTTATGACATTTGTACTTAGAGAAAAGCCTTTTCCTTCAAAAACTATGCGAGTTATCTTGTTGATAGGAAAACTGTTTTGTACTTTGCCATACTTTTTGAGAGTAAACTTGTTTTTAGAGATACCAAGCATAAGACCAGGTTGGGCAATGTGTAGGGTTGAGTCGTTTGCAAATTTTTTAGCATATCTGTTTTTCTTTTTGGCTATTTTTGAACTTGTGTCTTTATATGATTTATCTGCCAAGTATTTTTCATATCCTATGGCTAAAATGTGCTTTATCTCATGTTTTACTATATCCACTTCAAACAAGATATGTAATTTAACTTGTTCTAAAAGTATAGTAAACTCTTTTTTTGTTGTAATGTCTTTGGACTTTTTAGATAAAAAAACTTTGTGAGAGAGCGAACTACTTAGAGCGTTTTGTAAGGCTAAATGCTGTTGAGAATTTTTTGTTAAAATCTTTAAGTAGTAGTTTTTAACCCCTTGAAGATAGAAGTTGAGCTCATCTACATACTTTTTAAATCCCGATTTGTTTTGAGAGAGTAGTTCTAGTTTTTGAAGACTCTTTTGGAGTCTCTCCTCTTGGATTTCTCTGTTTCTACCTCTAAACTCCACACCAAGAAAAGTAAAACCATCGCTTATATGTACAACACTTGTTTTTTTATCCCCAAGTTTTAAGTGAAGTGTTTTTAAAAACTTTTTAAGCTCTTTGAGTGTTTGGTAAGCACTGTTTTTTCCTTTGAAAAAGAGTGCAAAATCATCTGCATATCGAACAAATGAGATGTTTTTCTTTTCTAAAAAGATATCCATTTCGTTGAGGTAGATGTTTGATAAAAGAGGAGATAAGATATCGCCTTGGTAAACGCCATGAAGATGTGCATCATAATCTTGTTTTACAAAACCACCCACCTGCATAAAGAGTGACAACAAACGAATAATGCTTTTGTCTTTTACTTCTGCATCTAGTATCTTTAAAAGTTTGTCATGGTTTATAGTCTCAAAAAAGTTTTCTATGTCTGATTTAAGCACTATGAAGTTTTTTTGGTTCAAGTGCTCTGTGGCTCTGTTGATGGCTTTAAGAGTTGATTTTTCTGGTCTGTAAGCATACGAAGCATTTGAGAACTGTTTATCAAAGTAGGGGTTAAGATTGTTGTAGAGTACTCTTTGAACTAACTTGTCTTTTATAGCACTCAGACCTATGGGTCGTTTTTCATGACCGTTTGCTTTGTTTATGGCTATCTTTTTGATTGGTTCTGGGGAGTAAAGACCTTCTTTAACTCTTTTAACAATCTGGGCTATATTTTCACCAAGATTTTTTTCAAACTCCAAAAAATCAACACCATCTAAACCAGTAGAACTCTTGCTTATCTGCTCATAAGCTTCAAGAAGATTTGCTTTAGTGATGATGTAGTTGAGTGGTTTTGTGAACATTTAAGACTCTTTTTTACATCGTGAAAAGTAAGCTATGCTAAACACAACTCCTATGAGTAAAAGATAGAGTAAGTTCTTTAGCTCTACATCTCTGCCACTTAAAAAATAAACTACAAAAAGAACGCTTCCCATAAAAGAGATAGTGTTACCAACAGTTATAACAAAAGAGACCCAAAAATTACACTTCTTTAAGCACTCTGCAAGTGGTGGTTTTAGTTTTGAGTACATCACTGTAAAGAAAACCGATATAACTAGAAAAAATAAGTTTACAAAGAGATTGCCTACTACACTGTTTTTAAATAAAAAGTAGTTTAATGCCACCACCATAAAGCCTAAGGCAAAAGCTCTGTATAGGAGGTATTTTAGGTACTCTTTTGTTAGCATATTAATTTAGCTCTGCTTTTGCTTTTTCTACAAGTTCTAAGACAAAGTCTGAACCTTTGTTTTTCTTTTCCCACTTTTTTATAAAACTAGCTAAAGATTTTTGTAAACCTTTTACATATTTTGGCTCATGAATGCCATCCCATGCTTTTTGTGCTTCGTCATTTACTTGTTGATGCTTATCATTTTCTTGAGTATTTTGTAACTCTTTTTTGAGCTGAACTATTTCATCTATGTGTTCATAATCTGCATGTCTTGATATGAAATTATCCATTTTTTGTATGTTTTTTGAACTTTTAACTTCAATAAATTCTTTGTATAATTTATCTGCAATTTGCTGTGATTCTTGTTTTTTGAGTAAAAGTTCTTTTTGTCTAGCGACTTCTTCTAAGTCTTCTTTTCTCACTAAACTCTTTACTACAACTTTTTTAATGTTATCAAGTGCTGTGTAGTTTCTGAGATATTCATCAGTTCCTCTTCTTTTGTTAGCAGCAAATTCAGGTAAAGACATATACTTTAGTGTTGAATTTTTAAGATTATTTTGTTCTGTTGCCATAGATAATAGTTCTGTTAATTGAGCTGTATTACTCCACTTTTCAAGACTCTGCATCATAAGCATTTCAAACTCTTTCATATACTTTTGTATGTCTATTTTGGTATCTAAAGTTACTTTTATTTTTCCATATCCTAAGGATTTTGCCATCCCTATGTTATGAAAACTATTTGAAGTATTGTGAAATGTTAAACTTGAAAGTAATGCACCAAGTTCAGCTTCTTTAAGATTATGAAATCGTACTTTTCCTTGAAACACTATATTTTGGTTCAATGGTTTAAATGTAGTACCTACATTTTCATTACCTGTTTTGTCGGTTTGCATTGGTTTGTTTGATTTATGAATAGGGTATCTTTTTCTTCCCGCTAATTCAAAACCAGTATCCATAAAAGTTGTATAACCATCATCATTTTGTTTAATATACATAGGATAGTAAGATGCTCTCGGTGTTCCAAGTATCTCTGTTCTTTGAGGCATTACTTGTGCATTTGGAACTGCTTTAAAATGGCTAAATTGTACTCTTCCTTTGAGCGCAATTTTAGCTTTTTTATCTACATAGCCAAACATAGTTTGTGCCATGTCAGCTTTTGAGTTATTGTGACTTTGAGGAATTCCATCTTTTACACTATGAGTATAAGGAAGTTTATAAAGATATGACAATCCGAAATGTTTTACTTTCTTACCCTGCTTCTGAAAGAAAACAGGAACTTTTTCTCCATTAGAGAGCTTTTCTTTCCAAAATGTCCAATCTTTTGACTCTTTTGGTTCAGTTGTTCTATCATCAAAGTATGCAAATTGAAAATTTTTAAATGTATCATTCTCTACGACTAAATCTTCTTGTTTATCAAAAAATACAAATTCAAAACCTTTTCCGTCTCCCATTTTTCCTGTATCTAGTCTTGGAGTTGGTTGCCCTGTCACAACTAGAGTACCTTCTGTACCATTTGCATTATATTTATGAAATCTTCGCTTGTCGTATTTTGCATTTGTTGTTGACGAGTAAGCATCTCCTACTTTTGTAGTTTTATAGATGCCATCTAAAAGATTATATTTAAATTGTGCTGTTTTTTGTTCACTATTTTTTGCATCAAAATTATTTTTTTTAAATGCTTCCGCAAAATTATTACTTGAAAATGCTTTATCAATCTCTTCATGTCTAATTCTTCCAGGAACTCCACAATTTTCTATAATTAATTTACCCTCTTTTTCAACTAACCATCCCGCTAAAACTTCATTTTTCATTTGAGTCATGTAAAAGTTGTCCGCACGAGATAGATCTCTTACTGCGTATGTATCGTCATCATAACTATCTTCTTGCATTTTAGAAAAACTCATAATCTCTAAAACATTTCTAACCATCCCTTTTACACTCGTTGCAGGGATATAGTACTCTCCATTATGATTACAAAATTCACTTGATGTGTTCGCTTTATCACTAGAGTGGTGGCGTATAAAAATAGGACTTTTAGCCGTAATAGTAATGTCAATCACTCCGCTTTCTCCATCTTCAAAAGGGATGTCATGACTTACATCTTCCGCCCAATCAGGGAAAAATACTTTATCGCTTAGTGGTACAAAGTTAAATGGTGCTGTAATACTCATAACTCACCTCCTACAAACCCTGCAAACACAACTTTTTTTAGCTTTTTCACTTCCATCCCCTCACAAAATTCATCTGCTTCTTCTTTCCAGATTTGAGCCATTTTTACATTTTTGCCATGTGCAAAATAAGTTTCGATGTCTGTTTCTCTGTTTTGTATTTCACTAAACTTAGTAGTGCTTACTAGCCACTCTGCATTTACCTGCTTGATAGCTATGGACTCCACATCATTACAAAAGTGCGCTTCATAGACAAAGCCCTTTGTTGGTTTGAGATTATCAGCGATAATATCCTCTGTACTATAGATATCATCCTCTCGTATTTTTGTGTCACTAAACTGTACATATCCTTCATGATTTTGAAGTTGTTTTATGTATGTCAGTACTTCTTCATTACTTTTCATCATCCGCTCCTGATTCAAATATTAGGTGTTTTATAAGTTTTACTAAAAGATCTTTCTCTTTTGGGTCGCTACTTGCCACTAAAAGCGTAAGTGTTGTAAGTGCATTTTCGTTTATCTTTTTCTCACCACTGTTTTTGTAAAGATAGTCGCACTTGTCTAAAAAGTAGATAAACATAAAAGAGGCTGTGCGTTTGTTTCCGTCGTTGAAAGGATGGTCTTTTATGATGAGATAGAGAAGATGAGTAGCCTTGTCTTCTATGCTAGGGTAAAGTTCCACTCCCCCAAACGTTTGGTAAAGATTAGCTACTATGCTCTCTAACTCATTCGCTTTTTCATTTCCAAAAAGCTCTGTGGCTTCGCCTTTTTTTATCAACTCTTTTTTAAGTTCACTAATGACATTTTTTGTCTCATCGTATGTAAGATGGTACTCACTACTCGCTCCATCAAAGTCATTTATGTTGCTTTTGTCATAGCCCTCTAGTAGGGATAGCGTTTTTGTGTAGGTTGAGAGTAAATGCAATATCTCTTTTTCTTGTCCTATCTCTTTTGTACTCAAAAACTCTATAGTCTGTTTTAAGTTATTTAACAGTTCTTTTGTTTGAGTGACTTTTTTCTCATTGATGGCATAGCCATCTGTGAGATATTTTTTTAAGATAGACGTTGCCCATTTTCTAAATTTTGTTGCTTCTTTAGAATCGACTCTATAACCTATGGAAATAATCATGTCTAAATTATAATAATCAACTTGATAGGTTTTACCATCATTTGCAGTTGTTGCAATTTTTGCAACAACTGAATTTTTCTCCAACTCTTTACTCTCAAATATATTTTTAACATGTCGTGAAATACCAGACTTATCTCTAGCAAATAGTTTTGCTATCTGATCTAAACTTGCCCATATTGTCTCATGATGGGTATCGCTTTTAAATTCAATTTCACCATTTGAAGATTGAAATAGTTCTATATTATTTTGCATCTTTACTCCAACTACCTACAAAAACACCATTTCCCTTAGTAGTAGTTCCACCAAGAGGTAACATTCCTGTTGTTATATCCGTTAGTGCTGACTCAAAGGCTTCTAACTCTTTACCTTGAATGCTGTTTTCTAAAAGTATTTCTATTTCCCACTTATCTTTTTGCGCTATAGTTTTCTCTTGAAAAAGTGCACCATCTTTCGCTCCACCTGTGAAGCGGTCTATGCTTACATGGTCAAATGTTTTTGTCTCTTTTTTGTCTTTTTTGAAACAATCACTAAAGAGTACTTTTCCTTTTGAGCCTAACTCTTTATCATCGACTCTCTCTTTTTTTTGTCCAAAAATTGCTTTTACTGCATCATTTTCTTCGCCAACTTTTGTATGCTCTTTTTGTTGCTCAAGTTGCAATTTGTTATAGTGAAACGCCACTCTATGAGAGATAGCACCTTTAATGCTACTTGCAGGAAGAAGGATTTGCTGATCGCTAAATTCACCTTTTTCATCTTTCCATATGACTACCTTTTCATAAACAGGAGTCATATCAGACTCTTTGTCTCCCACTCCACTTCCAAAGATAAAAAAGTCTTCTGGCTGTATTTTAAGTGTATATTTTATATATTGATTTGGTAAATCATCTGTAGTTGTAAATTCTTCCCAAGGAAAATTTTGCTCATTGAAAGAGGCAGATTTATTTATATAAAGCTCAAGTTCTTCGTGTTTGTCTAAATCTAATTTTTTTTCTGATATCTTTACATTTGTAAAACTTCCAAAACCTTTTGTAGCACCTGCTCCAAGTCTAAAAGTTTCATCTTTTAGAATAGAAAGTAAACCTTGCCACTCTTGAGAAAAATCTTTATCAGCTATAAATTCTAGCTCAAATTTAAATCTACTTCCTGAAAAAACAACTTCTTCATCAAACTTCGAAGACTTTTTTGCAACACCTTTATCTGTAATGGCAGTATGTTCACGTAATGGGAGAGTAAGATACTGCTTCAAAAAGTCACTCTCAAAACCTATCTCCTCAACAACACTTCCATCAGTATCACATAAAAGCACATTTGAGATGATAAGTCTTGAGCCTTGCCCTTTATTTGTTTTGTTGTTTTGAAAACCAAAGATATCATCTTCATTTTTACTTATCTCTCTAAACTTATCACGAAGTACACCAGCGATAGAAGTACCTAAAATGATTGGGAGATTATTTACATCTTTTTGAATAGGCATATCAGTAAAAAAGTCACTCTCTCCTGAGCCAACTTTAAGTGGAGTTGCTGCTTCTAAAGTAACCTGAGCTAAGTAGCGTTTATTTGCCATTTTTATCTCCTTGTTTTAGGTATCTTGAGACTTCCATAGCTAAAAGTCTTGTAAATTTACTTTTATGATTTTTAAACTTGTCATTAGTAATCAAAGTTTCTAAAGTCGCATAGTGGTTTTTCCATTTCTCTTTGGCAACACCATTGTTAAGATATTGATCAAGCTCACTTAAAATTTTGTCATCACCAAATTGAGTTGCTAGAGAACGAATTTTCCCCCATTGACTTGTAGTCGTACTAGCAAATTTATCTCTGTTTTTAAATGCTTCTGCTATAAGTTTTTTATCTATCTCTTTTTGTTTTTTTTGCTTGTCAAGATACTCTATAAGATTTGTATCATTAGCTTTTGAAACCTCTATGCCTAATATACGTGGAGAGACATCAGCTTTTGTAAATACTGCTTCAAACAAAAAAGAAGGGTTTGTGAGTATTTCACCAAAGCCTTCGCTCAAAAAGTTACCAACTCCTTTTTTGATGAGGCTCTTATACTCATCTAATTTAAAGTGTTCATCTAAGTCTATGGCGATAACACTTCCTTTTTCAATTATAATCCTCTCATAATCACGAGTTTGGCGTTTAAAATTATAAGAAGAGTAAAGCTTCTGTCTTATTTGTGAGTTCTCAAAATTTATTTTACATGTATCTGGTAATTTGAGCGATGTTAAATCTGGGGTTGAAAGTGGGTTTCCTGCTGTATCAACTAGTGCTAGATTAGACTTTGCATAAAGATAGAGTGTTTTATCTTGGATGGTTTGTTGTTTTATAACTTGGTCTATCTCATCAGTTTGTTTGATAGTGATTCTGCCGTACTGATTGTTTTTTGATTTACCTAGTCGCTTTTCATCTTTTTCAAATATTTTTACAATTGTATCTTTAAGTGCCACATCTTCAAGGTTTACTTCAAAGTAAAATTCACTTCCCCTTACTATGGCATTGTAACCAAACATGTCAGAATCTTCTGAACCACTACGACGTGTCTTTATATCATAAGATGATTTTTGTGTGTAGCTGTAGTGTAAACTTTCAATCTTATTATCTGTATTGAAATAACCACTTCTAACTTGTTTGAGTTGAATACCTTGTTTTTTTAATTCATCTCTTCTTTTTTTGTCTAAGAGATGATGGATATAGACTTTTGCCTCTTCATCCATTTTCTTACCTTTTTCAACAAAGTAAGAGTATGGCAACTTGAGAGAACTTCTTTCTTTATGAAATATATGTGCATCTCCAAACCGAACAGCTCCGCTATGAAAAACTTGAAAACTTTTTTCACCAAATTCTTCATATCCACCATTGGCAGCTAAAATTCCTAAAAAATTACTTCCTGGAATATAGTCCAGTGTATCACTAAGTCCCATCGTTGTTGCACTATTGGTATTTAAAACTATATCATCTTTAAATGTCACTACAAAGCCTACTTTAGTCATTATCAACTCCTATCTCACATCTTCCAAGTCCTCTGTTTCTGTTAAGCCCTAAACGCTTGATAAACTTGAGTGCTTTTTCTAGTTTTGCTTTGTCGTGTATGTTTGTAACTTCTCCGTAAAGAGTAAGTGGTATGACAACTTCGATGTCTCGTAAACTTTTATCTTTTGCCATTTTTGTTTTGGAGTCTATCGCTGTCGAGGAGACCTTTTTATATAAAAACTCTTTTGTCTCCTTTATATGCTCTTTAGTTGCTAGAGCAAGTTCAAAGTTAGAAAAACTTTCTTTTAGTTTGTAGTCTTTATCGATGTAGCTCATAGCCTCTTTTACTAAACCCTTGAGAGTTTTACCACCAATATAAGCAAATCCATGCTCATCTTTTAGCACAGTTGCATCATAAAGATCTCCCGCACTCTCACCACTACTAACATGCCAATAATCCAAAAATTTTATAGAAATTATCATTATACCTCTCCCAAAATCGAAGCTAGTTTTACACCATCATGTATTGGCGATATTTTTTTGCCTTCTTTTTCTACAAACAGCTCACTTAAATTTAACTTTTTGTCGAGTTTACTCAAGGCATTGTTTGTTGCTATTTTTACTTTACTCTCTGTTACTTGGTTAATTCTTTTAAGTAGAGACTCTGCATAATTTGTATCTTTATGCATCTCACTTAGCCACTCTCTGAGTCTACTTTTTGGTGAACCTTCAAAGCTCAAGCATTTAGCAAGAGTTGAGAGAGCTTGAATAGTTGCTCCATGTTCTGTATCTACATAGTATGGACCAAATTCAAAAGATATTTTGTCATTCACTTCAAGCTCTTTTTTAACAAAATCTCTATACGAGACAAAAAATGAACTCTGTACATTGTAAAACATCAAACTTGATGGAGCCAGTGTGTCATTAATCTTTTTTGATTCAGTTTTTGCATAAGTACATAACTCTTCTGCTAGTTTTATAGAGTAATGAAATGGATACTTCTCATTTGAAAATGTTATCCCTGCACATGCCGTAAGTCCATTTTTGAACTCATCTAAATTATAGTCATCAACTAGCTCTTTAAGTTCTTCTTCTGTGTACTTTTCAAATAGAGTTAAAAAATAGTTTGTAAAATCAATAGCTATATCAGCACTACAAATAACACTTAAATCATCCCCACCTAAAACAATAGGACGAAAATCTTGCGGTGAACCCATTTTTTCATATGCTTCTTTTGCCGCTTTGATTGTAGCATTGTCAATTGCTATAGAAAATTTTGTAAATACCTCTTTAATATCTTGGGAGTTTTTTTCTAGTTTTTTTGCCAAGTTTTGTAGTAATTTTCCAAGTCCATTTCCATCAGCATGGATAACAGCAATTTTATTTTTTTTATTTGATATTTCAGAAAGTTCTTTTGCAAAGAGTTTTTTCTCATCTTCGCGCAACTTTTTTTCTAGTCTATGAGGTTGTGTATCTCTTTTTTTTGCTGTAGCATAATCAATGAATTCTTTTTTCGATGTATCCTGTCTGTAAGTCGCTCTACCTGTTGTTGGTGAAAGTTTGATGATGTTTATATGGCTATCAAGTGGAAGTGTTGGTTTGTTTCTTGCAGACTTTAGTTTCTCTTCTAAAGTGTCTAAATCATCTTTAGTGAGATCATCTTTTACTTCTACAACTGCTTGAGAAAGTGTAATGCCATAAGCATATTGCATGACTTCTTTGGGAAGATTTTTTACAATATCTTCAACATCATTTTTTTTGTTAAAGAGTATTTTGATATTTCCTGCAGCTTTTTGAATAACATCACAGTTTTTTTCATATTTTAAAGAAAAGTCTTCAGATATTATCTCTACCATTTCACTAGCTCCTACAATGTCTTTAAGTCTATTTGTTTTAAATATAAACTCCTGAATCCCCTGCATGCTTGCGCCATAAAGATACTTACTCATTATGCTAACTCCTCCATTTTGATTTTTCCAAGTCCAAAGACCGTACTCTTGCCAACGCCAATCACTTCACCTGTTTTGAGTAGGTCATACGCCTCTTTACTCAAATTTGAAATCACCATTTCGCCCATTAGTCCTCCTAAGTTCATTTTTGTGTTTTGTTTGTTGCTTCTTCGCGTTAGCTCTTGATATGTGAGATTTTTAGAGACTGTTTTATAGTTCGTGTCTAGCACTATTGGTTTATATGGCAAGTTTTGTAACTCCAAGTTGCGTTTATAGATAGAGAGCAAGATGTCTAAAAGTTCTATATCTTTAATGGCAAATCTGTTTTGTTTTTTTATACGTAGTGGCGTTTGAAACTCTAGTTTGATGATTTTTGCATGTTTTTTTGTTTTGAGTGTTTTTGTTTTCTCTTTAAATGCAATCTCTTTATACTCTTTGAGTGATGCCATCATAGCCTTATGCACGACTTCTTTCTCTTTTTGAGTTTCGTTAAAAAGCAGCAGTGAAAACTTATACTTCTCTGAGTAAAGTTTATAATCGAGTCTATAATCATGTGTTTGGTTTTGTGCTTCATAGAACTTATAAAAAAGGCACTCTTTAGCGGCAAAGCAGTTTGTACACTCAAAAGTAGGATTAACACAAACCTCTTCTTTTAAAGAGTATCCAAAAGCTCCACGGATTTTTGAGCCTATAAAAAGATAGGGTTTTGGAGCTGATTTTATGGTGTATGTTTGTTTAGTGTAGGTCATATTTTATACTCAAAAAAGTCACTATCGTATATATTTATAGTTAAATCAGAATATTTACCTTGTTGAATGTCAAATATTCTTTTTAAAAAAAGAGGTTTTCTAATATCACTTATCTTGTAAGGTTCATCACTATCGTGCAGTTCACTTAAAATACCTTTTATATCTCCTCTTGTAAAATTTTTTCTTATGATATATGTTGGTATCTCTTTTGTAATATTGCCTTTTTTAAGAAATATTTTTATTGGTTGCAATTGTTTTTTGTTTGAAAAATATGTATATCCAACTCCATACACAGTTAGCACTGTCACTAAAGCATCCAAAAATGCCCATATATTTGTTAGAAAAAAATTCATAAACTCATTCATACTCTCTAAACCTCACATGTTCAAATTTTGACTTTTTCATCTTTTCCCCTTGTTCATTTATATACTCTATCGCCTCGCGTTTGGTTGTGGCATAGAGTGTTTTAATCTTCTGCTCTTTACAAAAGTTTACCATTATGTAAACGCCGCCGAAATCGCCTTGGATGAGTGCTACATCATCCCTGTTAGCATTTGAAGAGATAAACTCTTTTAATGGGAACATCACTTCTTCTACTGACTCTAGTTCTGGAGATATATTACTCCAGATGCTTTGAAGTTTCTTAGGTAAGGAAAGAAAACTCTCAACACCATAAAGCTCTTTAGCCTGTTTTTTTTGACTCTCACTTAGGGTATGTGAGAAAAGTAATATCATCTTTTTCATAACACAATCTTATCATTACAAAACGAATACATTATTTCGCCTTTAAATGAGTTTCATAATATTCATACACGTCATAAATGGAGACATACTCTTGTTTGGAGGTTTTCATTTTTATAAGAAGTTTTATAAAATCAAAAAACAGTCTGTTTGACATCATTTTTTTTATCTGCGGAGTTGCCTTTGTATGTGTTTTGAACTGTAGTAAACGCAGTAGTTCTTCTTCTTGTTGTTGTAGGAAGTTTATCTTTTTGTGAAGTACATTTTGCAAATAATTTGCGATTTCTCTTTGCATTTTCTCTCTTTGGGGTGCTTTTATAGAGTTGTGTGTAGCTCTTTGCAAGGCGTCTAAGTTTTGAGTTTCTAAAGCAAATAGAGTGTCAATCTCTTTTATAAATGTCATTCTATTTGTGCAAGGACTTCCTCGAAGGTGTATGCGTTTAGCAAAGGCTCGTTTGTATGTTGGTGCGATATCTTTGTTTGCTAGATTTTGCGTCTCATCATAAGTGTCAAAGTTTGTAGCTATCACTATGTTCGCATCTTCATCTAAACTCTCTTTTACGGAGTCTAACTTATAAAGGAGTGCCGTTGTATCAAGTACTTTAAGGTACTTGCACTCTATCATATGAAGATGATTGTTTTTCATCACTAAGATGTCATACTCATTTACCAAGTTGATGTCATTTGTTCTATTGTCTTGTATCTTTGCACCTAAGAGAATATCATCAAAGTTCAATCTTTTTATGAGATTATAAATGTAGTGCTCATATAAAAATCCAGTTGCAACATTTTTTAAAGCATGTTGATTCTCAAAACTGTTGACATACAAAAGTCTATCAGCTTCATACTTTTCAAATAGGATATTTATGTCGGTTTCGTATTTGTCTGCAAAACTTGTATCTTGCATTTGTAATATTTTCACATCTTTTAAAAATAAATGATCTTTTATAGGTATGGAAGTCTCTATCTTGTATGTTTTCATAGTCTGGGAAGTTAAGACGTTATACTCGTTATCATATCTATCATAAGTAAGTATCTTCGCACCCTCTGGCATGAATATGTTAGATAAAACTATGCCTATGTTTGCCAAGCCATCCGTCACATTTATAAGTAGTTCATTACTATCGGCGATATGCCCTCGTAATAAATCAGCTACTTGACGTATGGCTTTGTAGCTATCTTCATCTAGTTTTATCACAAAAGATTTAATGTCTAAGTTGTTCTTCTCTATAAAACGACATGTTCCATTTATGATTTTTCTAGCATGAACTTCATCATTTTTAAAATCATCATGAATGATAATATGTTTTGTGATTTTCTCTTTATATTCATAAAAAATTGGTAAAACTGAAGAGTAAAAGTCTCCAACTATTGAAACTAAAACCATTAACTTATCTTCTTTATATACTCTTGTAGCTCTTGCAAAATTTTTTCCTTGTATCTTTTTGGCTCTAAGACTTCTATATCAGGAAGCCATGATTTTATAATATTGTCTATATCTTCATCATGGGTAACCTCAAATCTCACAAGCAAAGAACCATCTTCATTCTCCTTTACTATCTCTTGTGACGTTAAAAAGTCTCTACTTTTAAAATATTGACTGACTTTGGGATACACTTTTATGAGGACTTTAAAAGAGTTGCCATCTGTAAAAAACGCAGAATGAACTCTGTTTAATACGTCTTCTATCATTTGATTTGATGTTTTGTGGTATGTACCAAGAGAGGTCATTTTTTTAATATGTGAAAGATAAAATGTTTTTACTCTGTTGTCTTCTAAGTCTTTGGCAAAAAGATACCAAAATCCATCAAATGCCGCTATTTTGTAAAGTTCTAATGTTTTTGTTACATTTGTAAACGTGATGTTAACAATTTCTCTCTCTTGTATGAAAGATTCAAGTTGAGAAATAAAGGGAGAGTCTATATCTATGTCTTCTAAATCATCTTGCTTTATATAGTAGGGAGTATAGAGTTTTTTGTTGATAATTTTTTTGTATATGCTTGCTTTTATCTTATCTATGTCATCAACATCATTAAATTGAGAAAGAGCCAAGTTTAAAAAAATCATCTCATCGTTTGTAAGTGAAGTCTGTTTCATTGAAAAACCATCTGTAAACATATACTTATAATCACTTCGTCTGATGATAGGGAAGTAACAAAGATGCTCTTTTATATCTTTTTGGATTGTCCTAAGAGTTACATTGTACTCTTGTGCTAATTCTTTTGTTGTAGGATACTCATAATTGGAGAGTTTTGTTAAGATTCCAATGAGTCTTGTTAATGTTTTATCATAATCTTTTTTTGCCAATTAAGAACCTTTTTTGTTGAAAGAAGGGAAAAATTGATTATAATGATTTCTCTCTTATAAGTTTCTAAAATATTAAATAAATTAGCATAAGAGAACTAATGTTTTAAAAAGAGAGGAGTGCCTAAGCCTTAGGCAGTCCAAATTTTTGAGTTACTAACTCTCCATCTTCATT
>ERZ889078.1644-NODE-1644-length-17421-cov-18.969711_pt1 | contig 17421 bp, 19 predicted proteins | sample MGYA00521266_ERZ889078 | MGnify/ENA primary metagenome ERZ889078 (study PRJEB32303, sample SAMEA104408618) | aquatic metagenome | biome: Brackish water; feature: Pelagic; material: water | place: Baltic Sea | collected 2014-06-16T06:34:00 | depth 76,534 m ...
ATGTATGTTAATGTATTTATTAGGCATTTTACTAAAATTACTCTTTTGATATTTTAACGACTTCGACGAATTAGACACACCCCTCATGTGTGAAAAGTATTCTTATTTACAATTCACACGGAGGGTATGTCGAAGTTGTCTAATTCGTTAATTTATAAAGATGCTCTATTGTTTTAGCTATTTTATTTTCTTTATAGCTAACCAGTCCCGATTCGACCAAATCATCCAAGAGTTCCTTTCTTTCTCTAGATTTTAAAGAACTAAAAGGTCTTGCAGACTTTGCCAGATAAGATAAGCTAAACCATTTATCTTTTTCTTGATTCTTGAACCATTGGATAGCTTTCATCTTCTGCTGCTCATGTTTTGTCCCTGCCGCTTCTTTTTCAAACATAGATATAAAACCGATACTAGAACCTTTAACTAAGTGATAACACCATTGTAGAACGTCAAGTGACACCACTTCTAGTTTTTCATAGGCTGTAAGTGCTGTTGCTAGTCTTATTGTGTTTTCTCTCCATCTGATTGAGATAGCTCGTTTCACTTCATCTTCATCTTTTTTGCAAAAATTGTGTATATCAGTATCTTCAATATCGGGGTCACCGATAAACTCTTCATAATAATGAAAAGCATCAGAAGACAATTTAATGACCTTATACCCATCATCCTCAAAATAGCTCAAATCAGAATTATTTACATAAAAATCTTCTTCATCTTCTACTTCTCTAAAGAGCTTAGACATCTTGATAGATTTTATATGGGTAATTATTTCAGTAGGAACTTCATAGTACGGTTTGCTATTAAACTGTGGTTTGACATTTTGTCCGTTTAAAATCATAAATCTGTTTAAGAATCCATCATGTAACATATTCTCATGTAGGTGTGTGAGCAATTGAGATTTTGTCGTCATACCTGTGATTCCATAACAAGGTCTCTTCATGCTCCACGGTTTGGAAGTTTTATTTTTACCGCCTGCACTTGAGTACCTGCTTGAACTATAAGTGCCATTTGTTAGAGAATAAAGATTTTTCATTTTTGCAGAAACCACTTTTAAATATCCACCTTTATCGCCCAGCATTTGCCCCAACTGGTCTCCAAACTCATCTATGACATGAATAGCTATATTTTGCATCTTAAAGATATCGTCCATAGCTCCTTCACTTGAGATTTTGCTGGCAATAATTTTTTGTCCTTGACCAACTAAGTTCATGATATTCTCTGGTGCTTTTACTACCATATTCTTACCCGAACCCGTAGGTGAGATAAGAATAGTAAATAACGATGTGGATGCTCTCGTATGAGTGTAATACCCTCTAGCTGTTACTGCACTTGCAACAGTTATCAAAGCTGTTAATGCAGCTACAGAATGAGTTTTAGTATCGCTTACCATGAGCCAATCAAAGAGAAACTTACACTGCTCTAACTCTTTTGGAAACGTTTGATTTGAGTTGTCAAGTGGCACCATAGAATCTATTTGAGTAGCTTCATCCTCTTTGAAAATATCTTCTTCATCAACCTCAATCACATCCTCTTCATTTGACCACACGAGGGTTGAGTAGATTTTAGACAATCTCTTCGTAGTCTCTGGACTGTTCATGTCATACTCTAGCTTCTCTGTCACTAATAGTTCAACTATAGTATCAATAAACTCATTTTCAACAGACGGGTTTATAGCTAAAATATAAATCAGTTTGTTTACACTTGCATAAAGCCCATCAGCACCAGCTTTAAAATTATCGAGACTAAAACTGCTAGAAGCTGCTTTTATAATTGTATCTATTTCACCACTATCTACTGCATTTTTAAGTGCTGGATTTGGCAGACCGTTTTTAAGTGCAATTTTTCTATTGCTCTCATCAAAACTATAAGCAACAGACACTTTCTCTTTTGCTTTGAGATACTGCAATAGTTCAGAAGTAAGAGGTAAAGGTTCAGCGTCACAAATTACTTCATAGTTGCTATTTAAATCATCACTGTAACAAAAGACACAACCACCATCGCCACGAATATCTACAAAGTCAGATACTCTTACACTGTTACCATATACTCCATTGTCACTATCAAAATAAAAATGATAACCATTTGTTGTCTCAACTGTAAAAGTTGCTCTATCAGTGAGCCATTTTTTCACAAGTACCTGCATGTTCGTTTCTAACGCTTTTAACTCTTTTGTGTCTACATCTATGACTACAATGCCTTTGCCTGTTCTGATAGCTATACTATTTGAATGAGAGGCATCAAAATCGTCAAACTCTTTGAGTGTATCTGTCCAGTTTTTTGGTAGAGAAACTTTCTTTTTTCCATTCTCATCTCTTTGGATATTGCAAGGGAAAATTCTGTCCTCAAACTGCTCTAAAATACTGTCAGACAACTTGTCTAAAAGGTTGGTTGAATCGTCTTTTTGTTGTATAATTACATCAGCTGTTGATGGCTCAGGGCTTACCCCTGACGCTTCATTATTCGCATTCATTATAAGCCTCCCTGAACATTGTGTAATTCCAACCATTTATCTATTAGCAAACGGTCATATCTGATAAACTTGCCACCAATTTTTGAAAAAGGCAATGTGGAGCTGTTGCTCACCATTCGCATTTTGCTTTGTGAAGACTTACTAAAGCCAAACTCTTCTTGAAATTCTAATGGGCTTAGCCATCTTTTCTCTTCTATATTCTTCATAACAAATCCTAAAATTATTATGAACAGCTGTTCGATGCCGTAGCACCAAAGAACAATATCTGCAGATATGTTTTTCGTTCTTATGGTGTAAATATAGTTTTCTGGTTAGGACAAAGGCAACAACAAAAATTACAGATATTTCTGTAATTTTTAGAGAGGTTTTTTAGATACGAAATTTTGGGGGTGATTTAATGGCAAGTTCTTTCGCAATAGAGGGGATTTTTTGTCGAACTTGTTCATTATTTGCTGCTAAACCTAGCCCTTTACTGGGTGGATTCAATAGCAAAAGCTCATCTTTAATCATAGTTTCTAAAGCTAATGAATATTCTTGCTTTATTGATTGCTTATTGGTGATAGATACATAATGAATCTTTCGGATATTTTTTGCAGGAACTTTTCTGCCAGTCTTTTCTAAATGAGTAGCTATAAATTCAAGTGAATCTTCAAATTTCTTCTTATACTCCTTTGTATTCATATCTCTAGGTGCATCTTTATACTTTTGTTCATAATCTAATTGAAGTGCATAAATGTCTTTTGATAAGAGGTAAGCTTCTTCTTTTCTGATAATATATGATTTTACTAAATTTTGCAATTCATCTTTAAGAGGTAATTGGTCATAGTCATCATCGTACTCAGAACTCTCATACCAACTTTCATCTTTTGGCATATTTTCGATTAATTCTTCTCTTATAGCCTCATCAATCATATTCTTTTTGTTGGTATACACCTTATAATAAATGTATATCTTTAGCTTATCTTCATCAGTAAATTGTTTAAACAAATGTAAAAATTCATTTTTTGGTAAGCTTTGATTATTTAAATCTGATTTCTTTAAATAATCAGGTTGGACACTATTTATAATATCATACAATTCATCGTATCTATTACCTGAATTTTTATATAAAAGTTGCCGAAACTCAACTGCATCTTTATCCATTATATCTTGCGGTTCAAAAGATTTTTTTACAGCTTGAAACTGACTAAACACTGAGTATGATATTCCTGGTATTATTTCTGTATCATTCATTTTGTAGTACCATTTAAAAGTTTTTGACTAATGTCATTTGTAACTGCTGAGGAGGCTACTCTTTGCAAGGATAGATACTTATTTACAGTATTGATGTCTGTATGCCCTAATAGTGAGCTTAGATGAATCGGTGCTACTCCTTGGGCAGATAGTGCCGATACAGCAAGATTTCTAAGCCAGTGATATGTGAGTGATTCTATTCCTGTCGCAGCTCGGAGTCTCATGACTTGTGAGTCTACTTTTATTTGATGTGTATTTGGTTTTGTAAGTGATTCAAAGATATAGCCTGTGTCATTACTTTGTTTTTTCAGTTCTTTAAGTGCTTGTGCCAAATCTGTTGCAAGTTCGAATGTCATGCTTGTTTTGGCTTTTGAATTTTCAGCACGAACTGTATAAGCTAAACTTTCAAGGTTAACATCTTCCCATCTTATTTGTAATGTTTCCATTTTTCTACGACCATAAAATCCAAATAATATTAATGCTCTGTTCCTTGGCTCATTAGCAAATATTTCATGAATAGTAGAATGTACAAGTTTATATTTGTCCACTGCCTCAACTACTATTTTCTTTTCTTCTTTTGGATTTCTTTTTACATTGTGTGAGCTTTGTATAGGTGTTTTAGTTATGATTCCATCATCTAGTAAGGCTTTAGTAAATAATGGCTTCAAGAGGTCTATGACGAGCTTCTGTGACCTTAATGATAAGTGAGCGACACCATCCATGACATCTGTGATATTTGTTGATTTAATGGTAGTGACTTTTTTTGAACCAATGACATCTTCAACATAAAGCTTATAAGCTCTCTTGGTGTCCTCAAAATATTTATCACTCCATTTATTCGCTTTGGCTCTTACGGTAATATATCTTGTAAAGTATTGTGTCAGTGTCATATTTGAAACTTCCACACTTGCTTCCTCATTACTTTTAAGCTTGATTATCTCATCCCGCTTGTGAATGGCTCGTTGAATCATGTCAACAGGACTGCCATCATCTACAACATGAACAAGAGGTCTGTATCGCTTACCATTAATTCTAAAGTCAATCAAGAACTTTGAACTGATAGTTTTATGCTGCTTAAGGTTTGCCACTGGCTTACCTCTGTATTTCACTAGTTTATAATCATCTGTATTCATTAGGTGTCCTCCGTAGGTGTCCTATGTAATTGAATCAAAGCATAGCTGATAGGAACTAAGAGGAAAGTTAAAGTAAGTGTATAAGGGGATTAGGAAGTGTAATATCGCTTAAGGAAAGGTATAGGTACTGGTTCGAATCCAGTATCCGGAGCCATACACTTCAAAAAATCAAATCAAAATCTTTTTACATTGTTTCAGTTTTAGCCATTTTAATCAACTGCAAAACTTTAAGCCCAAATCAACCACTATTGCAATATACTTTCAAAAATTATTTTATAACTAAAGGCGTCATATTGAAGTCGTATCAAAATCTTGTTCTTCTTCAAAATCTCTATAGATTGAAAGCCATTGGGTATGAGTACGTAGATCCATTTAGCGTAAATGAAAAAAATAATTATGAGAAACCAAACACTTTAGAACAGCTACGTCAAAACATCGTCACATGTCATCTTTGCGATTTGAGTAAATCAAGAAGTCAGAGTATGGGTGGTAGTGGAAATATTAACGCTGATTTAATGATTATTGATTATCAGATTTCACAAGTTCAAGACTCTTCTAACAGTTATTACGCTGGAAGGTCTGGAGAAACTTTAAAAAACATGATAGAAAACGTTTTACATTTAAGTATCAGTGAGGTTTATTTAACTCATGCCGTCAAATGTAAACCACTACAGTCGAACAAACCTTCACAATCGGAGTGGAATTCTTGTAAGCCGTATCTGTTTTCACAGATTGAGTTTGTGAAACCAAAGGTAATCGTCACTCTAGGTCAAGACGCATATGGCAAGGTTACTGGCGATTATAATAACTTTGAGAATGTAAGAGGGCATGTTATAGACTTTAAAGATTATAAGCTCGTCCCAATTAATCACCCTCAACATTTACTTAGAAATCCAGACTTAAAGAAGATGACGATGAATGATTTAAAAACGATAAAGAGTTGCCTTTCAAGTGAGAAAAAACATTTAGACTAGCTTTTGTCGAACCATGGATAGAACCATGGGAATGTTTAATCCATCATTATTATAGCCGTCATGATGGCAGGATTCGCATTTGTCACCGATTTGGCATGTCTTACTTTCTAGTACGTCTTCCAATGATTTTAAATCATTTTCTTTTATGCATTGGGCTATGTCTTTAACGCTTAATCCATTGCAAACGCATATCTCTGTGTCTAAATCTATCATGCAACCACTCCATATAATTTTAATTATTTGTATTTTAGATAATAACAGATTAAATCTTGTTATAATATTCTCTTATTTTAAAAATGGCTAAGCAAATGTTAAAAAATTTCATTATAGGTTTTGTTCTAATTGTTACAGTTGTCTTGGTAGGTTCGTTTTACTACAAAAATCAAGCAAAAGAAGAGAAAATCTATAATGTGATGGACCAAGTAATACTCACTCTTGATTCTCAGTTGAAGCTCCATGAAATGGACGACCTCAAAACAGCTATGTTACTCTCTAAAAATGAGGGTATCGTAAACGCTTTGGAAAATGACGATGAAGATTTAGGATATAAAATACTTGCAGACATTACGTCTTCGATTGAAAAAACGACAAGCATATCCATTAGAGCGCAGATTATTACAAAAGAGTTAAATATTTTTGCAAGAAGCTGGGATAGTATATACGCTGGAATGCCATTAGGAGATTATAGAACCGATCTAGAGTACTTTAAAACCCATAAAACGCCGCGGGCTTCGATAGAGATCGGTCGGAGATTGGGGATAAAGGCAACTGTTCCAATATATAAAAATGAGGTTTTCCTCGGTTTTGTGGAAGTCATTTCATTTTTTAAACCCACAACAGACTTTTTTGCTTCCATAGGAGTCGACCTTTACGTACTGCTTGACACAAAGTATATCGACACGGCAGTTTTAATGGTTAATAACGTAGCGATACAAAATTACGTCGTATCGAATCTAAACTATAATTACAATCATATTCAAACGCTAGGAAACATCGACTTTAAGGAGCTGAAACTATCAAAAGTCGTACATATGGATGACAAATACGTATTTTATAAAACAATGTATGATGGGGCTTCACTACCTATTGGAGCGTTTGTTCTTGTGCTTCCTCAAAAATATTTGGATTATTTTAGAAAGCCTGAAGACGATATATCATATTTGATAAACGTGACGAGAAGCACGCTTTACGACATAATAAAAAAAGACAAATACGCGGCTAACGCGTATGATGATTATAAAGCGTCTTCGATGTCATATCTCAAAGACGTTGTAAGTTATGAAGACAAACAACTGTTTTTGGAAGAGTCTTATAAAAAACTTGATAAACAATCAAAAGACGAATTAATTCAAATGGTGTTAGAAAGAAGAATAGTTAAAAAAATAGATGGGAAAATTAGATGAGAATTTTATTATTGGAAGATGAATATTCACTACGCATAAGCGTAGAAGAATTTTTAATGGACTTAGGTTACAAAGTGGATGGTTTTAGTGATGGCTTAGACGCATATAACTCCATATATGATAAATCGTATGACCTTTTGCTTTTAGACGTGAACGTTCCATCTTTAAATGGCTTTGAACTTTTGAAGAAAATTAGACTTGACTCAAGAGAAGAACCAGCGATATTTTTAACCTCTATGACTGGCTTGGACCATGTAAAAGAGGGATATAAACAAGGATGTTGCGATTATATAAGAAAGCCGTTTGACTTAGAAGAGTTGGAACTTCGAATAGAACAAGTACTCAGGAGAGCGTCGGGAGACGATAGCTCGCTTGTGAATTTAGGTTGCAACATTACGTATGACATGAAAAAAGCTAAATTAACTGTCGCGAAGGAAGAAGTAATACTCAGAAGAACCGAACAAGATATGTTGGAAGTTCTCATAAAACACAAAAACTCCGTAGTCTCTTCGCAGATGTTTCAAGATGAAATATGGGGCGATTACGTTGAACCCGCCACCATAAGAGTCCAGCTAAATAATCTGAAAAAAAAGTTACCCGAAGACACCATTAAAAATAGACGTGGACTAGGATACATTATTGAAAGATAATACGCATGCGACAAAGTACGCGATCATATACACCGTTTTAATATCGGTTATTCTTTTGACTCCATTGTTCGTTTATTTCATATATATGAAAAATATTCACTCCATCCAAAACGAGTTGCTGCTCAAAGAGAAAGCTCTGTTGGTTATAAACGCGATGCATGAACATAATACGGATGAAGAGTATTTTGAATATCCTAGATTTAAAACCTTTAAATCAGGTCTCTATGATAAAAGTTTTAAACCAATCTTTTCGCTCATTGATTACAAGATAAAATATTTTAAGGATGGATATCACTTAGATGGCAATGACGCTTATTTGATTATAGAACTGCCTAAAGAGAGATACTTTGGGGCAATGTACCTTATCGTAAAAAATGAGTTGTCATTCGCCGTCATATATGAAAAAATCATGCTTATTCTTTTTAGTCTTCTCGTTTTGATTTTTATATTAAGCATATTTTTCTTACAAACGTTTGCAAAGCCATTTAAAAAATTAAATAAGACTTTAGATAATTTTATAAAAGATTCAATGCATGAGATTAATACTCCTTTATCCATTATCAACGTAAACATTGATTTGTACAATAGAAAAAACATGCCAAACAAATATATGCAAAGAATGAAAGCCGCGACAAAAGTTCTTGCAAACATATATGACGACATGGACTATCTTATCAAATACGATCGAATGAAATACGATAATGAAATTATTGACGTTGCTCTTTTTTTAAAAGAGCGAATAGAATATTTTGAAGAAGTGGCTCTCATGAAAAACATAATCATCAATTCAAGCGTCGGTAGTACGTATAAAATAAGAATAAACCCTAAGAAACTACAAAGAATTATTGACAATACTATTTCAAACGCAATAAAATATTCACATGAAAATTCTAAGATAGACGTAAAAATGTACATTGAAGACAATAAATGTCACCTTAGTTTTCAAGATTATGGAATAGGCATAGAAAATGTAAATAAAATTTTCGATAGATATTACCGAGAAAACCTCAATCATGGAGGCTTTGGTCTTGGTCTAAATATTGTCAAATCAATCATTGACGAGTATGGAATTCTTCTTAAAATATACTCTACCCCCAAAATTGGAACAGAGTTTCTCTATGTAATCCCTTCAATCATTAAAAATATAGTATAAATAAATCTAATTTTACACAAATTTTACAATTATCAACTATACTTATGCCATCTAAAGTACAAACCGGAGGAATGAGGATGAAAAAAACTGTGATGATGTCACTACTTGTAGGTGCTTCTCTATTCGCTGCTGATTATAGTAGTGTGATTGAAACGCCAAACGCAAGTAAGATTATTGAAAAAGACTTGATGGGACCACCAACAAAATTCACTATGCCAGCTAATTGCGTTACGACAGACGCGGACGCTATCGCTAGAGGTTCGTTTATATTTCACAACTTAAACGGCGGTAAGACGAAAGGCGACGCTCCAAAAGGTTTGGCTAAGAATAACGCTGACGGCAAGCCTAAGCAATACGGCAATTGCGTCGCTTGTCACAATATTGAGGGCGCTGTAGGCGGCGGAAACATTGGTCCGGATTTAACTGGATACAAAGATATGTTTGTGGCGACTGGCGTTAGAGACAATCAATTTGTTTATCAAAAAATTGCAGACCCTCGCGTTGACAATAAAGATACTCATATGACGGTTAACTTGACTACAAAGTTATTTAACGAAAGAGAGATATGTGATATGACGTCATATATTGTTTCTCCAAAATAATAAAAGGAAATTATATTATGCAAAGAAGAGATTTTTTTAAAAAAGTAGGCGCGGTTGTTGCAGTGAGCGCTGTAATCCCAGCGATGAGTTTTGCGGCGGACGCAAAAAAAACAGTAAGTAAAAACGCAATGTCGTACGCGACCGCTTTAAACGCAATAACTGGTGGTAAGACTCCTACTGCGTCAGATAAGGTAAAATTGAAAGTTCCAGAAATTGCGGAAAATGGAGCGGTTGTTCCCGTAACCGTTAACGTTGATTCGCCAATGACCGACGCCGACTATGTAAAAGCAATTCATATTTTAACTTCAAAAAATTTCAATGCGAGAACCATTGACATACATTTGACTCCAGCAAATGGGGAAGCAATGTTTTCCACTCGTATTAAACTTGGTGGCACGCAAGACGTTGTTGCGGTAATTGAGTTAAGTAATGGTGAATTTTTGATAGCGTCTCAAAGCGTTAAGGTGACTATTGGCGGTTGTGGTTGATTTTGACCCAATGTCTCGACAAAAATAAAAATAAAAAATAAAAATATGAGGAAATAAAATGTCAAAATCATTGATTAAAATCAAACCTAAAAAATATAAAGATGGTGAAGTTGTTAAAGTAAACTTTATGGTTATGCACCCTATGGATACAGGTATGGGTAAAGACAAAAAAACAAAAGAGATCATACCCGCAAAGTATATCAACAGCGTAAAGTTTGAATATAACGGAAAAGTGATTACAACTATGAACGTATGGGAATCACTTTCAGTTAATCCAGTGTTTACAACTTCGATGAAGATAAATGGCGCTGGTAAATTAAGCGTTACGTTTACAGACAGTACTGGTGAAGTCAACGAAGCAAGTATCAAGATTAAACCAAAAGGATAATTGATGAAAATAGGAACTAAAATAGTTTTATCTCTCGCTCTGCTCTCATCATTTTCTTTTGCTGGCGAGCAGTTTGCGATGAGCGACGCTGACCGCGCCATGTACTCTGAGATGTTAGAAAACAATCCAGCGGATATGATGGTTGCCAATGGTGAAGAGTTGTTAGCGAAATATGGTGGAGGAGAAGCTGGTTTAGCCGCTTTTTTTAATGTAAGCGAAGAAAAACTACCAGCCTACATAGCGGGTTTTCCTCGTTATTTACCAGAATTTAAACAAGTTGTGGCGCTAGATCAAGCTCTTCAAGGTTTAATGAGCAAAAATGGACACAAGCCATTTAAACTTAAAAGTTCGGATATGTACGACATGAGCGCTTATGCAAAATCTCTTGCAAATGGTCAGAAAATAAACATAGACGTAAATGCGAATAAACAGATGAAAGCGGCGCGAGCCATGGGAGAAGAAGTTTATATGACAAAGCGCGGTGGACGTGGCTTGGCATGTAACTCTTGCCACTCGCCTGACGTAGTTGGTTCTATTTTAAGAACGCAACCTTTACCCGCAATTGATGGAAAAGGCAATGCGGTTGCGGCAAATTGGCCTGCGTATAGAATGACTAAATCAAATATGACAACGTTGGCGGTTCGTTTTCAAGGCTGTATGAACAACGCTCTTTTAGCGGTTATTCCTCTTGGTTCAAAAGAGATGGTCGCTCTTGAAGTTTATCTGACGAATGAAGCGAAGGGCTCGGAAATTAGTATTCCCGGTCTAAAAAGATAGGACTCCAAGATGGATATTTCAAGAAGAGACTTTATGCATATCGCCGCTATTTTCGGACTAGGCGCCGCTACGGCGGGAATGGCTAGTTCAAAAACGCCAGCTAGTTTGTCTTTAAACGATATTTACGATTTTAACGCAACGGGAAATTTCACGCTACTCCATATGTGTGACATTCATGCGCATATTAAGCCGCTTTATTGGAGAGAGCCATCAACTTTGATTTCAGCTCCAAATCTTGTTGGAACGCCTGGTTTTTTATGTGGTGAAGCGTTTGCGAAACATTATGGTTTAGAGCCAAGTTCGCTTGACGCTTATTTTGACACGCATATGGATTTTGACGCTTTGGCTAAAAAGTTTGGAAAGATGGGCGGTATCGCTCATATGAAAACGTATCTTGACCATGTTCGTAAAGAACGCGGCGCAAAAAACGTACTCTTTTTAGACTCTGGCGACACATGGCAAGGTACTGGCGTAGCCCTAAAAACTCGTGGCGAAGCCATAGTAAAAGCTCAAAATTACCTTGGTGTCGACGTAATGGTTGGACACTGGGAATTTACGTATGGCAAAGAGAGAGTCAAAGAGCTTATAGAGATGCTAGACGCGAAGTTTATCGCTCAAAACGTTATTGGAAACGACCCTTTCGCCGATGAATACGAAGAGTTGATTTTTGAACCATACGTTATTGAAGAGAGAGGCGGAGCGAAGATTGGAATTATTGGTCAAGCTTTTCCCTTTACTTCAACTGCAAACCCTAAAGAGTTTACAGAAGGATGGAGTTTTGGCATAAGACCTGATACGCTTCAAAGATACGTAGACGAGTTAAGAAAAGAACATAAAGTTGACTGCGTCGTTGTACTTTCTCATGATGGTTTTAGCGTTGATCAAGAAGTGGCTCGAATGGTTCATGGCGTTGACTTTATTTTAAGCGGACATACTCATGACCCATCACCAAAGCCCATTACCATAAATGGCACTGTAATTGTAATCGCTGGAAGTCATGGTAAATACGTTGGTCGTTTGGACATTGACGCTAAAAATGGAAAAGTGCATGGATACGAGTACAAACTAGTGCCCATAGCTTCAAACATGATTCCAGCGGATCCCGAGGGAGTTAAGCTTGTTGAAGAACTCTACGCGCCGTTCGCAAAAGAGTTTAATGAAGTTTTAGGTAAAACCAAGAACACTCTCTATAAACGCGATACTTTCTTTTCAACTTTTGACCAGTTGATTAACGACGCCATTATGGATGAGATGAAATGCGACATATCCTTTACTCCTGGGTATAGATGGGGTACAACGGTTCTTGCGGGCGATGACATTTTAATGGATAACGTTTACGAGATGTGTGGTATCACTTACCCGAACGTTTATACGTTTGAACTTCAAGGAAAGCAGATAGCCAACTTACTAGAAGACATAGCGGATAACGTATTTAACGCGAATCCTCTCTATCAGCAAGGTGGAGACATGAGTCGTTTAGGTGGCGCCACTTATAGCATCGCCGTAGCGAATAAAGCTGGAAAGCGCATATCTAAGCTCATGATTGGTGGTAAGCCCATTGACCTGAACAAGACGTACGTAGTATCATCATGGGGAGGAAACTTGCAAAACGCGGGTGCCAATCTTCAAACAAAGAAGATACGCGCAGTTTACGACGTGACTCGTGATTACATTAAAAAACAAAAAGTCGTTGACGTCAGCAACGCTGGAAACGTCACTTTAGTCGATTACGATTGTGGTTGTCCCGTCAAAGGTTCAAGAAGCTGTTAGATTGTATGTATATGATGGCAGTAACCATCATATACATTTAAATATGTTAATAATAACACAAATAAACTTGATATTGTAACATATTTACTATTAAATAAAAAAGGAAATAAAATGCAAATAATAAAAATAAGCGTAGTAGCTGCTACAGTCTGTCTACTTGCAACTTCAGTCAATGCTGATGATGCTAAGCCAAAACGTCAACTAAAAGGCAATATGATTGAAGTGTACAATACTCTTCCAAGTAATGCTGATACTATTTCTGAAGTATTTACAAAGGGTGAATTTTACGGTCGTTTGAGAATGAATGCTTTTAAAAATGATATAAAGGCAAATGATAGTTGGGTTCCAGATACTACAAAAGCTATTGGTAATGGTACGGGTGCACAAGATCATAGCGTTATTGGTCTTGGTGCTAGTATTATATATAAAACGGCCCCATTTTATGGGGTAAGCACCACGTTAGGCTTATATGGAGGATATGTCCCAGGTTTTGCAAGACCAGCTGTCGAAGATATTGGAGCGATTAAACAGGGTCATGATACTTTTAGTCGCTATGACGTTCAGCAGGATGGAAATTGGTATATGTATTCTCTTGCACTGGCAAACTTGGAGTACAAAATATCTAAAACAAAGGCTATTATTGGACGACAGATATTTGAATCTTTTCTAACAAAATCAAATGATACTAAAATGATTCCAAATACATTTGAAGGTCTCGTTTTGGAGATGAGTGAACTTCCAGATACAAAAATTCGTGGTGCCTATTTTACAGCGCAAAAACTTCGTGACCATACTACGTTCCATGATGTTTTAACATTTAATGATGGTACTTCAAATTGGAATAATAATGATGATTCAGCAATCCACAAAGGTATATCATTTGCAAATCTTAGAGCTGCTGGCAAAGATACAGATAATGCTCTTATAGTTGCAGATTTACAAAATAAATCTATTCAAAATCTTCAAATTGATGTCACCTATGGTTCTGTTCCAGGCCTTATTTCATCTTTAACAGGTGAGTTGAACTATCAAATAAATATAGGTGATGGAATGACGCTAACTCCAGGTGTTCGTTATATGAAACAGATGGATAATGGTGGTGGAGCAGTAGGTGGAGCTAGTTTAACTGGTGAGTTAGGAAGAGATAAAACTCCTGCATCTAATTTAGGATATAAAGACAGATATACTCTTGATAGCTCGCTTGCTATGGCTCGTTTAGTGCTTAAAGCAGGTGCCTTAAAAGCACAAATAGCTTATTCTGCTGTAGGAGATGAAGCTGATATAGTAGCTCCATGGAGAGGTTTTCCAACTGGTGGATATACTCGTGCTATGGCTCAGTATAACTGGAGAGCAAATACTAAAACAACTGCAGCTGAAGTTCATTATGATTTTAATAAAGCAGGTTTAATTCCAGGATTTAGTGCAATGGCTCGTTACGCTATGCAAAACTTTGATGAAGCAAAACAAGCTGGTGGTGTTCAAGCAGATAGCAATATCTTGCATATGGATTTTATTGAAAATATCACAAAAGATTTTTCTGCAAAGTTACGTATAGGTTTGGTAAGTGCTGATGATCGTGTAAAAGTTGGTGCTGGTGATAAAGATTCATACAACGAATATCGTTTTGAATTAAACTACCTGTTTTAAAAATATAAAAGGAGTTATGCTTTGAAGTCACTTGCTTTTTTAATAATAAATTTTCAAATTCTCCTCGCGTTTAACTATTCTCTGGAGCCCAAGAACGCTGGCGCAGCAACGCAATGTTTCTTTGGGTTACCTCAAGTGATGGATGAGCATAACAACGGAAATATTTCAAATTCATGTTTTGTTAACATGGGGACTAGCTATCTTGTGATAGATAGCGGTCCTTCATACTCTTACGCTAAAGAGGCGTACGATAAAATTAAAACGATAAAAAATCTTCCAATCTCTTACGTCGTAAATACGCACGTGCATGATGACCATTGGCTAGGAAATAGCTACTATAAAGAGATAGGCGCAAAAATTATTGGCTCATCCGACTTTAAAACGCTTCCAATTCTTGAGAAAACAAGAATGCAAATGAAAATATCTAAAGACGCTTATGAAAAAACAACGCAAACCTATCCTGAAGTATTTGTAGAAAAAGAGAAAATTTTAGAAATAAATGGAGAAAAAGTTTATATAAAAAGTGTAAATAAAAAAGCTCACACTCGTAGTGATCTTTTCATTTATATACCAAGTAAAAAAATAGTTTTTGTAGGCGATTTGGTTTTTAACGAGAGGCTGCCTTCCATAAGAGATGGCGACGTATCGGGTTGGTTAAAAGCTCTTGAAGAACTTAAGTCCATGGACGTTGATTATATCGTTGGAGGCCATGGGAGCGTCGTTAGTAAAAAATCGGTTGATTTTACGTATAACTACTTAAAAACGTTAAAAAAAGAAGTTTCTATTTTAATGGAAGAGGGCGAAGAGATAGGCGACGTTGTCAACAAAGTAAAGATGCTAGAGTATAAAGACGTAAACTTTTATGATTCCATGCATAGACAAAACGTGGAGCAAACATATAGAATGTTGGAGTGGGAAAATGAATAAAGTTGTAAGTACGTTGATCTTGAGCGTTGTGTCGTTATGGGGAGTTGAGTTTCACTCCTATGAAGAGGCCTTAAAGTTACAAAAAATAAGCAAAAAAACCATTATGGTTGACATTGTAAGAACGCATTGTCGCTATTGTGAAGACATGAATAAAAAAGTACTGCAAGATCCTGAATTTGCCAAATGGCTCGACGCAAAATTTATCAGCGCTAGAATAAATCTCGATAATGAAAAGATACCAGAGGGGATGAGAGTTGATTTTACTCCAACTTTTTATTTTGTCAATCATAAACATAAAATTGTTAAAAGAGTCCCCGGTTCATGGACGATTCAGGATTTTAAAGATTTAACCGAGAAAATAAAATGACGCGTTTTATACTAATTTTACTAAGTTTGTTTATTATGTCGTTCGCTGATACGGAGTTTGCGGAACCTAAGCCATCGATTGACAACCCAAGAAAAATTATTTTTTCCGTGACGGAGGATTCTCCACATGCGCTTGATCATATCTTAAGCACTGCGAACAACGTCCTAAAATATTATGGACCTGAAAAGGTACAAATGGAAATCGTTGCGTACTCTAAGGGAATTGAAGTGTTGTTAAAGAGTAACAAAGTAACAGCGCAAAGAGTAGACACTTTAATGCAATACGACGTTGAGTTTGTAGCATGTGGAAACACCATGAGAACTAAAAACATTAAAGAAGAGGACTTGGTTGAAGGTAGCGTTATTGTAACGGCTGGAGTAGTTGAATTGCTTGAGCGAGTTAAAAGCGGTTGGATGTATATCAAACCATAAAAACTCAATTTTAAAAAAGGAAAAAAAATGATAAAAAGAGTAATAGTCCTAGTGACCTTGTTGTTTGCGTTTGTCGGCGCGAATGAAAACATAGTGGTATATAAGGTAGAGAATAAGGACCATTCCATTTCAGCGCAAACCATAGCCGCGGGATTGGAAAAGCATGGTTACGTCGTTTCTAAAAATCAAGATATGAATGGTCCATACGTAACGCAATTTGGCAAGAGTACTTTTCATAGTTATAACTTAATGTCGGTATATCATCCAGAATTTGCAAAAAATAGCGTTCTAAAATCAATGAGAGCCGGAATTTTCGTTCCATTTTCCGTCGGCGTTTATCAAAGACAAAATGACGATAGTTTGTATGTGGCGTTGTTGAGCGCTAAAGCGCAACAGAGAATACTAAACATTGAAGATAAATTATATGCTCAATTAGAAGAGCTTAACAAAAAGACAATCAAAAATATCTTGCCAAACGCAGAGATAAGCGTTTTAGATTACGAGTCAACCAAAACGGATAAAAGTTTTTATACAACATACAGTTTTGAGATTGATGACGAAGACGCGCTTCAAGAGTATGACAATATGATGATGGGAATGCAAGGAAATATGAAAATGGCTGGTTTCGTCGTTGCTAATTACATTAACTATAATGAAGAGTTGCAAGATAACGACGTCAATGATTATCTATTTTTCCACTCATTTTCACTATGTAAGCTCAAAGTCATATACGAGTTGTCTAAAAAAACTCCAGAAGCGGGAGCGTTCGCTCCATGTACGATGATAATCTATCATAAGAAAGGAAGTAATAAAACTGAGATAGTTTCACTAAATATTAATGGTCTTATATCCATACTCGCTTTAAAAGATAAGAGTTTAGTTGATATGTTGGAGAAAACTCAATCTGAAATGATTTCAATCATTAAAGATTCGAGTGAATAAAAATGAAAAAAATATTATTAATATTAGCTTTTTTCACTTTTGCGTCAGCGAATGAAGAGAGCGTAAAAG
>ERZ889078.1647-NODE-1647-length-17419-cov-10.497984_pt1 | contig 17419 bp, 8 predicted proteins | sample MGYA00521266_ERZ889078 | MGnify/ENA primary metagenome ERZ889078 (study PRJEB32303, sample SAMEA104408618) | aquatic metagenome | biome: Brackish water; feature: Pelagic; material: water | place: Baltic Sea | collected 2014-06-16T06:34:00 | depth 76,534 m ...
ACAGAAAAAGTATATTCCAAAAATATCTAATTATGAGATCATCAGTTACTTATTTAAGGATTACACGAGTCAGAAATTCAATTTATTCCAAACTCGCGTTTTTAAATCTTTGCTTCGTTTTAATAACGACGAATCTCCTGGCCCAATCCCCATGTGCTGTTCCTAAAGACCATGGAATGGGTTATACCTCCTCCATTCAATCAGTTGTTTTAAATGCTGATAGCACACATACAATCGTGTTAAGGGTAGAACATAACGGAAATAACGAACCCGGGTGGAAAGCGTTAAACCATTATTCGGTCGAGGCAGACATAGGAACCTATTCGAATGTTTACTATACGTTGATATATGGAAATGTAACCTACAACGGGATCAATATGGGGCCAAACCTGGGTGGCTGGGATAAAGATGGGTTCCGTATTGCCAGCATCAACGGGATTGGAGCCGGAGCAGCCGGGATTTTTACGATCACTTATACGTTAGCTGGTGGATTGCAGGATCAGTGGACCATGGCCAAAGCCGGAGGCAATTCTCTTGAAGTTTTCTTCACTGCAGATGAATTTCTGGCTGTCCTGGAATGCAATGTATCTATCTCTCCATATTACGCCATGCCTGAAGGTGGAAAAATTGAGCCTATCAACAAGATTGGACCTGAACTAACTGCTCTATACCAGTATTTAGGAATTCCGTTTTCGGACGATATCTATCAGATCGTCTATGATGAAGTTAGTACTCTCTATCTTGTTATGGTGGAAATTTTCCCTGTCAGTGGTCAATATGCAACTTTATTGTCTTTATTAGAGACCAATTATGGTCTTACTGTAGTGATTCCTGATCCCGACGGTCTGGTTATCACAGGACAGGTTCCAATACAGGAACTCGATAACCTGAATTATCTCATGGAGCTTTTATATGCCCGTCCTCTTTATCCTGCGACAACTAATATTGGTCTCGTTACCAGCCAGGGAGATACCTCCATGGTATCCAACATCTCCAGGGAGATTTTCTCAGTCAATTCTACTGGTAAAGCTATTAACGGAAGTGGGATTAAAATAGGGGTCTTATCGGATAGCTATAACACCCAACCAAATAATCCAGCAAACGATGACATAAGGAAATTGGATCTTCCGGGAGTAGGTATCGATGAAAATGGGGTTCTATATCCAAATCCAAATAACAGCATTCCTGTCGATTCTATCCGGGACTATCCGTATGGCCAGGCTTCTGATGAAGGGAGGGCCATGCTTCAGATCATCCACGATATAGCTCCAGGAGCAGAACTTGCATTCAGGACAGGCGTATTGGGTGCTGTTGATATGGCTGACGGTATTCAGGAGTTAGAAACAGCAGGCTGTGATATCATTGTTGATGATATAACATATGTAACGGAACCATTTTTTCAGGATGGCATTGTCAGCCAGGCTGTTAATGCTGTTGTTGCTAACGGGATAACCTATTTTACATCTGCAGGGAACTTTGGGAATAAGTCATACCAGAGCCAGTTCACTGCAAGTTCTATAACTGCTCCCGGGATTTCAGGAGTTACTCACAATTTTGCAACGATCGGAACACCTGATATTTATCAGGAAGTATCGGCGGTTGAACCTGGCAATTATATGATTGTTCTCCAGTGGGATGACGGATCCGGTTTCGACGCAACAACTACAGACCTCGATATCTATTTGTCAAACGCAAACGGAAGCGGTTTGATAGGCTACAACAAAGTGAACACCGGTGGCCATCCGATCGAAGTGCTGCCGTTCATCGTCTCTGAAGCCACCCAAACGAATATTATGGTTGTAAATTCTTCAGGTTCGATTATCCCGGTTGAGTTCAAATATATAGTATTTCAGGGTCAATTGTCCATTGATGAGTACAATACAGGATCTTCAACTGTAGTGGGACATGCAAATGCCGCAGGTGCCATTACTGTCGGTGCTGTACGTTATGATTATACCCCTGCCTATGGGGTAGACCCTCCGGTAATCATGTCATATTCTTCTGTTGGGGGTATGCTGGTCAACAATACTGACAGACAAAAGCCTGATATCAGTGCACCAAACGGAGTCAATACCGGTGTTGAACTTGGAGGTGTAAATATTGAAGGTGACCTTTTTCCAAATTTCTTTGGTACCTCTGCAGCTGCTCCGCATGCAGCTGCTGTAGCAGCTTTACTCCAGGAAGCAAAAGAGAAATACTATGGAGCCGGACAATCGCTATTACCATCTGAAATCCGTGGTAAGATGCAGGGAACGGCCATTGATATGTATGCTTCTGGGTACGACGCCAGTTCAGGTTATGGATTCATCCAGGCTGATGAAGCCCTTTTGACCCTGGCAAACTCGGCTCCGCTCATTTCAGGACTCTCGTATGGTCCGTCTGATTCAATCCCAGGATTGAATGAAGTATTAGTATCTGTAACAGGAAACTACTATTCACCCGGATCTAAAATCTATTTTAATGGAGTTCCCCTGGAAACGGAACAATATGATGCACATACTTTACAGGCTACAGTTCCTCCTTTTACAGATCTTTATCCGCCACTTCAAACATGGAATCCACCTAAAACTGATGAATATGGTTTTGTATTGACAAATGGTGAAGATGGAGGTCTTTCAAATCCATTATACTTCTCGGAGAAACCTACGATCGTAGGGACGATAACCAATAAAACCAAATCATATGGAGCGGATGTCACTGGCCTTGAAGTTTCCTATATGGTTCAATATCTGGACGGCACACTGGGAATCCTGGATACAATACTTACCCCGGAAGAGCAAGCCAGGGTTGAAAGTATTATCATTGAAACAAATGCGACACCTCTGGCAAATGCAGGACTCTGGCCGATTGTTGCTTCTTTGGATGATCCATTAAACCCTCTGAGTACAGTGGTTGCCACTGCGCCCCTCGATACCTTTTTGCTTTACAATTATAATTTTTCCTTTAACAATGGGCTGCTCGACATTACCAAATTAAATCTTACTGTCACGCCGGATAGTGCATCATTTGTGTACAATACAGAGATCAGTGGATTTACGTTTGACTTTTCTTTTGAAGAGACGGGAATTTCTCAGATAAATGCCGATACCATTAAAGCGCAACTGGAGAAAGCCTATATGACAGATTTATTGGGTGATGCCACTGCATTAGTAAATGGAAGAGCTACTGCACTTGTTAATGCTGATTCTCTCGACATCCTGAACACAAGTTATATGGTTTCAAAGTATGCCCTGGAGAACAGGGTCGCTACTGCCCTCGTTAACGGACAGGCAATGAACCTGGCTACTGCAACAGCACTCGTCAATGCAACTACTTTAACGAATCGTGTTGCTACTGCCCTGGTTAATGGTCAGGCTACCGCCCTCGTGAATGCCGAACCTCTCGTGAATGGCCAGGCCACAGCCCTTGTAAATGGTATTGCCACAGCTCTTGTTAATGGAAGAGCCACAGCTCTTGTTAATGGTAAAGCTACTGCCCTGGTCAATGGCATAGCCACTGCTTTGGTAAACGGCCAGGCAACCGCACTTGTAAATTCTGGCAGTTTCAGCACGGTCAATAACCATGAAGCAATTATCTTTTTAGATCCACTTGAGGTAGATACACTTTTGGCAACGTTCCCCCAGCAAATACCACCAAGCGAAAATGAATTGACGTCCATCAGTTTAATCACTGGAAATACAGTTGGAGATCATTACATTGCACCTGGAACGTTTATTGCCAGCAACTTTAATGTCTCTTATGGTCTTGGCATCCTGACAATTACACCTGCAACTGCAGCTATTACCCTGGAGTTTCCGGAACTAACCTATGACGGGGCTCCTAAACTCGTAACTGCAATAACAGATCCTGAAAACCTGATAGTTACCGTCACCTACAATGGTTCTGAAACCCCGCCTGCCAACTCAGGGGATTATACTGTTGTTGCAACTGTGGTTGATCAAAATTACATAGGTACTCAAACTGAGTTCATGACGATATCTAAAGCTGATCTTACTGTCACTGCAGACGATCAGTCAAAGGTCTACGGAACAACAGACCCAGCTCTGAATTACGATCTGACGAGTGGCATGTTATATGGACTGGATGCGTTTTCAGGAGTTTTGGCCAGGAATGGAGGTGAGAATATTGGAGACTATCCAATCCTTCAGGGAAGTCTTACTGCCGGAAACAACTACCAGATCATGTATAATGAAGGAACACTGACCATCAGTCCTGCTTTATTGACTGTTGCAGCAAACCCGCAACAAAAAACTTATGGGACTCCGGATCCGTATTTAAACTATCAGTTCACACCAAATCCATTAGTTGGTACAGATGCATTTACTGGATCTCTTGAACGGACTACAGGCGAAAATGCAGGGACTTACTTAATATCACAGGGTACGTTAACTGCCGGGAGTAATTATTCTGTTTCGTTTACAGGAGCCTTACTGACAATCGATCCTGTTTCTTTAACTGTAACAGCAGATCCTCAGGATAAAATTTATGGGACTTCGGATCCAGATTTAAGCTATCAGTTCACACCAAATCCATTAGTTGGTACAGATGCGTTAACTGGGTCTCTTGAGCGGGCTACAGGCGAAAATGTAGGGACTTATTTAATATCACAGGGTACATTAACTGCCGGGGATAATTATACAATTGCCTATGAAGATGAATTACTAACCATTGATCCGGCACTGGTCAGTTATGCTGTTACTAATAATGTCAAACCTTACACCGGATTAATTCAGGGAGTAAATATTACAACTGTTCCAGCTTCTCTGTCATACGCAGTAGCTTACACACTCAATGGAGTGGTTGCTGATCCTGTTGATGCTGGTGTATATATTTATTCAATTACTAACCAGGATGGCAACTACACGGGAAGTGCCATTGGTGATTTTACCATCGATCACGTCAATGTCATTGTCACCGGTGATCATCAGGTAATTAATGAAGGATCGCCACCACCTTCCTTCTCATTTACTTATGAGTGGTTTGTAAATAATGAACAAGAGGGGGCTGTTTTCCCGAGTGGAGTTGGTTATACCACAGGCTATAATGGGGATGCCGGGATTTATCCCGTGATTTTCCCTGCAAGTTCGACAAACTATACTTTTTCACTGCAGGACGACATCAACCTTTATGTAAATCCTGACGGACCGGGAACAAAATCTGTTAAACCAAGATTGATATGTGTTGAGGAGTTACCGGTGGGGAGTACATGGCCGTACATTGCCTGGTTTGACTATGATAACAAGAATAACGATCATGTATTCGTTCCTTTTGGTGAAAACAATAAAGTTGTTATTGAAGGCGGAGGATTATTCCAACCAATAACTCCACAGCCAGAGTTGTTCTTCACGAACAACAGCGGCAGTCAAGTCGATTGGGGGGTCTATTTTGATGGAAATAAGATCACATGGACCGTAACAAGCCAGCATCATGGTCATCCCTCTTCAACAGGATCCAATGCCAGTTCAACCTCAAACAAATGTAACAGTTCATCTGGTGCTGAGATTGCTGGTGATCCATCCGCTGAGGAGCCCGGTATCTGGGCATATCCAAACCCTGTAACTGACAAAGTAACTATTGGCTTGGATGATAAACCGCTCTCAGGTGAGGTGGTGATCCTGAATATGAAAGGAGGAATGCAGACATTGAAGACCACCTGGATGCTCAAGAGCAACACCACAGAGATTGATTTTTCCAGCATGGCTTCCGGGATGTATATCATTAAAATTGAAACATCTAACAGTGTTGAGATAGTCAGGGTGTTAAAAAAATAATCCGGAAGGAAACTTTTTAAGCAAATCTCCTATCTTTGTTGAACTCAACCTGAGTTTGGTTAGTTGAAATGGTATATTGACACACCAAGCAGAAAATGATATGAGAGTGTCTTTCTTGATTGTTTCCCGAAACCTTGCTCTTTCGCTGGCTTTTATCCTAACCAATTTCACCTCTACCAGTCAAAACCAATCCACTGATAGTATCTATCTGGAAATGGGAAAAAGCCGGAATGACACCAATAAGGTGAATAGCCTAATCGAATTATCTAAAAGTATTTGCAGATCTTCACCGGATGAAGCAATTAATTTTGGAAATGAAGCAAGGGAACTGGCGCAAAGACTACATTTTTTAAATGGAGAAGCGAATGCATTGAAATATATCGGAATGGCCAATTATTTTCAGGGGAATTACCTGGAGACCATTCAATTTTGGATCGAAGCGAAAGGGAAATATGCTGAGAGTGATGATCGACTGGGTGTAGCCAACATGTTGAATAACATTGGGGCCATCTACTTCAGCGAAGGAGACGATACAAAAGCTCTTGAAAACTACCTGGAATCTCTCCGGATTTCAGAGGAGATCGGCATCGATACACTCAGAATTGCCACAGCCCTGGTCAATATCGGCGCTGTTTACAGTCAAAAAAAGGCGACATATGATAAAGCTGTGGAGTATTATCTAAAAGCGTTGCCATTAAGCGAACTACTTGGAGATCATGATGCTATAGGGACTACTTGTGTCAACCTTGGAGGAATCTACCTGGAAAGAGAGAACGTTGATTCCGCTCTTTTCTATTTTAACCGATCGTTGGTGGCTTATAGAAAATCGAGTGTGGGAAATGTACCATTTGCACTTTATAATATGGGCAAAGCCTACACAAAGATGGGAGACTACCCGAAAGCAATACGCTATCAGGAGGAGGCATTCGAATTGGCAAAACAAAACAACGCAAAACTTGAAATGGCACAATCACTGGTGGGATTAGGCGATGCATATAAACAACAGGGGAATATCAAACTTGCGATCTCAGCGTACCTTCAGGGAGAATCGATTTCTACAGAAATCGGCGCTACCTATGAACAGAAAAGTGCTTATGAAGGATTGGCTTCATCATATTCTGACATATATGATTTTCATCACGCTTACAAATACCAGGAACTGTTAACAGGAATAAAAGACACTATTTACAATGCAGAGAATGATAAAAAACTTCAGTCAATACAATTCGCTTTTGATATTGAAAAGAAAGAGGGTGAGATAGAAATACTGACTAAAGATAAGGAATTGCAGGATTTAGAGATGGAACGGCAGAAAGTGGTTAGAAATGCTCTTGTTGGCGGTTTGTTTCTGATCCTTATCATAGCTTTCATCCTTGTCAGGAGTATCAGGAATAAGATTAAAACCAACAGGTTGCTAGACAAACAGAAGGCAGAGATTGAGAACCTCATCCTGAATATCCTGCCTGCAAAAGTCGCGAAAGAATTGCAGGAATCGGGTTCAGCTACACCGCATTATTATGAAAGTGTATCAGTCTTATTCACTGATTTTAAAGGTTTTACAAAAATTGCCGAAGGACTTTCACCCAATGAGCTGGTAGATGAATTGAATGAATTTTTTATTGCATTTGATGATATCGTTGAGGCACATAATCTTGAAAAAATTAAAACCATTGGCGACGCATATATGTGTGCAGGAGGAATCCCAACAGCCAACACTACACACCCGATCAACGTTGTGCAAGCCGGGATTGCCATGCAGGAATATATGAGAAAAACGAATGAAAAAAGAATAGCAATCGGATCAATTCCATGGGAACTTCGCGTAGGCGTGCATACCGGACCTATCGTTGCCGGTGTGGTTGGAAAAAAGAAGTATGCTTATGATATTTGGGGCAACTCGGTGAATATTTCAAGCCGGATGGAGTCGAACGGGGAACCTGGACAGGTGAACATCTCAGCTGCTACGTATGAGTTAATTAAAGATCACTACAATTGTCACTACCGGGGAAAAATATCTGCAAAGAATATTGGCGAGATTGACATGTATTTCGTTGAAGATGAAATCAAAAGATAAAATCATTTTATGGAAGATCCCAACCTTGATGACCTAACACTGGATGACGGATCGACGATCGGCGTTGTTGGAGGAGGCCCGTCCGGTACTTTTTTTACCTTTTTTGCCTTGGAATTTGCTCGAAGGGTGGGTTTGAAAATTTCAATTGATATTCTCGAAGCGAAAGATTTTACTAAACCGGGTCCAGCTGGTTGCAACAATTGCGGGGGTATTGTATCTGAATCTCTTATCCAGGTGCTGTCAACCGAGGGGATCATTTTACCTTCCACCGTGATACGCAGAGGCATCGAATCGTATACGCTTCATGTTGAGAATGGTGTAAGTGTGATCGAGACACCATTCAAAGAACAGAGAATAGCTTCTGTCTACCGGGGAGCTGGACCGAAAGGAGACGCTGATAACGACCAGCTGAGTTTTGATAATTATTTATTGGAATTATGTAAAGAGAATGGGGCGAATGTAATTCATGAGAGAGTTACAGAAGTGGAGAGAGCGAAAGATGGGATCATTATCCGAACAAAGAACTCATTCGAAAAAAAATATGATTTTGTTGTCGGCGCAGTTGGGCTGAATAAACCCACATGTAAATTATTCCAATCGATTTGTCCTTCATATATTCCGCCAAAAACTTCCCGTACATATATCAGTGAGTTTCTTCTGGGACGGGATGCTATTGACGAATATTTTGGAAATTCCATGCATGTTTTCTTATTAAACATCCCGAATATAACATTTGGAGCGTTGATTCCCAAAGGTAAATACGTAACGTTGGTTTTATTGGGAACGGATATCGATAAAGAGATCGTATCAAGATTTATTCAGTCAAAAGATGTTCGAAATTGTTTTCCTCCTGATATTGACCTGGAAGCAAATATGCCGTGTAACTGTTACCCTATGATAAATATTCAGGCGGCAAAAACAGCATATAGTGACAGGGTCGTGTTAATCGGGGATTCATCTTCGTCCAAATTATATAAAAATGGGATTGGCGCTGCCTATGTTACAGCAAAAGCTGCTGCTACATCAGCGATTTTTCACGGGATCTCTTCCAGAACTTTTAAATCCTCGTTTCAACCGGCTTGCTCAGATCTCGATAAAGATAATACAGTTGGTAAATTTATCTTCCTTGTCACAAGTATCATACAAAAATCCAGGATATTGAAGTCAGGATTGCTTCAGATGGTTGTCAAGGAACAGAAAAAACCGGCAAAACAACGAAGAATGAGTTCAATACTCTGGGATACATTCACCGGAAGCGCCTCCTACCGGAATATTTTTGTCAGGTTCCTGAATCCATTTGTGATTATATATCTTATTTGGAATATACTAACAGCAGGTTTAATCAAACTAAAACCGGGAAAACATGAAGATTAATAAATTAGGACATCCTTACAAAGATGGTGAGGAGATAATCAAACAAGGTACAGTTGGGGATTGTATATATGTTATCCAGGAAGGCAGGGTTGAGGTGATTGACGAATCTGGAGAAACTGAAATAAAACTTGCTGAACTCGGATCAGCAGATTTTTTTGGAGAAATGGGCTTGTTCGAGAAAGATGTTCGGTCTTGTACCGTTCGTGCGTTAGGAGATGTTACAATCCTGACAATCGATAAAAAGAACTTTTATAAAACAATCCAGAAAGACCCCACGTTAGCATACAGGCTCCTGGAAAAAATGTCCTATCGTTTACGGGAAACTAATAAAAGACTAAGAACCATTTAATCAGAATGACTGGAATAACTACTGAGATCGTAGAAGTTGCAAAGGTTTATGTAATCGACCTGCTCGAGAAAGAACTCCCAGAAACACTCTTTTTTCATTCAAAAGATCACACCCTCAACGTATTGAGGAACGTTGAAACTATTGGTATTGAATGCGATATTACCGATGAAGATCTGAATTTAGTAAGGATTTGTGCTTTATTTCATGATGTGGGATATGTGCGAAACTATGAGAACCATGAAGTACACAGTACTCAATATGCAAAAACCTTTTTAGAATTACACAACGTGGATACATCATTTATCAACCAGGTCGTAAATTCAATCCTGGCTACAAAAGTTCCGCAACAGCCCTACGATAAAATCTCTGAGATTTTATGTGACGCTGATCTAATGCACCTTACATATGATAATTATTTTGAACATATTGAGTTGATGAGACAGGAATGGGCTTTAACAGGAAGGGCAGTATTCAATCAGCAACAGTTTGCAGTTGAGTCTTTAAAATTCTTTTCTTCGCATCACTATCATACGGAATACGGGATTAAGGTTCTTACGCCATTAAAAGAGGCAATAAAAAAAAGAATATACGAAATGTTCACAGAGAGAACGGGTTAAAGCCTTAAGAGAAGTGGAATTAATACTAAAATAGTTGTAGGTTTGCAACGTTAATTTTATTGTGTGGAGAACAATAGAAAATTCAGTTCGGATGCGATATATACCCTGAGTGTAGCCTCCAGATTATCAGGAGTTCCAGGTCATTCGATTCGTCAATATATTGACAAAGGATTGCTCATCCCATTCAGGACAAAAACGGATAGACATCTCTTCTCAGAAGTAGATATCTCACGGTTGAAGTGTATCAGAAAGATGATTAGTGATGGTGGGTTAAACATTGCCGGAATTAAAGCGATGTATTCGTTGATCCCCTGTTGGGAGATCAGGCAGTGTTCTACTCAAGACAGGATTATTTGTGAAGCATACCATCAGGTAAATGCACCTTGCTGGGAAGCATCTAATAAAGCACCAAATTGTAAAAATTTGGATTGTAGGCATTGTGATGTATACAAACTACCTGAAGAGTGCCAGGATCTAAAATCATTGCTTAAACATTTGCTTTCTAAATAGCTATTCTACTAATAACATATCCTAACTTTCCTTCACTGATGAAACATTTTTTTTCTTTGATTATTTTTATTTTATTCAATAATGACTCGCTCCGTTGACAAGAAGGTTGGGCCAAAGGGAAATAAATTATCTCTCGGGAGAAGTTCGGGAGTTCTTGGTGATATTAAGTATTTCTTTCTGGATAGGCCAAAGGAAAAAACACTTATAAAATTCAATTCCAACGAGGATAGGCATCGTTACAGTAAAAGTATCATGCAGCGGATTGGGGTGGATGTGGACAAGTATAAGATGTTAAATATCCATCGGATCGGTGTCGAAGCTCCTGCAAGCTATCTGTTTCAAGAGTTGATGAGGTGGAATGGTGACTCGATGTGCTGGCCAAATCACATCGCTAAGGTAAACCTTAAGGATAACAAGCTTGAAAACATTCAAATTTCACTGTTCGGTCGTTCATCACCCCCTCTTAGCAAGCGAAAAAGTATATTTGGCTCAAATGTTCTGCAGTTATTTATTTTGAAGGCTCTGCGGATACAACAAACACCTGCCCCTTATGATACTGATAATGCACGCTATTTGTTGTATCAGAGCAGTGGAGGTTATCCGATAGGAGTTTTTTCTATGTATGTTAGATCCTCTATTCCGGAGAGAGGTGAACAAGAGATGTCTCAACTCTTTATCATGTGCAGTTTTAATTTCTACGGGAAACAGCATTCAGCTAACAAAAATATTGTTAACATAATCTGGGAGGCAGTTCATAACAGAGTTACATCACACGTTTCATATAGGTTTAAGAGGCTGTGTGAGTGGAGGTTCGAAAACTTAAAGCACCCGGAGTAGCCGTGGTACCATGGTGCAACGGTACAGTGGTGCTACCTAAAAGAGTATTTTTGCAGTGATGCTCAACATTCCAACCAGTAAAAAACTCCCATTAAAAAGAAGTACCAGTGTTTTATCTGATATTTGGTATTACTTCATTAGAAATCCTGAATACAATACACTTGTTAAATATAAATCCAGGGACGATAGGGAGAGATACAGCCTGGCTATCATTCAGCGAATTGGCATTGATGTTCATCAGTTCAGACTCCTGAATATTCACCAAATTGGAATTGAAGCTCCGGGCGGGTATATCTTTGATGAGTTGATGAGATGGCGTGGAGACGCGATTTGCTGGCCAAACCATATTGCCAGGGTTCACCTGGGGGCAGGAAAGGAGAATATTACGATTACGCTATTTGGCAAGCGGATCAAACTGTTTTCTATGAAGGCGATAAAGATCCAATCGATCCCGGCGGTAACCGATACCGATAACGCCCGTTATTTTTTATATAATTGTACTGGTGGGTATCCTATCGGAATATTCTCGCTTTATGTGCGCTCATCAATCCCGGAACGTGGTGAGGAAGAGATGTCACAACTTTTTTTTCTGACCAGCTTCAACTTCTATGGCAAGCAGTTCTGGTCTCGCATAATGCCACTGAGAAAAGTCTGGGAGTTTGTTCACAACCGCGTCACATCCCATGTGGCTTGCAGGTTTAAACAGCTTGTTGAATGGAGGTTCGAGAATCTGAAGCATCCGATTTAGCCGTGGTGCCGTGGTGCCATGTTGAATTGGTGAGTTTGTGAGTTGGTGAAATGGTGATATGGCTTAGTCCTTTTTTAGGACAATAAATACGTTAGAGCTGGACCTTTCCTCGTCGATTATTTCAACCGAAAGATTCTCTTTTTCAGCAAGTTTTCGAATCTGTTCGGCCGAAACAAACCAAAGTAGTTTATTATCATTTCCGGTTTTGTTGAAATTCATTACCCTGGTTGAGAAGAATTCTGTAAGCCGGGTTCTCTTATGCCGATCCTCAAGTTCCCGGATTCCTTCACGGATCAGTAAAATGCCACCCGGCTTCAGGTTTTCCATGCACTTTTGAAGCACTAATTTCTGCTTGTCGGGTTGGAGATAATGCAGGACGTCTCCAAGTAAGATTCCTTCGTGTGGGGTAATGGGGAAGGTTGATACATCATCATGAATAAACTCAATGCGATTGTTCTTCAGATAACCGTTTTGCGCAATAACGATCTTCTCCTCATCAAAATCCACCCCTGTCAGTTCACGTTCATCAGATGTCATCATCAACATATACGTGATATAGCCATACCCACACCCCAGGTCAAGGATTGAACCACGTTTTGGGAGTAGCTCATGATAGAGCCGGAAATTCTCTTCCAGTTTCATTTTGATCCTGACGTACCATTCTAACACCGGCCCTTTGAAAACATAATTGAGACGTAGTGAAAGACTGTTGTAATCAGGTGTACAATGGATCTCTTTGAATTTCCTGTATTCTTCCCTATAATAAGCTCTTACCTGTTTGGTTCGTTGCGAGTAAGTATCTCCAAACCGGGAGTCTTCAGGGTTAATACGGGGGAGAACCTTCATGAATAGCCTGCTCGGCTTTCCCCAGAAGTTGCCTTTTCGAAGGAAATCACCACTCCCGTATATCAGGACTGGGAGTATATCGACCTGAAGCTTCTCAGCTATATAAAAAGCCCCGCGGTGAAAACGCTGGATGTGTCCGTCTTTGGAACGATGTCCTTCCGGGAAGATCAGGATAGAGAAACCTTCATCCAATCTTTGCTTGATGATATCCAGGGAGTTATCGATCCCTCCATCCATGGGAGGAAAGCCGGCCAGCCTGGCAACAGGTCCAAAAACGAAGTGCTTGTATACCCATTCATTTGTTAAGATCAATATGTTCGGACTTAACCGTAAAAGAGCAGGGGTTTCAATAAGGGATTGATGATTACTGATAATGATTGCAGGTTTCTTAAAGGTTTCACCGGAAGGATTCTCTACCTTGTGGAAGCCTGGAAAGTTCATTGCGATGTAAATCTTACTGAGACGACTGAATATCCTGTGAAATATCTCTTGTTTTTTTTTCTTTGAAATAGGAAGAAGTGGACTAATCGCTATTCCATAGATAACAAGAACTAGTGCAATGGTAGAAATGGGAATCCAGGCGACCACAATGGCTACATAGAGCAGAAAAAGTGTCACAGGGGAGCTTTTTCTGAGTTTCGGCTTGAAAAGAAACCAGTTGGCGAGCATCGCTTGATAGGAAAAAGAGACCATTACAACGGAAAAAACTCCAATTATTGAGATCAGGGCGATTGACCGGAGTGCCGGATGTTGTGCTGCAAAAAGGGCTGCGACCCCGATAATCGTTGTTGTTGATGAGAGTAGGATAGAGACCTGGTAGGTTTTCATATCACTGATGCCGGTTTTGTATTCATTCAGCAACCCGCGCATCATCAGGATACTGTAGTCAACACCTAATCCAAAAACAAAGGAGGAGATGATGATATTGAAAATGTTGAATTTGATTCCGAAGAGACCCATAAATCCCAATGTTAACAACCAGGCAAAAAACATTGGCAGGGCAGTGGTAAATCCAAGTTCGACCCGACCAAATGAGAGAAGTAACAATACAGATACGAAGATCATGGAGAGGATAACAAGTGTATTGAAATCGACTCTCACGTTCTCTACGAACCGGCTGGTTAGATTGTGCCGGTCGAACAGCACAAACCGGGAGTCGTTCATGAAGGATTCATATACAATGGGCTTCCTCTCTTCAGTAACTTTTGCCACAGCAGTCACCATGATGAGTTCTGGCGTTTCATTGATCCACTCACCAAAAAGAGACTCTTTTATCCGGACATTCTCTTGTATTGGAAACATGGTATATGATCGCGACAGCATCGTATCAAGTCCGTCAAACGCTTTTGGTACAAACCCTTCCTTATTTCCTGCTTGTCGGATCGTGCTCATTACCAGTTCTTTTCGCTCTTCAGTCCAAAAGTTTCGCCACATTTCAAGTCGCTCCCTCTGAATTGAATCGGAGAGAAGAAATGTACTGATTCCCGACCAACCCTGGATCTGTCCCTGTGTTTCAAGATTCTTCAGCCTTTTGATAGCCAATTCGTTAGATTGCAGCGCCTGGTCAAGTGTGTTGCCAGTGGACACGATATATACCTTTTTTAGAGATGATAAGGATATTTGATCCAGTGCTTTTTCCGCTTTAATAAGCTTGTCCGACATGTAGTTAAGGCTGTTCATGTCGGTCTCAAACGCCACCTTCTTCATAAAAAAGAGGCTAAGGATTCCGGCAACAGCCAATCCAACTATCAACCACCCTTTTGTACCAAACTGAATAGATCCAATCCGATCGATGAGATTTTCCCGATGCTTATGCTTCTTTTTATGGAGGAGATAACTTCCCAGAAATTGCGGGAGGATTATGAGTGCAAAGAGAGCGGCACCAAACACACTGATAGCAGCAAACCAGCCCAGATCATTCAATACTGCTGAGTTCAGAAAGATCAGACAAATGAAGGCGCCAATGGAAGTAAGGCTGCATACGAATATGGTTTGGGCCATATCACGGATCACCTCTTCCACATTTTGTTTGTTTCGATAATGGTTGATCATATACAACGCATAATCAATGATCAACCCAAGAATCACAGAGCCAATCCCAAGGGCAATAGCTGAAACACTCCCTTTTACAAGATACAATACGCTGAGTGCCAGGCCTCCTCCAAAAAATGCAGGAATGAACCCAAGCAGTGGAATAGCCGCACTACGAAAGTACCATCCGATCAGCAACAGGATAAAAATCAGTGCGAGAGAAAGGCTAAGAATGATATCGGTTTTTATTTGATTCGCATTTCCTACGGCAATGGCTACTGAGCCGAAATAATCTATCTCGGCAGAGAGAGGAGCCTCTGAAACGGATATCCCATTATTTGTAACCAGCTGATCGATCAATTGATCCAGTGTCAGAATCAACTTCGCGTTCATACTGGTTTCGCTGGGGGGATTGGCAGGTGTGATGAAGAAAAGCAGATGTCTGCCATCCTGAGAAAAGATATAACCGTCCCGCAGCATATAGTTGTCGTCTACCTGTAGGCTTTGCAGCTTTTTCAGGGCGTCGTTGGAAATCCCAAGAGGATCTGCTACCAGTCGGTGTTTCATCACCATACTGGCAGGGGAGACTAAGATCTTATAGTTTCTCCTTACTATGGATTCCAACCTCTTGTTATGACCCAGGCTGTCAAGACTCAGATAGTCCTCTTCATCCAGAAAGATAGGAATGTGATTGTCGATGTGAGCTAAAGCCATCGGCAAAAGGTTCTCTTCTGCTCTCAGGAATATCGATTGAATGTATGAGGAATCGAGTCTGGCTGTCAGACTGTCGCAAAGTTTATTGGCCAGTGCAATCAGGTTGTCTGGAGAAGGAGGGGCAAGACTGTCACACTGACGGATATGGATGACCAGTTTTTCGGCAAATTTAAAATTCCGGATCACATACTCATCCTGATGGAGACTGTCATCCTGTGAAGTAATCCCGGAGATATTCTCTTCCAGTCGCACCTGTGAAGCAAAGAGTAAAATAAACGCGACTGTCAATGCCAGGAAGAGCCAGAAAGCCCATCGGTGTTGTTTGAAAAACTGGTAAATAAGGATGAAGATGGCAGCCATATTGTACCTGTTCGGTTAATTCCTTTCCATCTCTTTCATCTGAGCCTTTTTTCTAAAGATAGCCAGTAGAGTATAAGTAACGAGGCCTGAAACGGGTGCCAGTAGTGCGCCAAAAACAAAACTCCCCACTATGTATTGGATCAGGTTTTGCTTGATCCACCCGAAGTCGATCCCTGATGAGTATTCCAGATGGGAAATTTCAATCCCGAGCACGTACCCTCCAACCAGATAACTGATGAAAATTATGATAGGAATCATTGGAGGGATGCTGATGTTGGATGTTACGAGGGCAACGAATTTATTTAACCTGAGGAGATGAGCCAGAAAAACTGCAACTACCATCTGATAACCCCAGAAGGGTGACACACCGATGAAGGTTCCCAACACAACAGACCACGCCAGTTTCGCATTGGAGTCTTTGCTATTGATAAAATACTCTCTGATGATCTCCTTGAAACTTTTTTTACGCAATGTCCTGGCAAAATGGAAAGGCCTGATCCAGAGGAGTGCAGAAAACACAAGGATGATATTGAGCAGGGTTGTGCGGGCAAAATCACGTCCTTTTCTGAAGTGCGAAACCCGTTCACCTTTTGGTGCATACCAGATCTGTACCGGAACTGAAACTATAGATACACCCCTCCAGGCAAGCCTTACCAGCACTTCAACTTCAAACTCATATTTCCTGGAGAAAAAGTGCTTTATCATGCCGATTTTCTTCAGCGGATAGAGCCGATAACCCGATTGTACGTCCGCGATTTTTAAACCTGTCTCCACCCTGAACCAGAAAATCGAGAACGAATGCCCAAAACTGCTGGTTCCCGGAACATCCTCCTGGTTCATATCACGGGCACCAATCACGATCGAATCTGGATGCTTCTCAATAGCTTCAATGAATTTTGGAATATCTTCCGGAAAATGCTGACCGTCACTGTCTATGGTGATGGCGTATTTGTACCCTTGTTGAATAGCGTAGTTGAAGCCCTGCCGAAGCGCGAAGCCTTTGCCAGTGTTTTTTTTTATGGTGATAAAGCGCAGTGGTGTTGTGGTGCCGTGGTGCCGTGGTGCCGTGGTGCTGTGGTGTTTACTGCCCACTGCCAACTGCCCACTGCCAACTGGGAACTGCCCACTGCCTACTGCCAACTTGCCAAGGATCTCCTCGGTTTCATCCGTTGAGCCATCATTAACCAC
>ERZ889078.1650-NODE-1650-length-17404-cov-5.617269_pt1 | contig 17404 bp, 13 predicted proteins | sample MGYA00521266_ERZ889078 | MGnify/ENA primary metagenome ERZ889078 (study PRJEB32303, sample SAMEA104408618) | aquatic metagenome | biome: Brackish water; feature: Pelagic; material: water | place: Baltic Sea | collected 2014-06-16T06:34:00 | depth 76,534 m ...
GGTTGCAGCAACGGAGCAGCGTGGACTTGCCCGAACCGGACGCGCCGATCAGGGTGATTACTTCGCCAGGAGCGACGTCGAGGTCGATGCCGTCGAGCACCGTGTTGGTGCCGAAGGCCTTGCACACTGCACGCATCGAGAGCTTGGGAGTCGTCACGAAACTGCTGTTGCTCCGGTGCGGCGCCGTTCCCGATTGAGAAGGTAGTCAGCGAGTCGGGTGCAGGGAATCGTGACGATCAGGAAGATGACGGCTGCTGCGACGTACGGGGTGAAGTTGGCGAACTTTGACTTGTCGAGCCCGGCCTGGCGGAGGATCTCGACGGGGCCGATCAGGCTGACGAGCGCCACGTCTTTCTGCAGCGAAACGAGACTGTTCATCATCGGCGGCACGATGCGGCGCAGGGCCTGGGGGAGGACGACGCTGGCCATGGTCTGGGTACTGGTCATACCGAGCGAGCGTGCGGCGGCACGCTGGCTCTCGTGCACGCCTTCGATGCCGGCGCGGATCTCTTCGGACACGTACGCCGAATACGACAGGACGAGTGCTGCGGAGCCCCAGATCAAGGGGTTGCTCCAGGCTCGTGATTCGAACAGGCCCGGGACGCCGAAGCCGATGAGAAAAATCGTCAGAATGACGGGGATGCCGCGGAACACGTCGGTGTAGATCACTGCGGCAGCGCGCAGCGGAAAGAGCGCGGGGGAGCGCGTGTTACGCGAGACCGCTATCGCCAATGACAGGGCGAAGATCAACGGGACGGACCAGGCAAAGATCTTGACGTCGAGCCAAAAGGCTTCGAGAAGGCGGGGAAATGATTCGGTGAAGATGTCGCCGTCGAAGAACGACTTCCTCACTCGGTCCCAACGGGGTGCCCGCGGAACGAGCACGGCGATCGTCGCGATGACGACCGCCGTGCTCGCCGACGCGATGCCGATTGACCGGCGTCGCTGTCGCTGTTCGTACGCCTCGCGACGTGTCTGACTGTCCATAGGGTTCAAAGAGTTGCGAAAGGGGCCTGACCCCGTACGCAACTCTTGCATCATTCGGAGATGGTTGGAGCGCCGGTGAATTCGGACAGCCACTCGTTGGTGATCGCGGCGAGTTCACCGGAATCAGACAACGCCTGCACAGCAGCGTTGACGCAAGGCGTCAGCGGGCTGTCCTTTTCGAGGAGCAGGCCGAATTCGTCGGTCGTTCCGCCAGTTGCGGCCGGGAACTGGCCGACGACCGAACTTCCGTCGATTTCGACCCCAGACACGTAGAGAGCGGTCGGAAGGTCGAACACAGCGGCGTCGATCTGGTTGGCTTCGAGTGCGGCCTTGGCGCCGACGTTGTCGTCGTAGGCGAAGACGTCTTGTGTCGGCTGGATCACGTCAGTGATGAAGGCGAAGCTGGTCGTGCCGGCCTGAGCGCCGAACTTGACGTCCTTGAGGTCAGCGATCGAGGTAGCGCCTTCGGCAGATGATCCGTTGAGTGCAACGATTGCTTGGTTGGCGGTGTAGTAGGGGTCGGAGAAGTCAACCGTCGCCTTGCGCTCGTCGGTGATCGTGAACTGCTGCAAGTTGAAGTCGAAGTCCTTGGCGCCAGGTTGGATGGCGGCATCGAAGTCGGTGCGCACCCAGGTGACGGCGTCGCCCGAGTAGCCCATCTGTGTTCCGACGGCAAGTGCGACGGCGGCTTCAAAGCCCTGGCCTGACTCGGGAGTATCGTCAATCACCCACGGGTAGAACGCCGGGTTGCCCGTGGCGATCGTGAGCATGCCATCTTCAATCGTGTTCGAGCAGGCGTCGGCCGTGGCCTCGCTGGTGGCGTCGTCGCTGCCGCAAGCGGCGAGGACGAGGGTGGCTGCCGCAGCGACGGCGATGAGCTTGGTTGTACGCATTTGGGTCTCCTTCAGAGGTTGTTCACGCGACCGTCGAATCTACCGGCGCCGCTTGCCGGGCGTTTCGTTGGAGTCATCCTGGGAAAAAAGACCTGGCACAGCAAAAACACCGGACACTTGGTCGGTGGGAGGCGACGGTAGATTCGTTGCCTTATGTCGAAGCCTCCCGCCACGCAGTACTCGATCTCACTCGATGTCACGTTGGACAACGTGCCAGGGGTACTTGGGCGTCTCTGCACGGCCATTGGGGAGGCAGGCGGCAACATCTTCGCTATCGAGGGCTTCGTTGCCAAGGGCAAGGAACTTGAACGCGACATTGTCGTCAACTGCTCCAGCGTCGAACACCAGGCTGAGATCGTGTCTGCTGTCCAGGCGACAGAGGGTGTCACTCTCGAGCAGTGGCACGACCGCACCTTCCGGATGCACGAGGGCGGCAAGATCGAAGTGCTGTCACTCTGCCCGGTGGGGGACGCGGACGACTTGTCGATGGCCTACACACCGGGCGTCGCACGCGTGTGCAAGGCCATCGCGGCCGACGAGCGTCTGGCCGACGTGTACACGATCCGCAAGAACACCGTGGCAATTGTCTCCGATGGCAGCGCAGTGCTTGGCCTCGGCAACATTGGCCCGAAGGGTGCCATGCCCGTGATGGAGGGTAAGGCGCTGCTGTTCAAAGAGTTCGGTGGCGTCGATGCGTTCCCGATCTGCCTCGACGTGTCGAGCCCCGAAGAGATCATCGAGACCGTCATCCGGCTGGCTCCGACCTTCGGTGGAATCAACCTCGAAGACATTGCTGCACCGGGTGCTTTCCAGGTCGAAGAGGCGCTTAAAGCAGCGCTCGACATCCCGGTCTTCCACGACGACCAGCACGGCACCGCTGTGGTCACTCTCGCTGCCCTCGAGAACGCATTGCGCATCACCGGTAAGAAGATGGCCGACCTGAACATCGTGATCTCCGGCGTCGGTGCGGCCGGCGTTGCCATCGGCAAGATCCTGCTCGGCGCCGGTGCGAGCAAGATCGTCGGTGTCGACAGCAAGGGTGCGGTGTACGACGGACGCGAGGGGCTCAACGCCTGGAAGCAGTGGTTCGCAGAGAACACTAATCCTGACGGCAAGCAGGGAGCGCTCTCTGATGTCATGCACGGGGCAGACGTGTTCATCGGCGTCAGTGCGCCTGATGTGCTCACCGTCGACGACATCGGCAACATGGCCGCGGATCCCATCGTGTTTGCGATGGCGAATCCCGACCCCGAGATCCGCCCTGAGCTCGTGGGCGACCTCGTCGCTGTTATGGGCACGGGCCGCAGTGACTACCCGAACCAGATCAACAACGTGTTGGCCTTCCCCGGGATCTTCCGCGGTGCACTCGACGCACAGGCCACCGACATCACCGAAGGCATGAAACTCGCTGCAGCGAAGGCAATCGCCGAATCGGTGACAGACGACATGCTGAGTCCGACCAACATCATGCCCTCGGTGTTCGACCGTGAAGTATCGATGGCGGTGGCTAAAGCAGTTGCTGCTGCAGCGATCGCCGACGGTGTCAGCCGCAAGCAAATCCCGGGCTGAAATTGTCTCGGCTGAAACCGCCCAGGCTGGAAAGAATCGAGGCCGAAAAGAAGCGAGGCCGGTCTGGCAGTTGTTGGCTGATCGTTCTACTTTGAGCGAATGCGGCGGCTGGCGAGCGACTCACGGGTGCGCCGCTTCGCCGTACTGGTGGTCGTTGCCCTGCTCGTCGGAGCGACTGTTGTGCAGCGCCGGACCATCGTCGATGCGATTGGTTTACTTCGAGGTTTTTCCGGATCGACGCTGGCCATCTTGGCAGTGCTTGGGGTCATCGAGCGGGTGTCGCGAGCCGACGTGATCCGATCGCTGTTGCCTGGAACGTCGCTCGGCCGCGCCGAGGTCATTGGTGACGTCGGGTCGGCAGTGACCAAGGGTGTTCCGGCTGGCGGACCGCTCGCTACGTTGCTGCGGTGGCAGATTGCGCGTGACAGCGGAGCGTCTGCGGGACCATTCGTCCACATGCTCGTGGCGTCTGGTGTGGCGACAGCCTTCGTGAGCTGGGGGTATCCGTTGGTGGCGACGTTGGCGGATATCAGCCGGCGCGATGCCAGCCTGGCTGATCTGCTGATCATTGCCGGTTCCGCCGCGGTCTTGGTCGGTTCAGCGGCGTTTTGGTCCGTTGCCCTCTTCTCGCCGAAAGCCCACCGTTGGACCACAGAACGAGCCGAATGGGTGCGGTCCAAGTTTGCTGGTTCGACGCCGGGGCTGGCACGTGGCGATGCTGTGGCCTTGGTTGTCGAGGTTCGAGGCTTGCTTCGAGCGACTGCTCGTCGACCGTTAGCGCTCTTGCTGCGAACAACGATCGCGCAGGGGACGGGCGTCATCATCCTTTGGACGGCATTGCGCGGGCTCGGCGTCGGGGACGAATTGGGAGTCACGGAATTCGCACGTGTCTTTTTTGTCGCCCAAATCCTCGGCTCGTTTGCTCCGACCCCGGGTGGTATCGGCGTGATTGAAGCAGGGCTGACGGGTGCGCTTGTGGCAGCGGGCGTACAGACCGACGTGGCGCTCGCTGGTGTGCTGGTGTACCGGTTCATCACCTACGTTCTCCCGATTCTCGTCGGAACCGGGCTGTATCTCTGGTGGCGACGAACGAGGACGCCGCCCGTGCCGACGGTCGTCGCGGTGGTGGGATTCACTGCCGAACCGACCAGTCGTTAATGTTAGGTAAATGGGGCACACCTCGACACCGAAGTTCTGCACATTCCACGCATTGCGAATCAAAGGTTTTGCGACCGTCGACACGCTTCGGGAAATGACCGGTTTTGACGCAGCGACGGTGCAGGCGCATCTCGACGACCTGGCAGCGGCAGCACACGCTCAGTTCCGAGAGGCCAGATCGCTGTGGCAGTTAACTCCTGACGGTCGCGCCGCCCACCCCGCCATGCTCGAGACTGATCTTGTCGGTGCCGACCTCGCTGCGCTGGCGCCGCTGTATGCCGGCTACCTGGAACTCAACACCGAGTTCAAGACACTCTGTGGCGACTGGCAGCTTCGCAACGGTGGCGTCAACGATCACACCGACGCCGCTTATGACGCGGCGGTGGTCGCTCGGCTTGTCGACCTCGATGGCCGGGCTCAACCGATCCTGGTTTCGACAGCCAGCCTTGTTGACCGCCTCGCCTGCTACGGGCCACGCCTCGCATCTTCGATCGGCCGACTGCAGGCGGGTGAGTCCAACATGTTCACCGGTGTGATGTGCGGGAGCTACCACGACGCCTGGATGGAGTTACATGAGGACCTGATCCTCACTCAGGGAATCGATCGCTCAGCCGAAGGTTCGTTCTAGCCCGACGTCCCGCCTGCACACCGTGGCAACTCATCCCTTCTGCTCATCGCGATAAGTCAGCCGCATGAAATGGCGAGACATCCAATAGGTTCTGTGCCGTGAACAGCACTGTGTTTCTGAGGTCCTGCTGATGCCGCGCTTCGGTGTGGTCTCTGTTGCGATGGTCACCCCGTTTGACAACGACGGTGAGCTCGACGTCGATGCGGCGGTCGCTTTGGCCAAGTTTTTGGTCGCCGAAGGCAATGAGTCGCTCGTCGTTTCTGGCACGACCGGCGAATCAGCAACACTGAGTATCGAGGAGAAGTTGACGCTGTTCGAAACGATCTCGGCAGCGGTCACGGTGCCCGTCATCGGCGGCACCACTGGTTCGAACACCCGCCAGGACGTCGGCCTCACCGCCGAAGCGAGCAAGCTCGGCCTCGCTGCGATCCTCGGTGTCAGCCCGTATTACAACCGACCGTCACAGATCGGCATCGAGGCCCACTTCCGAGCTATCGCGTCTGCGACCGACCTGGCCGTGATGATCTACGACATCCCGAAGCGCACCGGTCGCAAGATGTCGAACGACACCATGATCCGCCTTGCCACTGACGTCACGAACATTGTGGCGCTCAAGGATGCCGCAGGCGATCCGAGTGAGACCGCCAAGGTCATCGCGGCTGTCCCGGACGACTTCGAGGTGTACTCGGGCGACTCGCCGATGAACTTGCCGCTGCTTGCAGTTGGGGCGGTCGGGGCGGTCGGGGTGTGCACCCACTGGGCCGCACCCGAGCACACCAAGATGTTTGCAGCATGGAACCGGGGAGACATCGCCGAAGCCCAGCGGATCAACCGTCTGCTGATCGAGAGCTACTCGTTCGAAGGCAACGACGACGCACCGAACCCGGTGCAACCCAAAGTCATGATGCAGACGCTCGGCCACCGGGTTGGCGCATGTCGTCTCCCGATGGGCCCAGCCCCGACCGGCACCGAAGACGCCGCCCGAGCGGTCTACCGCAACCTGCTCGCCACCCGTGAAAGATCCCAGCAATGAGTAACCCCCAACCGATGACAGCGCCACTCGACCCGAAGGTGCCCGTCCGTGTCGTGTTTCTCGGTGGGCTCGGCGAGATTGGCCGAAACTGCATGGTCATCGAGCAAGGCTCGGCTGATGATCCCGAACGCACGATGATGCTCATCGATTGCGGCTTGATGTTCCCTGACCCGCATCACCACGGGATCGATTTGATCCTCCCCGACTTCACGTATCTCCGTGAGAACGCCGAGAGGCTCTCGGCCATCGTGCTCACGCACGGCCACGAGGATCACATCGGCGCCATTCAGTACTTGGTTCGCGACCGCAAAGAAGGCGGCCTCGGCGACCTGCGGAGCGAACCACTCCCGGTGTATGGCTCGGCCCTTGCGCTCGGCCTGGCCCGAAACCGGATCGAAGAAGCCGGCCTGATGTCGAGAATTGACATGCGTCCGGTCCATGATGGTCAGCAGATCGACATTGGTTCCCTGCTCGTCGAGTTCATTCCGGTCACCCACTCGGTGCCCCACGCACATGCCATCGCTGTCCACACTGCGCAGGGCGTCGTGCTGCACTCGGGCGACTTCAAGATCGACCTGACGCCGGTTGATTCACGCCGCGCTGACCTTGCCCGCATCGGCCAGCTCGCAAAGAACGAAGGCATCCGGTTGCTGATGAGCGACTCGACGAATGCCGAAGAGCCCGGTTACGCGTCGAGCGAGACCAATGTCGGCGGAGTGCTTCGCTCGCTGTTCGCGCAGGAACGTGGTCGCCGGATCATCACTGCCAGCTTCGCGAGCCACCTCCACCGCATCCAACAGATCGCGGATGCAGCAGTCGGCGAGGGACGCAAGGTCGCCACGCTTGGTCTGAGCATGAAGAAGAACATCCGTCTGGGCCTCGACCTCGGCGTGTTCAGCATCCCCGAGTCGTCGCTGATCGACATCGAAGAGATCGGCAAATACCAGCCGGGCGAGGTGTGCATCATCTCGACTGGTTCGCAGGGTGAGCCGATGTCGGCGCTCGGTCTGATGGCCCGCGGCGAGAACAAGTGGCTCCAGCTTGGCGAAGACGACACGGTCGTGCTGTCGAGCCATGCCATCCCCGGCAACGAGGGAAGCGTCAACAAGGTGATCGACGGGCTGCTGCGCCGCGGCGCCCACGTCGTGCACTCCGGTGTCATGGACGTGCATGCCACCGGCCATGCGAAGGCTGATGACATCAAGACCTATCTCTCGATCGTCAACCCTGAGTGGTTCGTGCCGATCCACGGCGAGTACCGCCACATGGTTGCCAACGCCAAGCTCGGTGAACTGATGGGCGTTCCCACTGACCGGGTCATCGAATGCGAAGACGGCGATGTCCTCGAACTGTCGTCCGGCGGCCTGGCCCCAGTCGGCCGCGTACCCGCTGGCTACCTGTACGTCGACGGTATTGTCGGCGACGTTGGCCAAGGCGTGCTGCGCGACCGACAGAAGCTCTCCGAAGAGGGCGTGGTCGTCGTTGTGGTCACCGTCGATATTCAGACCGGCAAGGTTCTGGTGGGCCCTGAGATCATTACACGCGGCTGGGTGTACGCACCCGAAGCCGACGACCTGCTCGACGAAGCCTGCGACACGGTTGCGGCCCGCGTCGAGAAGGCGCTTGCTGACGGCGTCCGCGATGTTGAGCAGTTGGAGCGCGAGGTTCGGCGTGCAGCAGGGAAGTTCGTCAGCGATCGGACCAAGCGCAAGCCCATGATCGTTCCCGTCGTCATGGAGGCGTAGCGGTCCAGATCACTCGATCTCGGCGTCAGCCGCACCGCTCGTTGGCGGAGGCCAACTCGGGTTCATGCTTCCTTGACCTCGAACTATCTGATCCCGCCACTCCCAAGGGCGAATTGCAGGGTTGGTTGATTTCGGTCCCATACTCGCAGGGTGAATCGACGCTCGCTGCTGCTTGCTGCCTCACTCATTGCTCTTGTTTCCTGCTCTGGCGGCAGCGACGGGACAACCTCAGGCGGCGGTGACTCGTTCGTCAGCAACATCGCAGCTGCAGCTGCAGCGGTCGACGCTGCGCTCGGAGGGCCGCAGGAATTTTTCGAAATAACTGCAACACCCCAGCTCACGAATGTCTTTGTGGCAATCGACCGAGCCACAGCTGCAGTGCCGTACGTCTACCTTGATGGCGAGCTGCAAGAACCCGCGCCACGAATCGATGGGGCCACTGGCCAGACCTTCACGGCCGAGGCGATCGATTTCGACGAGGCAAGGGTGCTCGTTGGCGTCGAAACCGACCTTCCAACCGCCACCATCGATGCGTTTAGTGTCGAGGGTGGTCCTGGTGGTTTCGTTCGTTACGTGGTCTCTGCTCGGTCTGAGCAGGGTGGGGTGCTTGACGTCGTCGTCGCTCCCAGTGGTGCGGTTATCGAGGTCGCCCTGCTCTGATCGGCAATGTCCACTTCCCCTCGGGTGAGAAGTGGACATTTGCTCGGGGACTTCGGGGAGAGGTCGATCATTGCCCGGTCGGACCATGCGAGACCGCTGTGACAGTGGGTTGGTACGATTGGTGGTGTCATGTCCACGTGGGGTCCGTCCAAAAAGAAGCCGCCAGCCAAGAAGCGCGCTGTCAACCAGAGGTCGTCGGCCAAGCGGTCGACGTCGGTGAGCAGTTTGTCGCGTACGGCCCGAGCGTCGTCGAAAGCAGACGATACCGAGGTGATGCCATCGAGTCGCTCGAACGTGCGTGATCAGACGCCGCCTCAAATGACTCGCGGCGATCGTGCTGCTTCGGAACTGCGGGGCGCGCTTGAAGGTCGCGAGCACGAGTTCCTCGGCCTTGGCCTCATTGGTGGAGGCGTGCTGTGTGCACTCGCTGTCTACGTCGACGACCTCGCCGGCCCATTGGGTCGCGGCAGTGAGACGCTGATCGGTTGGTTCATGGGCCTCGGGCGCTTCGCCGTACCGCTGATCCTCATCGCGACCGGCGTCTCGTTGGTCAAGCGTGGTCGTTCCTCTAGCCCTGTTCGCCTCGCGGTGGGCTGGACTGCGATCACCCTCTCGCTGCTTGGTCTGCTGCATCTGCTGCGCGGACCCGACAAAATTTCGGCGAGCGCCGACGATCTCGGCCTCGCCGGCGGTTGGTTCGGTGCGCTCGCAGCTGAGCCGCTCCGGGCAGCGGTTGACGGTCCCGGTGCCGTGGTGATCCTCACCGCCATCTTGACGAGTGGCGGCCTGCTGGTCACCCAGACGTCATTGCGCACGGCGGCCGCGGCGACTGGTGGGTTCCTTTCAACGATACTCCGGCCGCTGGGTCGGGCCGCCCGGTCCGGGATCAGCAGCATCTCGACATTGAGCAGTGACCACGACGAGAGCGGTGAACTGCGCAGTTACGACTCGTCAGGGATGGGCACATCGGGCGATCTTTCCGGCCCAGGTTCGGTTGCCGGCGAGCCGATGACGCTGCAGGCCGGCGCCGAGCTCTATGACTTCGAAGACGACGGTGATGAGTGGAGCGAGGTCGACGAGGCCGCTGGCGGGGTATCCGCAAAGCGCAAACGTGCGGCGAAGAAGCCCAAGGTCAACACCGGATCCAAGCCGGGCGACCTGTCGGTCGATGGTGTACGGGTCGGCAACTGGATCCTCCCACCCAACAAGTTCCTCGAAACTACCGGCGAGCAAAAGATGGACATCCAGGCCATTGAAAAGCGCGGCGAAATGCTGCAAGAGTCGCTCAGCTCGCACAACGTCGAGACCGAACTGATCGGCATGACCGTCGGCCCGACCGTGACTCGGTACGAGCTCGAACTCGGCCCAGGCGTCAAAGTCGCCAAGGTCACGAACTTGCAGAAAGACATCGCCTACGCCATGGCGGCGACCGACGTCCGCATACTGGCCCCGATCCCGGGTCGCTCGGCCATTGGCGTCGAAGTGCCAAACCACCAACGTCAGCTCGTCGTACTTGGTGACCTCATGAGGTCGCTCGAGGCGAAGAAGGCTGATGCGCCGCTCGACGTCGCGATCGGCAAAGACATCACGGGCAAGGCCGTCTTCCTCGATCTCGAATCCACGCCGCACCTGCTCATCGCCGGTGCCACGGGTGCCGGTAAGTCGTCAGGCATTAATTGCATCATCACGTCGCTGCTGATGCGGACGACACCCGACGTGGTGCGTTTGATTCTGATCGACCCCAAACAGGTCGAGATGGGGCAGTACCAGCGTTTACCGCACCTGCTCACGCAGCCGGTCACCAACCCGAAGAAGGCAGCCAACGCACTCGGGTGGGCGGTCAAGGAGATGGAGCGTCGCTACGACGTGCTCTCGGAGGTCGGCTACCGCGATATCGGTGGCTACAACAAGTCCTTCAAGAAAGGCGAGATCGAGCAACCGATGGGCTGGGATCCCGACAGCGCGCCGGTCTACGAGCACATGCCCTACATCGTCATCGTTGTCGACGAACTCAACGACCTGATGATGGTCGCTGCACGCGACGTCGAGGAGTCGATCACCCGCATCGCTCAGAAAGCGCGTGCGGTCGGTATCCATCTCATCGTCGCCACTCAGCGCCCCTCGGTCAACGTCATCACCGGTGTCATCAAGGCAAACATTCCGGCCCGTATGGCGTTTGCCGTGTCGTCGTTGACCGACTCGCGAGTCATCCTCGACCAGCCCGGTGCCGACAAGCTCGTCGGTAAGGGCGACATGCTGTTGCTGCCAGGAAACTCGTCGGTCGCGAACCGTATTCAAGGTGCCTTCATCACCGAGGAAGAGGTCCGCAAGGTGGTTGCTCACTGGCGTGCGCAAGCCCCGGAGACGATTCATTCGACGGCTGTCGAAGACGGCGACGACGCACCGAAGTCCGATGCACATGGATTCGCCGGCAGCGATCATCCCGCACTCGTGCCGCCGCCACTGGGTGCGCCCGGAGCTGCTCCGATGGGGTCGATGGGGTCGATGGATCTCACCTCTGATGCCAACGCCTTCTCCGCCGGCGAAGAAGACGAAGACACCGTCATGATGCGCCAGGCAATGGAACTCATCGTGCGCAGCCAACTCGGGTCGACCTCAATGTTGCAGCGCAAGCTGAAAGTTGGCTTTGCTCGAGCAGGACGCATCATGGACCTCCTCGAAACGCGCGGTGTGGTTGGGCCCAGTGAGGGCTCGAAGGCCCGCTCGGTGCTGATGACGGTCGAAGAGTTCGAACTACTCCAGCAAAACGGCCAGCTCTAGTCGAGACCGCTGCGGTCTGCGAGCATGGGTTCATGGCCCATTCCGTTCTGACGCCGCAGTTGACTGAAATCACCGACGGGTTGCGTTTCCCCGAGGGGCCGATCGCGATGCCTGACGGCTCGGTGATCGTCGTCGAACTGTTTTCCGCTTGCCTCACTCGGGTGTGGCCTGATGGCACCAAGGAACGGGTTGCTGAAACACCGGGCGGTCCAAACGGAGCCGCCATCGGGCCTGACGGCGCGATTTATTTGTGCAACAACGGAGGGTGCTTCACGCCGATCGAACGCAATGGCCGGTTCCAACCGGGCCGCTACGACCCGGAGCGATACCTCGGCGGCAAGATTCAGCGGGTAGATCTGTACGACGGCTCGGTCACCGATCTGTACACCGAGTGTGAGGGACGCCCGCTGCGAGCCCCGAACGATCTGGTGATGGACGGTCACGGCGGATTCTGGTTCACCGATCACGGCATCCGCGACCTCGACGCACGGACGGCTGATCTCACTGCGATCTATCACGCAAAGTGCGATGGTTCGGAGATTACCGAGGCCATTTTCCCGGTCGAGGGTCCGAATGGGATCGGCTTGTCGCCTGCTGGCACGACGCTGTATTGGGCCGAAACGCACACGGGGCGGGTGTTTGAGCGAGAGCTCGAAGAGCCCGGCCGCCTGGCGGCGGGCGGGCGGCCGCGCGTCCTTTACGGGTTGCCCGGCCACCAACTACTCGACTCGCTGGCGGTGGATCACGACGGTTGGGTGTGCGTGGCGACATTGCTCAACGGTGGCATCACTGCGATCTCACCCGACGGAGAGCACACCGAGCACCACTGCACCGGCGACATATTCACGACCAACATTTGTTTCGGTGGTGACGACATGTCGACGGCGTTCGTGACCTTGTCGGGCACGGGTCGGCTGGTCTCGTTCCCATGGCCGCGTCTCGGGCTGCGACTCGCGCACCAGTAACAGTCTTCAGTCGTTTGCGTCGACGAGTTGGTTGGTATGCCACCCGATTTGTCGACGCAAACGTGCACAAACGGATAAAGGTGGGTCCGAATGGGCGTCGGATAGCGTCGGGGCCATGGTGCAGCGGTTTTATATTGAAACACTGGGCTGCCCGAAGAACGATGTCGATTCAGACAAACTTGTCGGCGCACTACTTGCGGACGGCATGGAAGCCACCGACGATGCCGCAGCGGCCGATCTCCTGGTCGTCAACACGTGTGCGTTCATCGATGCGGCGCGACGCGAATCGATCGACACGATCTTGGCGCTCGACGCGCAGCGCCTCAAGGGTTCGAAGCTTGTCGTCACCGGCTGCATGGCCGAGCGCTACGGCGACGAGTTGGCTGCCGAACTGCCGGAAGTCGACCAGGTCGCGGGGTTTGGCATGGCGTTCAACATGCGTCCCGAGCAGCGTGACGGCACCGAAGTCCCCAAACTCAAGCGCGGGCGCAAGCTCATCCCCGTGTCCGAAGCGCCGCTCCCCGACTTCGATCTACTCAACCTACCGCGGCCGAAGTCAGCCGTGCCGTGGGCGTACGTCAAGATCGCCGAAGGCTGCGACCGGTCGTGCGGCTTCTGTGCTATTCCGAGCTTCCGTGGCCCCCAGCGCAGCCGTGACGTGTCGTCGATTCTCGCCGAGGTCGAACAGTTGGCCGCGCGTGAGATCGTGCTCGTGGCTCAGGATCTCGCCTCGTACGGGAAGGACCGTCCGGACGAAATGGGCGCCGGTTCGATCGTGCCACTGATCGACGCGGTGGCTGCACAAGTCGACCGTGTCCGGTTGCTCTATCTGTACCCGAGCGACCTCACCGATGGGCTGATCGACTCGATCTGTAACTCGGGTGTGCCGTATTTCGACCTCTCGCTGCAGCACGTGAGTAAGCCGCTGCTGCGCAAGATGCGCCGCTGGGGGGACGGTCAGCGCTTCCTGAATCGCATTGGCGATATTCGTGAACGCGAACCCGAAGCGGCATTCCGCAGCAACTTCATCGTCGGTTACCCGGGCGAAACCGAAGACGACCACGACCAGATGGTGCGCTTCATTGAAGAGGCACAGCTCGATTGGTGCGGATTCTTTTCCTACAGCGACGAAGATGGCACCTATGCAGCCAACTTGGTAAAAAAGGGTGAGGGTGTCGTGCCCGCCGGGCTGATGCACGAGCGGCTCGCTGAGCTCCGTGAAATGCAGGACGACATCACTGCTGCTCGACGTGACGACCTGATCGGCACCACGATGTCGGTGCTTGTCGATGCCCCGGGCGTGGCTCGTAGTCACCGTGAAGCCCCCGAGATCGATGGCATTATCCACGTCGGTGACGATGTGATGGTGGGTGAGTTTGCCGAGGTCGAGATCGTCGACGCACTGGGGCCTGATCTGGTCGCCGCTGGCGTCGACGTCGCATCGCTCGACATCGAGGAATCGGCAGTTCGGTAGTGGCAACAACGGAAGTAGCGCAGAGCGAAGGCTTGTCGATCGCCAGCTGGGCGAACGCCATCACCACCGGGCGTCTGTTGTTGTCGCCCGTCATGTTCTGGGTGATTCCGAATCACCAACGAGGCGCATGGATCGCATGTGTCTTCTGGTTCGTCTTGTGCTTCAGCGACTTCATCGATGGTTACGTCGCTCGGCGGCGTGGCCCCACGGCAGCGGGTGCATTTCTCGACCCGCTCGCCGACAAGGTGCTTATTCTCGGCGCCATGTTCACGCTGGTCAGTACCGATGTTTTTTGGGTCGTGCCGGTGATCGTCATCGCGGCACGTGAACTCATCATCAGCGTGTACCGGGTTGTGGTGAGCGGCAAGGGCATCAGCGTGCCGGCTTCGAAACTTGCGAAGTACAAGACGTTCGCCCAGCAACTCGCTGTCGGGTTCGTACTCCTGCCATGGACGGCGCTCGACGCCACCTGGTTGTGGACGGGTCTGCTGTGGACGGCCGTCGGGCTTGCCTTGATCAGCGGCGCCCAATACCTGAACCACGCCCGCGCGTCGCAATAGCCCGTTGAGATATGACGTTGAACGTCGTGTCTGCGCCACACTGGTTGGATGCGTTGTGATGTGTTGGCTGTTGGAACCGAGTTGTTGCTCGGCCAGATCATCGATTCGAACTCGGCCTGGATGGGCAGCGAGTTGGCACTTCATGGGATCGACTCGCTCGTACAGGTCAAGGTCGGCGACAATGTTGGCCGGATCGAAGTACAGCTCCGGCGGATGCTCGCTGACGCGGACGCTGTGATCGTGTGCGGCGGGCTTGGCCCGACGCATGACGATCTGACGCGCCGCGCGATCGCCGCCGTGATGGGCGTCGAACTCATTGAAGATCCGGCGCTCGTTGAGGTCATCCGAGCGATGTTCGAGTCGCGGGGACGGGTGATGGCCGAGAGCAACCGGCAGCAGGCAGAGGTGCCGGTCGGCGCATCGATCATTCCGCAGACCCGTGGCACGGCGCCCGGCTTGATCTGTCCGATCACGATTGATGGCGTGGTCAAGGTGGTCTACGCGGTACCTGGTGTCCCACATGAGATGAACGACATGGTCCATCGGGCGATCATCCCTGACCTGCTGGAGCGCAGCGGCGAACGCGCTGTGATTGCCTCGCGGGTTCTGCGCACTTGGGGCGAGAGTGAGAGCGGTTTGAACGAACGTCTCGACGCCATCATCGACCAGCTGGAAACGCTGGACACACCGACGCTCGCGTTTCTGGCGAGTGGTTGGAACGGCCTGAAGGTCCGGCTGACGGCGAAGGGTAAGACTGCTGACGACTGCGTTGCCCAGCTCGATCACTGGGAAGCAGTGGTTCGCGAGGAGATCGACGAGTTCGTGTTCGGAACCAACGAAGACACCATGGAATCCGTCGTCCTTGATCTGTGCCGCCAGCGCGGGTTGACGCTGGCCGTTGCGGAGTCGGTCACTGGCGGGCTCGTGGGCGGGCGCCTCACCGACATCCCAGGGGCGAGCGATGTGTTTGTCGGCGGAATTGTCTGCTACGCCACCTCGGTGAAGCAGCAATTGCTCGGCGTGTCGGACGGCCCGGTGGTCAGCGAGTTGGCCGCACGAGAGATGGCTGCCGGTGTCCGAGAGCGGCTTGGCGCGGACGTCGGGCTTGCGCTTACCGGGGTTGCCGGTCCGGACGAACAGGATGGACAACCCGCTGGGACCCTTTTCGTGGGCATGGTTGGCCCGGGGTTCGAGGAGGTCCGCCTGGTGCGGCTGCCCGGCATTCGCGAGCAGATGCGGCAGTTCTCCGTGATCACCGCGCTGGGGTTTCTGCGCCACCACCTCGACGCCTGATACGACGGGTGCCACAACGTAGGCGTGTGTGATCGCTACGGTCGGTGGTCGAAGGGCGCATGATGACTGACGATTGGAATTCCGACCGAGCCTTTCCGGGCCGAGGCCCAGCGGGTCCACCTCGCCGGTTTCCCTTCAGTGACAGCCAACAACGTCAGCGCAACCTGATCGTCGGGTTGAGTGTCGGGTCAGTTGTTGTTCTGCTCGCCGGGATGATTGCGTTCGTCGCGACTCGAGACAGCGGAACGGCGACGACAGTGCAGTCGTCTGTGCGTCCCGCGTCGGCGTCCGACATGATTGCGGTCGCATCGTCAACGTCGGCACCATCGACAACCATGGTCGAAACCACGTTGCCCCCGTCGACGGTTCCGATTGTTGCGAATGCCGACGCGGGCGCTGATCTCTTGGTGAACCGGGGCGACGAGTTTAGGCTCGTCGCAGCCGACTTGGCCCCGGGTACGCCGAACGCTGCTGTGCGCTGGACACAGATCGAAGGCCCTGATGCAACGGCAGGCGTGGGCAGTCTGCGCGGCGCCGAAGCCGTTGCAATCGCACCGGATGATGTAGCCACGCTGGTCTTCACGCTCGAAGTTGCCGGAACGGACGGCGTGGACACCGATGACGTGGTCGTCCGGGTGTTTGAAGACGCCAGTCGGGCTGCATTCGTCGACGGTGAGCGTGGAATCGATTCGGGGGACGGGACGATGGCGGCGCCGTTCAAGTCGATTGCGGCGGCAGCTACCGCGGCGAGGGGCAGCGATCTCTACGTGCGCAGCGTGGGTATCTATGACGAGTCGGATGCGACGATCGAGTTGGCATCAGGGATGAGCATCTACGGCGGCTTCGACGAGAATTGGAAGCGTGATGCTGATCGGCGTGTGGTGATCATCGGCGACGAGGTGGCGATCGCGGTGTTTGGTGATGCCGAGCGGTGGATCGCGTCGATTGAGCTGAAGAGTGCCGACGTCTCCGGTGAAGGTCCGTCGATCGGCGTTCTGATTTCAGGCGCGCAGGTGGTCAACCTCATTGACAGCCGAGTGGTGTCGGGCCAAGGGGGCGCCGGGGCCCCGGGAGGCAGCGGAGCACTCAGTATTGGGCTCTCAGCCACGGATGTCGATCGGCTGTCGATTGAGCGCAGCACCGTCAATGGCGGCAGCGGTGGCGATGGCGGCATCGCGCCCGACGCCGTTACCGCGGTCGGCGCCGGTGGTGCTGGCGGAGCTGCAAATGGGCGCAACGCCGGAGTGGGTTCGGGCGGTGGCGGTGCAGGTGGCCGTGGTGGTGACACGAGTAACGGTGTCAACGGTGGCAGCGGACAATCGAGTGGCGGCCAAGGCGGAACGAACGGTGCGCCAGACGGTCTGGCGGGGAGTGGCGGAGATGGTGGCGTCGGTGGTGTCGGTGGCGATGGCGGCGACGACCTGGTGTCCGCAGCAGATGAAGAGACGGTCCCCGTCGGCGCTGTCGGCGGCACAGGCGAGCCGGGCATCGCAGGGCGCGGTGGCGGTGGTGGCGGTGGCGGGTTTGGTCCGCTGTTCGTCGTCGGTGGTGGCGGCGGCGGCGCAGGCGCAGGGGGTGCCCCTGGCAGCGGTGGCAGCGGTGGCGGTGGCGGTGGCGGATCTGTCGGCCTTCATGCTGTCGGCGTCGATCGCATTGTG
>ERZ889078.1651-NODE-1651-length-17401-cov-7.252911_pt1 | contig 17401 bp, 13 predicted proteins | sample MGYA00521266_ERZ889078 | MGnify/ENA primary metagenome ERZ889078 (study PRJEB32303, sample SAMEA104408618) | aquatic metagenome | biome: Brackish water; feature: Pelagic; material: water | place: Baltic Sea | collected 2014-06-16T06:34:00 | depth 76,534 m ...
CAAACGCGAGCTCCCGCCCGTGCACACAGACGTGTACAACGACATGAAGCCGCTCAACCGGCAGGTCGAGCGCGAGAAGCGCCTCGTGCTCATCATCGACGACGACAAGGTCATCCGTGGTCTCGTTCAGCAGCTCGTGCTGAGTCGCGGCTTCGACACGGAGCCGATCGAGAGCGCGACACAGGCGCTCAAGTGGATGAGCAACAACACGGCCCCCGACGCCATCGTCCTCGATCTGCTCATGCCTGGTCTGGATGGCATCAGCTTCCTCAAGCAGCTCCGGGCGCGTGGCTACAAGGGCCCGGTCGTGATCTGCTCGAGCGTGACGAGCGCGATCTTGCGGGCGGAAGCGGAGGGCGTGGACAATGTGTCGGTGTTGAGCAAGGCAGGCCAGCTGCACCTCATCCCCGACACCCTGGTTCGCCAGCTGGAAGGGTGACAGTGGCCACAAAACTCGCCTCCCAGCCGCGATCCGTGACGGACGCCGACGCCGTGCGTCCAAGCGCGGCGGCCGCGGCGCGCGCTGACGATCGACCACCCGCAGCCGAAGTCCTCGGTTCGCGCCGGCGTCGCCTGCCGCCCGTCGCGCTGTCGGCGGTCTCACTGCTCATCTACGCCCTCCTCATGCCGTGGCTATTTCAGGTCTTCGGACCCGGCGTGGAGTCGGTCGCCGTGGTCGCCGTCGTTTTTGGAGCCGCGGGGTTTGGTATGCGCGGCGGGCTCGTCATGGCCCTGCTCCTGGTCGCCTACCACGTCGCCGCTTATCTATGGTTGCTCGATCAGCCGCTGGCAACGGCGCTGCACTCCGGGTCGTTGCCGGCGAACCTCGTGTTACCGCTGATTGGCGTGGTGGTGGGGCGTTTACGCGACCTGCAGCAGCTGCTCAACACGGAGATGACCGACGCGGCGGCGACTCGCTCGGCGCTACAGCGCACCTCGGTCGAGGCCAACGCGGCCAACCAAGCGAAGAGCGATTTTCTGGCCCGTATGAGCCACGAGATTCGGACGCCTATGCACGGCGTGATCGGGATGAGCCAACTGCTGCTGGAGTCCCGGCTGGCCGAGCGGCAGCGCGAATATGCCGAGATGATCCGCTCGTCAGCCAACGCGCTGCTGCTGATCGTCAACGACATCTTGGATTTTTCTAAGGTCGAGGCGGGCCGTTTGAGCCTCGATCCGGTCGACTTTGAGCTCACCGCCGTCATCGAAGAGGTGGCGAACCTGATGCGCGTGCAGGCCAAGAGCAAAGGCCTGGCGCTCGTGCTGTTGAGCGCACCGACGGTGCCAGAGCACGTCTACGGTGATCCGGGTCGGTTACGCCAGATCTTGATCAATCTGCTCGGCAACGCGCTCAAGTTCACAGCCGAGGGCGAGGTGCTGCTGGAGTTGACGGTGCTCGCGCAGACGGAGGCCGACGCGGAGGTGCGGTTCACCGTGCGCGACTCGGGGATCGGCATGACGCCTGACCAAGCGAGCCGCATTTTTGAGCCGTTTCAGCAGGCCGACGGCTCCTCGACGCGCCACTACGGCGGCACAGGCCTCGGGCTGACGATTAGCCAGGAGCTCGTGGAGTTGATGGGTGGCACAATCACCGTCACGGCGACCCCTGGGCAAGGGAGCGCGTTTTCGTTCGCTGTGCATTTCGCCAAGGTCGCGCCGCCCGTCCTGCCCGTCTTGCCGGACCTGCCGCGCGGACTCGAGGCGATCGGGCAGCTGAAGGGCGTGCGAACGGCGTTGGTGTGCGAAGGCGAGTCGGGTGACAACACCCTGACGTTGCGCCTGATCTCCCTCGGCCTACGCGTCGAGCGGTACGACGGTATGGACCGTGCGCTCACCGTGCTGCGCGCGGACGCGAAGGGGCCGGACCCCGTGCGGCTGTGTGTGCTCGACGTGCTGCAAGTGGACGAACCCGCCCTCGACTTAGCGCGGCTGTTGACCTCCGATCCCGATCTCGCCGCGGTTGTGCCGGTGCTGGTCGCAGTGGAGACCGCTGGAACCAGCTCGAGAGACGTCGAGAATGCCGGTTTTGCGGCGTTTTTGGAGCGGCCACTCGATCAATCGCTGCTCGGAGAGGGCCTGCGGGCCGCCCTTGGCCTCGGCGCGGTCGGTCGCAGCACGCGAAAGCGCACGCTGATGGTCACGCGCCACAGCGTGATCGCCCAAAAGCAGCTTGAGCGGCCGCGCGTTTTGCTGGCAGAGGACAATCGCATCAACCAGGTCATCGCGGTCAAGCTGCTGGAACGGCAGGGGATGCGTGTGGATGTGGTCGGTGATGGTCGTCAAGCGGTCGAGGCGAGCGCCCAGCGCAGATACGCGGCGATCTTCATGGATTGCCTGATGCCGGAGATGGACGGCTTTGAGGCGACGCGCCAGATTCGTGCGCGCGAAGCGCAGACAGGCGCGGCGCCCGTGCCGATCATCGCGATGACCGCGTCCGCGATGGAAGGCGATAGGGAGCGCACGGAACAAGCAGGAATGAACGACTTCCTGGCGAAACCGGTGGAGGGCAACACCCTTGAGGAGGCCCTCACGCGGTGGTTGCCTGGTCGCCGCGCGCTGCTGAGTCGGTCCCGCATCTCGAGCCACCGGCGCACAGACCTGCCTGTCGATGTGACGGTCCTAGGCAACCTCAAGCGTGCCGGTGGTCCGGAGGTGGTGCGCGTCGCGATCGATCTGTTTCTTGAGGCCGGCAACGAGAGCATCGTCGAGATTGAAGACGCGCTGGCGGCGGGTGACGCGGCGCAGATCCGCATGGTCGTGCACCGCTTCAAGGGCTCGTGTGGCAGCGTCGGCGCGCGGGCGATGGCGCTGATCTGCGGTCGAATGGAGCAGGCCTCGGGGGCAGGACCGCTGGTGCTGGACGGCGAATTGGAGTCGCTGCGGGACGAGTTTCGCCGGGTCGAGCAGGCCCTGCGCGCCTACCGGACGGCGGGATCGAGCGCGTTTGAGCCGATGGACGTTGGCTGAGCAGACCGCCGAGGGTGACGGGGCAGATTTTAACGTTTGCGTCGGCAGCGGCGTCTAGATTTGCGCGGGGCGTTCGAATGGCCCCGGCGCTTTGACCGTAGAAACGCGCCACACTTGAGGCATCCTTCATGTCACACGGCTTGCTCGACTCAGAACTGACCGCCTCCGGTCATCGGCAGGCTGCTTTCGTGCCGAGCCCGCTCGCCGCCGCCACGCGTCAGGCAGCCACGGGTCAAGACGCCGACGTCGTCGATCTGGAGCGACGCCGGGTCACGCGCGCCCTTGCGGGCGACGGCGCCGCCTTCGCAGCGTTGGTGCGCCCCCACCTGCCGCTGATGTTCCGGGTGGCGTCGCGTACCTGCCGCAGCCCTGAGCTCGCAGAAGACGCGGTGCAAGAGGCCCTGGCCGCCGCCGCCAAGGCGCTCCATCGCTACGAGCCCGGCACCAGCCTCAAAGCCTGGTTGGCAGCGATCACGAGCCAGCGCGCCTGGACGTTGCTGCGCTCGGAGTTGCGCCGCAAACAGCGCGAGGTGATCGCCGACGAACCCCAGCGCAGCGCGACGCCGGAGCAACACCTGCGGGCCCGGCAGGCGTCGGACCGCGTCCTTGAGGCCCTCGCCGGGTTGCCCGAGAAGCGCCGCAACGCCGCCACGCTTCGCCTCGATGCGGGGCTCTCCTACCAAGAGATCGCGGAGGCGCTGGACACCTCAGCCGCCTCTGCTCGTGTCTTGGTCTCGCTGGCGCTGAAGGCCCTGCGCGCCGACCTCGGCGATTTACTGGAAGGAGGAATCTGAGATGCAGAACAACCCGGACCTGCGGCTGCTTCAGCTGCTCGACGCGCACGAAGATGGCGCGGACGACACCCAGGATCGCGACAACATGGCGGCGTCGGGAAATGACGTTGATTCACCGCTAGCGGACGAAGAACCCGGCCTCGCCGCGCTGTTTGACGCCACGGCAGCCATCGCATCGCCCGACGCCCTGGCGCGCCTAGCCGCCTTCGCGCGTGACGCTGCCGGCGCGCAGCACGGGCCGCGTGGTGATGACGGGAGCGTCTCCGGTGAGGTGGACGCTGCAGCCGAGGTGTCGATCGCTGGCACCCTTGCGCGTAACGTCGTGTCCATCCGCCATGGCGCGGCCGCTACGGCGGACGTGTGGCCTGGTCGCTGGCTGCTCGCGCTCGCCGCGTCGTTGCTGCTCACGATGGGAGGCCTCAGCTGGCCGACGCCGTCTCACGACGCGATCGACGCGAACCAGGCCGCCGCCGTCACCCAAGGACCCGACAGTGGCGCCACGCAGCTCGCTACAACCCCTGTGGCGCTCGAGTCCGAAGCGCTCGCGATGGCTATCGACGATCCACTCGCCGGCGTCGGTGGCGTCGACTGGAACGGCGAGCTCGACGACAGCGAGGATGTCGATCTTGGCGATGTCGGCACAAGCGAGGCTGCGCTGAGCGATGTGGCGTTCGGCGACGAGCTGTACGTTGACGCACCAAGGTAGCTGGCAGCGCGGGGATTCAGCTCCGTAGCGGGAAGTAGGGCTTGTCGGTCGCGCGACCGTCGCGCACGATGCGGCTCACCCCGGGAGCCTCCGATGATCCGCGCTGATTACCCCACCACTTCACATTCATCCAAACATCGCTTGATGTTTATAAACTTCATGACCGCTCTTCTCGGCGTCGGCGCGCTCTTCGCGTGCGCCGGCTGCGACAGCGACGCTGGCGGGGCGGCCGCGGTGACCTGGCCGCAGGAGGTGCAGCTCGCCGTCAACCAAGGCGTCGTCTTTGCAGTGGGGGACGTCGTCCCCAACGCGAGCTACCTCAAGGTGGATCTCATCGTCTACAAGCACGGCACGAGCAACTTCGACCTCAGCGCAGGCGGCTCAAGCCCGTCGGACAAGATGTACATGAACACCTTCAAGAGCGGCGGGGTTCGAAAGATCTTCGGTAGCTTCGACGAGGTGCCATCGACCCTGCCGACCGCGGCGAACTACGGCGAATACGTCAACACGGTCAAGACGGGAAACGGCCTCGTGTTGGCCAACAACATCGGCGATGGCTACACCCGAATCTGGGTCAAACGGGTCATCGCGTCCTCCGGCCTCGTGGAGCTGCAATACCAGCCCGTCGCGCTCTAGGCAGCTTGCGCAGCACGCTCTCAAGTCTAGATAAATCACGATTTAGAACTTGATAAATAGCTATTTATTGTCCGGCCGCTGGGGTTGGGCACCGCGCGGGATCATGCCGCCGCGGCCGAGGAGTTCGCCATGCGTAAACCCGTCGTGATGGTCACCGGCGCGAACGGTGAGATCGGCCAGCGCCTCATCGAGCGGCTCTCAGGCGACGCCGAGACCGACATCATCGCGCTTGATCTGCACCCGATGTCGGCCGCGCTCGCGAGTCGCTGTGTGGCCACGTTTGTCGGCGACATCTTGGACGACAACCTGCTGCAACGCATCGTCAGCGAATACGCGATCCACACGGTGTTTCACCTCGCGGCGCTGCTCAGCACCCGCGCGGAGTACACGCCCTTCGCGGCGCATCGCGTGAACGTCGGCGGCACGCTGAAGCTGCTCAACCTCGCTGCAGACCAAGCGCGACGCGACGGCACGCCGGTCAAGTTCGTCTTTCCCAGCTCCATCGCCATCTATGGGTTGCCGGACTTGGCGACGAAACACGCAGCCGGGCGGGTGCGTGAGGGCGATTTCAACGCGCCGACGACGATGTATGGCTGCAACAAGCTGTACTGCGAGCATCTCGGCCGCTACTACATGCACCACTTTGGCCAGCTCAACAGCAACTTCAGGCCGAGCGGCGTCGACTTTCGCGCGATCCGGTTCCCAGGCTTGATCAGCGCCGTGACGGTGCCCAGCGGCGGCACGAGCGATTTTGGTCCCGAGATGGTGCACATGGCCGCGAGTGGGCAGTCGTACGCGTGTTTTGTGCCCGAGGCGGCGCAGATCCCATTCATGGCGATGCCGGACGGCGTGGAGGCGTTGCTCGCCCTCGCCGCCGCGCCCCGCGCACAGCTGGGCCAGGAGACCTACAATATCACGGCGTTCAGCATGAGCGCCGCAGGTTTCCGAGACAGGGTGGTCGACGCGTTTCCGGGCGCTCAGGTCACGTTCGAGGTGCACCACGCCCGCAGTCGCATCATCGACACCTGGCCGCTCGACGTGGACGACACGCCGGCACGCAACGACTGGGGATGGCAGCCGAAGTACGACGCGGACGCCACGTTTGACGACTACCTGCTCCCGACGCTCATGGCGCTGACGCACCGCTAGCCCCAGCGGCGATGAGCCCGGGATGTCAGCCTTTTCGCGGACCAGCGACGAGAGGTCGCCGCTGCGGAACGCCGCGCTAGTCTGCCACGGGAGGCAGCGGCAGCACCGCGGCTGCGTTCACCGCGGGCGCGGGCCAGTGCACCCCCAACACCGCGCGTAACAGCCCGCAGGAGGGCTCCGTTGGCTCGGCGGGCTGCAGGACGAGACCGCGCTGCGGTGCGATGAGGGTATGAGGTCGACCCGTCACGTGCGACCACCGCATGGCGGCGAGTCGGAGCAGGCACCAACCGTCCGACGTGGTGACATCGGCGGCGAGCGGGTGCGGATCCCGCGTCCCGAGCGCGACACCGACGAGACGATCCATGCTGGGCACTTGGCCGTTGCCCTTGAGGGAGCCGGCGTCCACCGCCAGACCAGGCACCCGCAGCGCGACGAGGTAGCGCATGAGCGACAGGCTGACCTGCTGCTCCGCGCCGACGACGTCCAAGGCTGCGTCAAGGTCCGCCAGGGCAGCGCGGTAGTCGCCTTGGCGCGCGTGAAAGAGGGTGGCGCGCTCCATGCGCGGCCCCGCGAGCTCGGGCCTGATCTCGACGGCGCGATCAAAGTCGGTGCGCGCCGCGCTGATGCGACCCTGCCGGAGCAAGATGGCGCCGCGCGCCGCGAGCAGGCGTTCAGCGCCGGGTTCATTGGCGACGGACCGATCCAAGTCAGCTAACGCCGACTTGAGGTCACCGCTGTGGCGCAGCAACATCGCCCGCCAGCGGAAGTTGAGTGAGCTGTCGTCAATCTCCAGCGTGCGCGTGATCCGACTCATCGACCGAGACAGGTTGCCCCTCGCCCAGGCGAGCCGCGCCAACCCGAACATCGCGCGTGGGTTGCGGGGCTCGAGGGTGAGGCTGGCGTCGAGATCGGACTCTGCGCCGGTCAGATCGCCGGAGAGCACGCGGAGAAAGGCGCGCGAGCGGAAGGCGGACGCGCGCAGCACGCCGCTTTTCAGGCCGATGAGGTGATCCATGTCTGCCGCTGCGCCAGCGAAATCTTCTGCATGTCTGCGCGACACTGCGCGGTTCAGCAGCGCCCACGGAAAGTCGGGGTCGATCGCCAGCGCGGCGCTGTGATCCTTGATAGAGCCCGCCACATCACCAAACTGGCGCCGCACCATGCCGCGATTTGTGTAGGCTCGGGCGAGCTTGCCGTCGAGGCCGATGGCCCGGTTGTAGTGCTCAAAGGCGTCTTCAAAGCGCTCGCGGGTCATCAGGAGATTGCCGCGATCCACCCACGCGTTGGCGTCACTGCGACGGTCAAGCGGGATCTCGGGCGGCGGCACCATCTGCGCCGCCAAGCGGGTATTTTGCCACACATAGGAGTACTGACCGTACCTCCGCCGCGCCGCGTCGATCACGCGACTCGCCGCTGGATCGCCGATGACGCCGAGCGCGCGCAGGACCTCGACGATCGACGCCTGATTCTGCAGGCCGTCCGGCGCCACAAGTTTCATCAGCGCTGGCACGGCTTCGTGACTGCCCATGCCGCCCAGCGCGCGCACGGCGAGCCGCACCACGCTCGTGCTTGGGTTCGCGAGCGCCGCGATGAGGCGCGCCTCGACGGCGGGCTCCTTCAGACTGATGAGCTTGTATGCCCACGCGTCGTACCAGCCGGCCGATCGCGGTGACGCAGCCAACTTGAGCACGCGCTCGACTTCAGCCATGACGAGCGCCTGCCGCTGCGTCTCGACCTGGAGGTGTGTCTCCCGATCAGCCTCGCCGCGAACGCGCCACGCGCCGGCCACGCCGATGAGCACCACGGCGATCGCGCCCACAATCACGGCGTTTCGGCGCACCCAGCGCCACAACAAGTCGCGCAGTTTGTAGCGGTGCGCGGCCACCAAACCACCCGCCTCAAACGCCTCCAGGTCGGCGACCATGGCGCGCGCATCGACGTACCTGTCCTTGGGATCGCGGGCCAACGCGCGCATCGCGACGGCCTCGAGCTCTCGCGGCGCGTTGGGTTCGCGTTGCCGTGGCGGCACGATCTCGCGCTCCAGCACTTGCAACATGACGTCGTGACCCGATTGCCCGATGTACGGTGGTCGTCCAGTCAAGAACTCGTAGAGGATGGCGCCGAGGGCGTACACGTCGGACCGGGCGTCGATGGCGAGGATGTCGCCGCGGGCCTGCTCGGGCGGCATATACGCTGGAGTCCCCATGACCTGGCCATCCATCGTGGCCATCGCGCCGGCGTCGCGGACGCTGCTCGTGGCGCCGGCGACGGAGTCGGTCGCGTCGGGCTTGCGCACCTTCGCCAGCCCCCAGTCCAGCACCAGCGTCTCGCCGAATTCGCCGACCATCACGTTCGCTGGTTTGAGGTCGCGATGCACCACACCGCGGCTGTGGGCGTACGCAATGGCTTGGCAGACGTCGATGAGGCGCGGCAGCAGGCGCAGTCGATCGGGCAGCGACGCGCCGTGGAGCGCGTTGGCGAGCGTGTCGCCGCGAACGCGGCGCATCGTGTAGTAGATCGTGCCGTCCGCGCGACGTCCCAGCTCGTAGACCGGGATGATGCCGGGATGCTCCAGCTGGCCCGTGATTCTGGCCTCGTCGACAAATCGGACCTCACGCCGTCGCGAGCGTGCGCGGTCGGTGCGCAGCTCCTTGATCGCCACGTCTCTGCCAATGTGTCGGTCCAGCGCGCAGCGCACCACCCCGATGCCGCCCTCCCCGAGCAGGTCGAGCAGCCGGTAGCGCTCCGGATGTTCGGCCGTCAGCGTGCCGCGAACCGCGTCGTCGGCGGTCGGGTTCGCGGCGGGCGCGGTCGTCGCTGGCGCCGCTGCATCGGCCGTCTCGTCGAACGCCGCGCTGCGTGGTGTTGCGCCCAGATCAGGCTGGCGCAGCTGGTCGTCTGGCGGGAAATCCTGTGTGGGTAGCTCGCCGACGGTGGCCCCCACGTCAGCTGGTGGCGCAGCGGATCGGCCGAGAGACGGGGGTGGCTTGTGTCGGGTATCCATCGCCCATCAGCGTATCACGGCGTCACGCCAAAAAACGCCGCGCCGAATGGCGTCTCTGGGCCCGCGCGCACCTGATTAACGGGCCCCTGTTGCACGACCCGACCGTCCTCTACCACGAGCAGCCAATCACCGAGCGCTGCGACGTCGCGGTCATCATGGGTCACCGTGATCGCGATCCGGTCGCGTAGCTGGGCGTGGAGGACCGCGCGCAGCTCGATGCGGGCCACTGGGTCCAACGCCGCGAGGGGCTCGTCGAGCAGGACCGCGCTGGGTTCGGCGGCGAGCGCACGCGCCAGGGCGACTCGCTGTCGCTCTCCGCCAGACAGCTCGCCAACGCCGCGTGTGCCGAGGTGGGCGCCACCGACTGCGATGAGGGCGTCCATCGCCCGCTGGTGCGCCCCCGCCCCACCGCCGCAACCGAACCCGACGTTGCCGAGGACATTGAGGTGCATGAAGAGCCCGCAACCCTGGGGCACGAAGCCGATACGTCGTCGCTCTGGCGGGGTGTAGAGGGTCGCGTCTTGCCAGGTTTGACCGCCAACACACACCTGCCCTGTCAGACCGAGCTCGGCGCCCACCAGCGCGCGCAGCAGGGTGCTTTTACCCGCGCCGTTCGGCCCCACGACCACGACGCGGGCGGCGCTGGTCGCAAAACTGAGGTCGAGCTCCAAGCTGCCGAGCCGCCCACGTAACGTGACATCCCACTGGTTGGCGCTCACGACGCCCTCCCCGGCCAGATGCGGCGCAAGTCGGGCAGCAGCCGTACAAACAGGACCGCGCCGACCGCAAACCCCGCCAAGATCAGCGCCAGCGCGCGCGCTAGGCTGACGTCTTCCTCGAGCGCTGCGTAGATCGCCAACGGCAACGTCTGCGTGCGGCCCGGCAGGTTGCCGGCAAAGAGCAACGTGGCGCCAAACTCGCCGAGCGCCCGCGCCCAGGCGAGCGTGGCCCCGCCAATCAGGGCTGGTAGCGCGCTGGGGAGGGCCACCCGCCACACCGCCGAGCGTGCCGTGGCTCCCAGGCTGCGGGCCACCAGGAGCAGGTCGTCGTCGACGTCGCGAAACGCCGCGATGGCGGATTGTAGGTAGAAGGGCGAGGCCACGACGATCTGCGCGACCACGACCGCCGCGGGGGAGAAGGCGAGGCTGTCGCCCAGCACCCCCCCCAACGGACCCTGCCGGCCGAACGCGTCCAGCAGCGCGATGCCGATCACCGCTGGCGGCAGCACCACGGGCAGGGCGACCAACGTCTCGACCAGCGCCACGCCGCGCCAGCCGCCGCGCGCGACGCGCCAAGCCAGGGGCGTCCCACATCCGACGATGACCAGCAGTGAGAGCGCGGTCGTGCGTGCGCTCAGCGCGACCGCCTCGGCTAAGCGGGGGTGGCCGAGGGCCGAGAGCAGCTCGTCCGGCCCAGACGCCAGGGCGAGCGCGACGATCGGCAACGCCAGGGCGACCAACAGCGGCGAGGCCAACAGCCAACTTCCGATGGGGCGTGGTCGTGTCCTCACGGCGCCTCGGCGAGCTGGACGTGGAAACCGTGGCGACGAAGGACGCGCTGCGCCGTCCCGCTGCGCAGCCATTGGATCCAGGCGGCAGCTGCTACGGCCTGGGGTGCGAGGCGCAGCCGGGCGACGGCATACTGCGCCTCCACCTGCCAGCGTGCTGGGATCGCGACCGCGCGCAGCGTCGCGCGTGGACTCGGGGGGTGGCCGGCGCCCGCCCTCGGGACGTCTGTCAGGTAGACCACCGCCGCGTCGGCTTGGCCGAGCCGCACTTTGGCCAGCGCCAGGCGGACGTTGGGTTCCTGCGTCACCACATTCGCCATGAAACGCGTCCGAAACCCTGGAATCTCGGCGTTTGCGCGGTCAAGCACCGCTCGAGTATAGCGGCCAACCGGCACTCCAGCGGCGCCAATCGCCAGTCGCGGAACACGGTCGACTTGGGTGGCGTCCCGCAGTGGGCTGTCGTCCCGCACGGCGATCACCAGGGTATTTTTGGCAAAAGGCTGCGCGACGTCGGTCCATCCCGAGCGATGCAGGGCGTCCAGATGAGCGGGGTCCGCCGAGGCAAAAACGTCGGCCCGCAGCCCACGGCTGATCTGCAACCGCAGCGTTTGGCTACCCGCGGTGCTGACCTGCACGTCGACCAGCGGGTGGCTCTCTTCGTAAGCGCTCTCCAACTCGCGGAGCGCCGTGGCGAGTGAGGACGCGCCCAAAACGAGCAACGGCGTCCGTCCGGGCGGCGTGTCGGCGCCTGGACCGCAGCCCAGCGTCGCGATCCCGACCAGGCAGCAACGCAGGGCGAGCGAGACGCGGCAGAGTCGATTGTGCGCGTCGCTGCCCAAGAGCTCTTCCCTGCTGACGGTGACGGTCCAGCCTCGCGCTAGCCAGCCTCGCGCTAGCCAAGCTGGTCGGCGTCCCAGTATTCGGCCACAGACTCCACCGGCCGCTGGGTCTCAAACACCCGCGCCAGCCTGACAGACACGCGCCCGTCCGCCAGCGCCGCCGTCGCCGCATCGTACAGCCATTTTGCCAGGCGCTCACTCGTCGGCGAGAAAGGAAACACCGCGACTTTCATCCCGCCCGGATAGCGATTCTCAGCGCCGGCCAGCTGGATGACCCGCTCATCTGTGGTGTGAATGGTGCCGTGGCGCGCCAGCCGACTGGCGAGCAGCGCCGCTCCCAGCGCTCGAAGCGCGGGCTCAGCGTCCTTCCACGTCGCGCCGCCCACCGCGAGGCTGTGGTCGAGCAGCTGGTGGCAGGGTTGCAGCACGCTCGTCTTCAGCTGTTTAAAGTCCACCACAAAACCATCGGCATCCAACTCCATCGCCTGTAGTTCGACTTCGAACTTCCAGGTGTGACCATGCACATGAATGCACGGACCGCCGTGACCACGGACGTGGTGGGCAAAATCGATGTCGATGCTCTTACGGATGCAATACATGGCGCGCATAGGCCTGGACTGAGAGGGACGAGGGCGAGGAGCAAGGGGGGGAACAAGGGCAGGGGCGTCCCGCTGTCTTTCGATCGGCTCAGCGGTTGGCGAACAACCCGACGACTGCGGTCTTGTCGTCGCCGCCCATGTTCGCCGTCAAGCCGATCTCCAAGCTGCGACCGACCTGATAGTCGCCGCAGTGCCCCTTCATCTGGCGGTGCAGCTCGAGGATCTGCTTGATGCCGGTCGCGCCGACAGGGTGGCCGAAGCCGACGAGGCCGCCGCCGGTGTTGATGGGCAGCGCGCCGGTCAGCGCGGTGCGGCCGTCGATGACCTGCGCGACCGATTCACCCGGCGCCGCGAAACCGAGGGCCTCCATCATCAGCAGCTCGGTGATGGTGAAACAATCGTGCACCTCTGCGATCTGAACCGCGTCCGGGGCGAGTCCAGCCGCAGCATAGGCCCGCTCAGCCGCCGCGACCGTGGTCTCCATGATGAGCGGGTCACCGTCCACAAAGAGGTTGCCGGTCGTGTGCGCGAGGCTGAGCACCTCGATGGCGTCGTGCTCACTCTTGCCGAGCTTGGCCAGCCCCGCCTCGCTGACGAGCACCAGCGCGGCGCCGCCGTCCGAGACCTGGCTGCAATCAGACACCTTGAGAAAGTCCTTAAACTCGGGGTTGGTCAGGAACTTGGCGTTGCGCTCCTCTCCGGCGGCGTGCGCGTGGGTCATCGTCACCGCGTGCATGTGCGCCAGCGGGTTCTTGTTGGCGTTGGCGTAGGCCTTGACGGACACATGCGCGAGCTCGGACTCCGTCAGGCTATAGGCAGCGCGATACGCCTTGATTCTTCGGGCAAAAAGCGCGGGAAAGGTGAAGTCGTCGATGTCGCGCTGCCGCGCATAGTGCGCCGCGCGGGCCAGATAGTCGCCGCCGACACGCGCCGAGGCCGTCGTCTGCACTTCAGCGCCGACCGCGAGCGTGACGTCAGCGCCAGCCTGAATGGACTCCAACGCGGACGCAAAGGCCAGCCCACCCGAGGCGCAAGCACCCTCGACCCGCATGACGGGCTTGTGAAGCAGATCGGGGTGCGCGCCCGCCACCACCGCGCCGAGGTGGCCTTGATTGCTGAAGAGCTCGCCGACGAAGTTGCCGATCCAGGCCTTCTCGATCGCGCTCGCCGGGACGTCCGTGGCGTCGAGCGCGCCCAGGACCGCGCCGGAGATGTACTGCTCCAGCGTGGGATTGTCGCGCTGGCCAAAGTCCGGGTGCCGCTGCCAGACGAAGTCCGGGTGGTTCTTACCGATGAAAGGGCTGATATGGCCCCCGATGACAAAGGCGCGGCGTTGTAGACTCATGGCTTCACTCCACTCGGGGCTTCACCCGACCAAGGGCTTTCACGCGTCGCCGCACGAGACCATGCGCGCGAGCGCGCGCAAGCTAGCGCTAGTTGCCGTCGAGTGAAAGGGAAAGCGTCCAACGCTGCTCAGAGGATGAGCCGCACACCGCCGAGACGCTCGATGCGATGTGGAAAACGGTCGCTGGGCGTGCCGATGAACATGTAGTTCGTGGGGACGGCCAGCCGCGCGGAGAGCGCCTCGATCAGCTCCGGCCCAAACACGCCTTTCACCGCGAGAAAGTCGATCTTTAGCTCAGGATACAGGCGATCGATGCCGGCGAGGTGTTCGGCGAGCTGCGGCGGAATGGCGGCCTCATCCGAGTAGATGTGGGCGATCGTGAGGTGGTGCGTTTGCTCGTTCTCCTGCACGTATAGCGCCGCACGGTTGAGCTCTGCCGGGTCGTCACCGCGCGTGAAGTAGACCATCTTCGGCGAGTTGATCTCGTGGATCTTCGTGACCAGCAGCTTCTTGGCGGTGCGATTGAACTGCAGCGTGCTGTCCACAATCGCGGCCAACATGAACATCGCGCCGCGCAGCAGCTGCACGCGCAGGAACATGACACCCACTACCGCGCTCGCTCCGACGAAGTAGATCAGAAACACACGCACAGAGGTCGGGTCGAGCATGATGTTGCCGACCAAGCCGATGAGGACCGCGCCGAGGGCTATGGTGACGGCGGGCCAGGAGGCGTGGCTGGAGCGCGGCAGCTGCGCGCGTTTGACCTTCAGCAGCATGTTGCCGATGGCGAAGAGCGACATGACGGCCAGAAACGAGATGGTATAGACGCCCGCCAGGGTCGAGACCACGCCCGCCGTGGCGACCAGAATTGAGACGCAGACGACGAAAAATCCAATGATGATCCAGTGGTTTGTGCCGCGCCACGCGTTCTTGGCGAGCAGCACCTGCGGCAGACATCGGTCCAGGCTCATACGGCGTACCAGCCCCGTCACGCCCACGAACGAGGTCAGCACCGCGCCCGACAGCACGAGGACGGCGTCGATGCTCACCCACGTCGCCATCACCGCGCCGGCGGAGCGATCCGCCATTTGCGCGAGCAGGTCGGGCGGCACCGCTTGAATCGCGATGAGCGGCAACAGCCCCAAGGACAGCAGGCTGATGGTCGGGTTGAAGATGGCGACGGCCGCCCACATGTTGCGTAGCGTCTTGGGGAACACCCCCTCGGCCTGTTCTTCGATGAAGTTGGCCGAGCTCTCGAAGCCGCTGATGCCGAGCATGGCCGCTGCGAAGCCGAAAAATAGGGCTTTGACGAAGCCGCCCGGCGTCGGCATCGCCCAGTTCGCCTGCAGCATCGTTGGGTCTTGCACGATCGTCCAAGTGCCGACGATGACCAGGACGGTCAGGGTCACCATGTGGAAGATGAAGATCACCAGCGCCACGATGGCCGACTCGGTGATACCCACGACGTTGAGCACCGCAAACACGCCCAATAGGCCGACCGTGGCCCAGAACACGTTCAGGCCGTGCCACAGGTTGTGCGCGTAGTGCATGGCCTCGCCTGCGCTGATCACCGCGGTCGCGACGTACGACAGCAGGGTCAGCACCGCCGCGCCGGCAGCTGTTCGCTTGTTGGTCGTGTTGAGCAGCACCGTATAGGTCCCGCCGTTGAGCGGCAGGGCGCTCCCGACCTCGGCATACACGCGGCGAAACAAGAACAGGACACCGGCGACCACCGCTAGCACCACGGGCGCGAGCTTTCCGGCTTGGGCGGCCGCGAGCGCCGACACGTAGAGGCAGCTCGATGTGATGTCGTTGCCGCAGATCGCGGTCGACGACCACACCCCGAGCTTGTGGCTGGCTTTGGGTGGTGGGTTGGCGGGCGCGACTGCGAGGTCATCGAGTCGCGAGGCGGAGCCCCAGCCCGGAAAGTTCCATGGTGAGCTGGCGGTCGTCTGTTCGGTCGTGGGCGCGGCCGTGTCGGTCGGTTGGGACATCGTGGGGGTTCGCTCCGTGTGGTGTGGTGGCGTGCGTGCGGGGCGTCTCGCCGGTGGTCGCGTTCGTCCGTGACGTGTGTCGCGTCGTTGTGTCGCGTCGTTGTGTCGCAGCGTCGTCGTGTCGGGGCCCGTTGAAGGGCCGCTGTCGACCGCCTGCCGACCCGACAACCTTTACGCAAAGCCCAGCCAGCGTCGAGAGGGAGAATTGACACGGTCAGCCCAGGAATTGGCTCATTTTGACACACCTGAGGCGCGGCCTGATGCAGTCATCACCGATCCCGACCGGCCCGTTGGCGTTCGCCGGGTCGAGGCCAACCGCTGCCGACCATTGCGTTTGCCATCGCCACAGGCTGCAGTTTGCGGCGTTTGTGCGACCTTGGCGCGAACCTTGCGTCGTCCTGGGTCTGGGTGGCAAGAGCGAGGGCGATGCGGATGCCATTCGCGTCGATCAGTCGCGACGTGGGCGCGAAGCGTACCTGCTGCGCGCCACGACGCGGGCGCCACTCGTGACACCAGCCGAGGAGTTCATGGTGCATCTCGATCCAGACGGGCCCCAGCGCCCAGCGCGCCACCGTCGCGTCGCAGCGACAACCCTCCCGGTGGTTATCACGCTGATCGTGCTCACCGGCGGCGCGCCCTCGTTGTCCCTGGCATCCCCAGCGGCTGAACCCGTGGTGACGTGGAGCGGACTCACCCAGATTTGGTGGCAGGGCGCGGTGCCACAGGTCCGTGACGGAGGCGTCGATGTCGTGGTCGCCCGACCGATGCTGCTGATGGGCCTGAAGGCAGTGTCGGTGACGATTCAACCTGAGCTCGCTGGCACCCCGCGTCTGTTGGACGCGATCCTGGCCGTCCGGGTGTCAGCGCGCCATGAACTCACGCTGGGGCGCTATCGCACACCGTTCACGCGGACCACCATCATCGGTCTGCCCGGCATGGACGTGACGCGGCGCGGCGTGTTGGACACGTCGCTCGGCTTCGATCGTCAGAGCGGACTCATGACCACCTCCACGTCTGCGGATAGCCACTGGGACGTGCGGCTCGGCCTCTTCGACGCGCGCGCCACGTCGACAGCCCGGCTGCGCCCGCTCGGGACCGCGCGGGTCGTGTACAGCCCATTCGGCGCTGCGCCGGAGACGCTGATCGGCGGTAATTCCGGGCTGGTAGGGCATCGTCTCAGCCTCGGAGTGAACCTCGCCGCGGAACCCGACCGGGTGACGACCGCGTTGGAGGCGACGTGGGCAGGCCCGACAGCGACGTCCACGGTCACGGCCTACAGTCGCTCGAGCTGGGGTGGGGCCGACACCGCCTTTGGTGGCGTCGCACGCGGTAGCGTCGTGGTGGTCGGCCCCTGGCTGCGGCTCGCTGGTCGGGTGGAGGCGCTGCGCGATGGCGAAACGCCGATTTTTATTGGCACAACCTTGGCACTCGACGCGACGCCGATAGGTCCGAGTGTGCGGACCCTCTTGGAGCTGACGCGCGGTCAAGGTGGCGCCAGCGGCGCGCAGGCGTCGTGGACCGCGCGGTTCATGGTTCAGGGTCAGCTCTGAACTGCGTGCGGCGGCGTGACGGTCGCAGCGTCGCCGATCCGCCAGAGGCGCTGAGCGGCTGAAAAACCAGCCTTACTTGCGGTACCACACCTCCAACTCCGTGATGCTCCAGCCGCTGCTCGAGCCCGCCAACGCGTTCTGGCACGCCGTGCAGCTCGTGTTCGGGCACATCGGGCAGTTATGCGAATAGCCTGGGTTCGCCGAGCCGCTCGTCATGTTGCTGCTCACGTAGAGGTCGTGATTGCCGCCCCAGGTCGGGCCGTAGCTGACGTGGTCATACATCGAGTTGCCCGAGTTCTTGTAATACGGGA
>ERZ889078.1656-NODE-1656-length-17389-cov-48.262259_pt1 | contig 17389 bp, 16 predicted proteins | sample MGYA00521266_ERZ889078 | MGnify/ENA primary metagenome ERZ889078 (study PRJEB32303, sample SAMEA104408618) | aquatic metagenome | biome: Brackish water; feature: Pelagic; material: water | place: Baltic Sea | collected 2014-06-16T06:34:00 | depth 76,534 m ...
CTAGCGCCACACGGCACCAGACTGAAACCAGAGTGGCGATTCGAGCTAAATGGCGCAAGGCAGGTAAACATTACTTTTTCCCGAACGGCATATCAGCAGGTGTGGCGATCAGAACGCTCGGCGGGCTTTCAGGGCGGCCGAGATTGTGCCGTCATCCAGATAATCCAGTTCGCCGCCGATCGGCACGCCCTGCGCCAACGAGGTGACGGCAATCCCCATGCCTTCTAACTTGTCAGCGATATAATGCGCGGTGGTCTGGCCATCGACCGTGGCGTTCAGCGCAAGGATTACCTCGGTAATGCCCTCGTCACGCACGCGCTGTGCCAGCAGCGGGATGCGCAACTCGTCCGGGCCAATATTATCAAGGGCTGACAAAACCCCGCCTAAGATATGATAACGCCCGGAAAACACCGAAGCGCGTTCCATCGCCCACAGGTCGGCCACGTCTTCGACAACGCAGATCATCCCGTTGGCGCGCTTTGCATTGCGGCAGATCGAACAGACCTCGGTCGTGCCGATATTGCCGCAAGTCACACATTCCCGCGCCGTGGTGGCGACCCGGTGCAGCGCATCAGACAGCGGGTCCATCAATTGACCGCGTTTCTTGATCATGTGTAGCACCGCACGACGGGCTGATCGTGGCCCAAGCCCCGGCAACCGCGCCATCAGGGCGATCAGGTTTTCAAGGTCGCTGTCGGGGCCGGTCATGGGTTCAGAACGGCAGTTTCATGCCAGCGGGCAGACCCAGTCCTTCGGTCAGTTTGGCCATTTCGGATTGATGCGCTTCTGCCGCTTTGGCCTGTGCGTCTTTGATCGCGGCGACAATCAGGTCTTCGACCACTTCCTTGTCTTCGGGGCGAAACAGCGAGGGATCAATCTCCAGCGATTTCAGCTCGCCTTTGGCGTTGGTGGTGGCGACAACCATACCCGCGCCGGATTGCCCGACCACGTTGATTTTAACCAGATTCGCCTGCAAATCCACCATTTTGGATTGCATTTCCTGCGCTTGTTTCATCATTTTGGCCATATCGCCAAGACCGCCCAAACCTTTTAACATATTCGGTCCTTCAGTGTTGTTTCAGTTTTTCCAAGTGGGGTCTTTGCGGTCGATCATCCGCAGCAGTGCCGGCCATTCGGGGTGACGCACCAAAGCGTTGGCCTGCGCAGAACCGCCCTCGAACTGTTCGCGGGTTTTTTCCATGATCGCGTCGGGTATCAGGTTTAGCTCGCCTGCTGCCATCGCCGAAAGCTGCACCTCGCAATTGCGGATACAGGCCAGATGGCGCACGAAAGCCCAGATGCAATCGGGGCCAGCGGTGATCAGCCCGTGGTTCTTCAGGATCAACGTGTGATTGGTGTCACCCAATGCGGCGACAAGGCGCGGACCTTCGCTGCCGTCAAGCACGATGCCTTCGAAATCATGATAGCCGACGCGCTCGTGAAACTGGCAACCTTCCTGCGTCAGCGGGATCACTTTGGCATTGGTCGCGCACATGGATTGCGAAATCGCCTCGTGCGTATGGATCACGCAATGCAGGTCTTTGCGGGCCTGATGGATGGTCGAATGAATGGTGAACCCGGCCTTGTTGATCGGCCACGGGCTGTCGGATTTTTTGTTGCCGTGAATATCAATGCGGATCAGGTTGCTGGCGTTGATTTCATCATAACTCAGGCCGAACGGATTGATCAGAAAATCATCAGTCCCCGGAATGCGCAGGGTAATATGGTTATAGACGATTGCCGTCCAGCCATAGTGATCGACCAGCCGGTAACTGGCGGCCAGTTCAAGGCGGGCCATCCATTCGACCTCGTCCATCCCTTTGGGGGTCGCCGGCATATCGATCTGAGTGCCGAACACCGCCTTGGTTTTTGCAGCAAAATCCAACATCTGAGGGGTTCCTTTTATTCCGGTAGCAGCTTGGCAAAAGCCGTTTCATGCGCTTGGTATATATGCCATCAAGATGCATTGCCAGTGCCGCCGTGTTCAGAAAGGGATCAGCATGAGCCAGATTTACGACTATACCATTCTTGGGGCTGGCGCTGTGGGGTCGGTTTTTGGCGGCTTGCTGACACAGGCCGGATTTCGGGTGCAACTAGTCAACCGGTCGGCTGAAACCGGGAAGGCGATTGCTGAAAACGGTCTGCGGTTGGATTTATCCAAAGGCGACGTGGTCTGCCATCCGGATGCGGTGCAGCCACAGGATGCCGCACCGGCGCGGTTTGTAATGGCGTTCACCAAGACGCATCAGACCGAGGCAGCGCTTTTGTCTATTCGCGATGCAATGCGGCCCGGTACGGTTTTTGTAACGCTGCAAAACGGTCTGGGGAACGCTGAATTGGTGGCGCAGGTCACAGGCAGCGCGCAGGTTTTACACGGTGTTACGATGCTGCCGGCCACGTTGCTTGCGCCGGGGCATGTGCGCTCGCATGGCAGCAGCCAAACCTGGATCGGGCCGGTGCGCATACAGGATTTGCCATTGGCGCAGACGGTTCACGACGATTTGCGCCGTGCGGGTTTTGACATGGTTTTGGCCGATGATCCAGCGGGGCGCATTTGGCAAAAGGCCTGTTTTAATGTAGCGCTGAACGGGGTTTGCGCGCTGGCCATGGGCTCGCCTGGTTTGATACAAGCGACCGATGGCCTGCAAGATCAGGCACATGCTTTGGCGGATGAGGCGATTGCGGTGGCGGTGGCCGAGGGTGCGGTTGTGGACAGTTCGGCCGTGCACAAGTTGATCGACTTTGCCTGCGCCGAACACACCTATCACAAGCCGTCAATGTTGCAGGATATCGAGGCGGGTCGTTTGACCGAGGTGGATACGTTGAACGGTTATGTGGTCGCGCGGGCGGCTGTTCATAGGCTTGATGTGCCGTTAAATAAATTGATCCTGACCTTGATCAAAGCGCGGCAAGATGCGCCGGTGTTTTGGCAAGGCGCACCGACATCACATTAGTCGCGGTCAAACGGATCCCAGTCTTCGCCGACATCATCAGGATCAATCGGCACGACGTTATCAATCGGTTCTTCCAGCATGGTCTTAACCTCGCGGATTTCCGCCTTTGGGAAATGCGCCAGCACCGCCTGAACCATCGGATGCGCAAGTGCCTGGCCTTGCAGATCGCTGCGATGGGCGTCGCGCAGTTCAGCAATCGTTTGGCCGCCGCCTTCGTTGACAACTGTCACCGCCCAACGCGTGCCGGTCCAGCTTTGCAGTCGGCTGCCAAGCCGGGCGGCCAGATCGCGCGGCGTTTGATCGTTGGTTTGGAATTCGATGCGACCGGGGGAATATTTTGCCAATCGCAAGCCGTCCTCGACTTCGACCAGCAATTTCACATCACGGTTGGCGCGGATCAGATCGACCACTTGGTCAAATTGGGTGAACCGGGCAAGGGCGGCATTGACCATCGGTTCTGCCGCGGCAACTGCGCCGCCTTGGGAAACGGCAGAAACGCGGCCGCCGTCGGGCTGGGGCTGGGATTGTTGCGTGCGACTGCCACCGCCACTGCTCGGGGCTTGCGTTTGTCCGCCACCGCCACCGCCGGGATTGGGCGTTGGTGCCGACTGCAATTTGCGCACCAAATCCTCGGGTGTGGGCAGGTCGGCCACGTGTGTTAAGCGAATGATCGCCATTTCTGCAGCCATCATTGAATTTGGCGCTAGCGCCACTTCTTCCAGTGATTTCAACAACATCTGCCACATGCGCGTCAAAACCCGCATCGGCAGACGGGCCGCCATGTCTTTGCCGCGCTCGCGTTCGCTTGGCCCGACGGTCGGGTCATCAGCGGCTTCGGGGGTGATCTTGATAACACTGGTCCAATGGGTGATTTCAGCCAGATCGCGCATCACCGCCATCGGGTCGGCCCCATCAGCATATTGCCCGGACAGTTCCGCCAGCGCACCCGCGGCGTCGCCCTGCATGATCATGTCAAACAGATCCAGAACACGGCCCCGGTCGGCAAGGCCCAGCATGGCGCGCACCTGATCGGCGCTGGTTTCCCCGGCCCCATGCGCAATCGCCTGATCCAGCAGGGAAACCGCATCGCGCATCGAGCCTTCGGCAGCGCGGGTGATCAGCGCCAGTGCATCGTCGGCGATTTCGACATTTTCCAACGTCGCCATCTTGCGCAGATAGGCGATAGTGTCTTCGGGCTCCATCCGCCTGAGGTCAAACCGCTGGCAACGCGACAGAACCGTCACCGGAATTTTGCGAATCTCGGTGGTGGCAAAGATGAATTTCACATGCTCGGGCGGTTCTTCCAGCGTTTTAAGCAGGGCATTGAAGGCATTGGTGGTCAGCATATGCACTTCGTCGATGATATAGATCTTATAGCGCGCACTGGCGGCGCGGTAATGCACGCTTTCGATAATCTCGCGGATATCGCCAACCCCGGTGCGGCTGGCAGCATCCATTTCCATCACATCAACGTGGCGGCCTTCGGCGATGGCAATGCAGGGTTCGCACACACCGCAGGGTTCTATCGTCGGGCCACCTTTTCCATCTGGCCCGATGCAATTCATGCCTTTGGCGATGATCCGCGCGGTGGTGGTTTTGCCGACCCCGCGCACACCCGTCATCACAAAAGCATGCGCAATCCGGTCGGCTTCAAACGCGTTTTTCAGCGTGCGTACCATCGCTTCCTGGCCGACAAGATCGGCGAAGGTTGCCGGGCGGTACTTACGTGCCAGAACCTGATACGAAGGTTTTGCGTCCTTGCTGTCGCTCATTTGGCTTGCCTCTATTCCGGGGTCCGCCCATATCTAATGGCATGCTGGAAAAAAGGCGAGTCTTCAGGCGGGGATATTGGGCGCAGATGGCATTTTCTATCAAAACCATAAATCTGGCGAACAGTGCGCGTCTGGGAATAAGCCCTTTGCCGGGGCGCGGTGATGCCGGACTAAAGGATGTGGCCGCGATCATCCACTGGAATCCGACACTGGTGTTGTCGATGACCGAGATGATCGAGATGGAGCGGCATAATATGGGCGATTTGGCGGGAATGCTTGCCCCAGCCGGGATCGATTGGGCGCATTTCCCGATCCACGATTTTGGTACGCCCGATGGGGTTGGCGATTGGCCTGTTTTGTCCAAACACCTGCATTCTATTTTGGATGGTGGCGGCAGTATTCTGGCGCATTGTTATGGCGGGCAAGGCCGGTCCGGGATGGTTCTGCTGCGCTTGCTGGTCGAGCGTGGCCTGGCGCCACCGGACGCACTTGCCAGCATTCGAGGCGTCGTGCCCGGGGCGGTGGAAACCGCCGCTCAGCAAGCATGGGGATCGGCCGGGGTCGGTCAACGCGCGTCTTAATTCCCGCGCTTTGCTTTGCCCTTGGCGCGCCCACCGCCAACTTTCTTTTCTGTGGAACGCGCATTGGCATGTGCCTGGGCCAAATCGCGGGAATTATGGGCATCCTCGGCAGATAGCTTCAACCAGCGCGCCAGACGCTTGGGGTCAAGTGTGCCGTCTTTTATGGCCTTTTGAACTGCACAGCCCGGTTCGGTTTCATGCGCGCAATCATTGAATTTGCACAGCGGCACAAGGTCGGCAACGTCCTGAAACACCATATCAACACCTTCGCCCACATCAAGCAGTCGCAGGGCGCGCATTCCGGGTGTATCAATCAGCCAGCCACCGGTTTTGATCGCGTGCATCGAACGCGCTGTCGTCGTGTGTCTGCCTTTGGCGTCATCGTCCCGGATGCCTTGGGTTTCAAGTGCTGCATCTGTCAGCGCGTTGGTGATGGTAGATTTTCCAACCCCCGAAGAGCCCAGCAAAGCCAGTGTTTTACCCGCGCCACAAAACCCAACCAAAAGCGAGATGCCTGCGGCTGTGGTGGCGTCAATTGCAACCACTTGGACGTTCGGCAAATCAAGCCGCGCGCCTGCAATAAACGCGTCTGGATCATCACAGGTATCCACTTTGGTCAGCACCAAAATCGGTTCTATATCCGCCTGATGCGCCAATGCCAGATAGCGTTCCAGCCGCGCAGGATTATAATCGGCGTTGCAGGAGGACACGATCAACAGCGTGTCAACATTGGCGGCAATCAGTTGGGCCGACGCATTTTCAGCGGCGCTGCGGCGTTGCAAAAGGGTTTTGCGGTCCAAAAGCCGGGTAATTTCGTCCAGCATTGGCGACAGTAAAACCCAATCACCGATAGCGACACCGATTTGCAGAAACTCGGCCGATAAATGGATGCGATGCGGCCCCGTGGTCGTGATGACCTCGACCGCGTTTCGGTGCACTTGCGAAATCCGCGCCGGTGTCAGGGTGTCGAACTCGTCTACAGATAGCTGCGACTGGAAATGCGGCGACCACCCCAGACCAGGCAGGCTTAGCGACATTGGGATTGGAAATTGACGGGTGTTAAGCGGGAGGCCAGAAAAATCGCGGCTGTGGTCATAGACGGACATTCCCTTGGGCTGCACTCGAAAAGGTGAGAGGCTGGACGACGACCCAAACGGGACTCGTTACGGCTGCTTCCTTCCGGATCTGACCGAGTTGGCGAGGCGCTCGCCCGCGCCAACCTCTCGGCCTGTTATTTAGGCAAACAGACCGCGTGATGCAAGAGGCAGGTTTGTGGTTGAACCCCGCTCGATTGCTTGGTCTAGTATGGCCAAACACGTTGTTGAAAGGTGTGATCTTTGACGAAACTTGCAACCCACCTGGAAAGCCAAGCCCATGCGTGACGCAGAAACGGTAACTTTTGGTGGTTCGGGCTTTGATCGCGCTGGCCAGATTCGCGGTGATACCGGCCAATTGGAGGCGCTGCTGAGCATGGCGGAAACGCGGGTTTTGCCGGTTTGGCGCGGCAAGCCATTGATTGCGAGCGATACCAACCGACTGCAATTTCTGTCGCCGGACCACGCTGTTTTCAACGCCGCAGGCAAAGAGCCGATCTTTCTGGGATTGGATCAGGGGATCGCTTACTTCACGCGCGACATATCTGCGTGGCAACCTGACTCGACTGACCTGTCCATGATTGGCGCTTTTGTCGATGACAGCGAACAATTGCACCCGGACCTGCCGGCAGATCAACGCTTTGCGGAACTGCGCCGGATCATGGCACGCCTCAGCCCGCGCGATGCTGAACTGGCGGCGATGTCGGTCGGGGTTTTCGCCTGGCACCGCAATCACCGGTTTTGCGCGCGCTGCGGGCAACCTTCGGATGTTTCGATGGGGGGATGGCAGCGCACCTGCACAGTTTGCAAAACGCACCATTTTCCGCGGACAGATCCTGTGGTTATCATGCTGATAACACGCGGAAATGAGGTTCTGGTTGGCCGCAGTCCCGGTTGGCCTGCGGGGATGTATTCGCTGCTGGCAGGGTTCATGGAGCCCGGCGAAACAATCGAAGCTGCGGTTCGGCGTGAGGTTTTTGAAGAAACTGGCGTTACGGTAGGCGAAGTGGGCTATCTGGCCAGTCAGCCCTGGCCGTTTCCATCCTCGTTGATGATCGGCTGTTACGGGCACGCTACCAGCCACGAAATCACGATCGACCCAAAGGAAATCGAAGATGCGATGTGGCTGACCCGCGAGGACATTATGGAGGCGTGGGCCAGTCGCAGTTCAACCCTGATTGCCGCACGAAAAGGCGCAATCGCACATTTTTTAATAAAGAACTGGTTGTCAGACCGGCTGAGTTAGGGCAATTGTCTACGACAAGTTCGAACAGGCGCAGTAAAACGCATGAGATTTACCAGCAAAACCGACATTAACGCACCGCTTAATGCCTCATTCGCAGCAATTGCGGACTTTGAGGCGTATGAACGGCACGCAAAACGCACGGGTGCCGAAGTCACACGCGTTGATGCGCTAAGCCGTCCGGGACCGGGGATGATGTGGGCTATTCGCATGGAGTTACGCGGAAAATTGCAAAAGATCGAAATTGAACTGGCTGATTACGAACCGCCGAACAAGTTAATTTTCACTGGTGGAACCGATAGTTTTGATGCCGAGGTTCTGGTCGAGTTGATCGCGCTATCGGCGCGCGAAACCCGCGCGACCATGACGGTTGATCTGAAACCAAAAACACTGGCAGCGCGTCTGATCCTGCAATCTGCCCGGCTGACCAAGGGGTCAATCACCAAAAGAATCCGCAAACAGCTGAACAAGTTTGCGCTTGAAATCGAAAACCGCGTGAACACGGCCTAGTTTTCAAGCCAGTTTGCGCCGCTCGGTATCTGCCGGATAGACTCCCAGAACTTTGTGGTAAGACGTGAAGAATTTCAGTTCTTCCAACGCCAGTTTCACATTTGCATCCTCGGGATGGCCTTCAATATCTGCATAAAACTGCGTGGCTGCGAAACTGCCGCCGACCATATAGCTTTCAAGTTTGACCATGTTGACGCCATTTGTGGCAAATCCGCCCATCGCCTTGTAAAGGGCGGCGGGAATATTGCGCACGCGGAACACAAATGTGGTCATCATCAGCGAATCGCCGTGCCGGTCGGTTGCGGGATCGCGCGACATGATCAAAAAGCGGGTGGTATTATTCGCCTGATCCTCAATGTGGCGCGCGACCACGTCCAAACCATAGATTTCACCGGCAAGTTCGCTGGCAAGGGCGGCTTGGGCTGGGTCGGCAACTTCGGCGACATGTTTGGCGGAACCGGCCGTATCAGCCCCGGTGACCGGTTTAATCTTGTGTAACGCCAGAAAATCACGGCACTGGCCCAGAAGTACCGTATGGCTCATTGCGGATTTGACGTCGTCCAATTTGGCACCGGGGACAGTCAACAGGTTGATGTGAACCCTAACAAAGGCCTCGCCGATGATGTGAAGACCAGAATCAGGCAGCAGATGATGGATGTCCGCAACCCGCCCATAGGTCGAATTTTCGACCGGCAACATCGCCAGATCGGTTTCGCCAGACCTCAAAGCCTCGATCGCATCTTCAAACGTCCCGCAGGGTATTGCCACGTGGTCAGGCCGCGCCTGACGGCAGGCTTGATGGGAATAGGCCCCCGGCTCGCCTTGAAACGAGATTTTCTTGATTTTCGCAGTCATTGGCATTTTCCAGAAATTGGTCGTTTGGTCGCGCTTACTATACCTTGCAACTGACAAGGGGAAGCGTTTAGAAAGGCGCAGTTTTCAGGATAAGCGGCTTTACCGCCGCGCACTAAGGTAGGAAAGCCATGTTCGATACGATGACTGTCACAAAAGTCGGCGGTGCCCTGTGCGGCGCGCTTTTGGTGTTTCTTTTGGTTAAATGGGCCGGTGACACGATCTATTCCACCGAGGCCGGGCATGGCGACCACGCCGGAGCAGCCTATGTGATTGAAGTCGAAGCCGCCGAAACCGAGGCACATGATACAGAAACTGTGTCCATCGCCACGTTGTTGGCATCAGCTGATATTGGCAAAGGCGAGAAAACCTTTGGCAAATGCAAAGCTTGTCACAAAATCGAAAGCGGCGTGAACGCAACCGGCCCGTCGCTTTTCGGGATTGTTGGACGTAATGTCGGAACGGCCGCCGGATTTGGCTATTCTGCTGGAATGACCGAGCATGGCGGCACCTGGACACCAGAAAATCTGGATCAGTTCCTGACCAACCCAAAGTCCTTTGTACCGGGTACAAAGATGAGCTTTGCTGGTTTGAAGAAGATCGAAGACCGCGCCGATCTGATCGCCTATTTGCAGTCGGTCGCCAACTAAGTGATCAGCCGCCGGAATTTCGGGCCGTCCACCATGTGGGCGGCCTTTTTCGTTTAGATTACCAAATAGTAATTTCGCTCACACAATCGCGCCTTGCAATTGAGGGCTGGGAAATTTTACCCTGTCGTTGAGTATCGAACTTTCGCCAGAGGTCCAATCATGCAGCACGCCAAGCCACAGGTTCTTGCCCGACATAGGCCCGCAATCGGACTGATCGGAATAGCCGCCATAATCCTGATCCTGCTGGCGATGACTGTTTCGGTCATGGCCGAGGAAAAAGTGATCAAGGCGCACGGGATCTCGACCTTTGGCGATCTGAAATATCCAGCGGATTTCAAGCATTTGGACTATGTGAACCCGGATGCGCCGAAGGGTGGCGAATTTTCTACCTGGGCGTTTGGCACGTTTGATTCGATGTCGCCATATATTCTGAAGGGCCAAGCGGCGTCGTTGTCCAACATCATGTTTGAAAGCCTTTTAACCAGCACGTTGGACGAACCTGACGCGGCTTACGGTTTGTTGGCTGAAAGTGTTGAATATCCTGCAAGCCGGGATTGGGTGATTTTCGATATCCGCCCCGAGGCACGGTTTTCCGATGGCAGCCCGGTCACGGCCGAGGATGTAGTCTTTTCCTTCAATGTTCTGATTGAAAAAGGCGCGCCGAGTTTAGCCAACACTTTAAGCTTTGTTGAGAAAGCCGAGGCACTGGAAACACTGCGCGTGAAATTTACGTTCAAGCCGGGCGCACCACGTGAAGCTCCGTCGCAGGTTGGTGGCTTGCCGGTGTTTTCAAAGGCTTATTACGCCAGCCGCGACTTTGCTGAAAGCACGCTGGAGCCCGGATTGGGGTCTGGCATTTACCAGTTGGAAAAGGTCTCACCGGGTAAGACGGTTCTTTACAAGCGACGGGATGATTATTGGGGTAATAGTTTGCCGATCAATATCGGGCAGAACAATTTCGATACCATCAGGGTGGAATATTTCACCGATTACACGGCGGCTTTTGAGGGTTTCAAAGGCGGCAGCTATAATTTCCGCGAAGAGTATTCGTCAAAGGTCTGGGCCACCTCTTATGACTTTCCGGCGCTGAATGACGGCTATGTAAAGCGCGAGCAGATCAGTGACGCCAATCCATCCGGCACGCAGGGGTTTTGGTTCAATCTGCGGCGTGACAAGTTCAAGGATCCGCGGGTCCGGCAAGCCATTGGCATGGCGTTTAATTTTGAATGGTCCAACGAGGCGCTGTTTTACGGGCTTTACAAACGCACAGATTCGTTTTGGGAAAACTCTACGTTGCAAGCAGAGGGCCTGCCGACCGAGGCCGAACTGGCCTTGTTGGAACCCTTGAAGGCGGATTTACCCGCCAGCATCTTTACCGATCCGCCGGTTTCACCGTTGGTGTCCAAACCCACGCAACTGGACCGTTCGGTTTTGCGCAATGCCGGAAAACTGTTGGACGCGGCTGGCTGGAACGTTGTTCAGGGCACACGGCAGAATGACAAAGGCGAGCAGCTTGAGATCACTTTCCTGAACGACAGCCCGAGTTTCGAGCGTATCATGAACCCTTACGTCGAGAACTTGAAGCGCCTTGGTATCAAGGCAGTGCTAAGTTCTATTGATAACGCGCAGCAAACCGAACGCGAAAAAACCTTTGATTTTGATATCGTGGTGCGCCGCTATGTGATGTCACTGACGCCCGGCGCGGAATTGCGTGGCTATTTTTCCAGCAAGGCCGCGGCAATTCAGGGATCGCGAAATATTGCCGGCATAGCCAACCCGGCGATTGACGCGCTGATCGACACGATTGAACAGGCAAAAAGCCGCGAGGAACTGAATACCGCCGTCAAGGCTTTGGATCGGGCGCTGCGCAGTCTGCATGTCTGGGTGCCGCAATGGTATAATCCCTATCACAACATTGCGTATCTTGATGTTTTCTCGCGCCCCGCAGTTTTGCCACCCTTTGGTATGGGCGAACTGTCAATCTGGTGGTATGACGACGCCAAAGCAGCCCGGCTGAAAGCGGCCGGGGCCCTTTAAGCAAGGCAGGCAAGCGCAATGGGCGCCTATCTCATCCGACGCATTTTGCTGATGATCCCGACATTGCTTGGGATCATGATCGTGAATTTCACGCTTGTGCAGTTCGTGCCGGGCGGTCCGATTGAACACATCATAAGTCAGATCGAGGAATCTTCATCTGCCACCGACCGCATCACCGGTGGTGGGCAGGAAGTGGCGCAAGGCAGCCAAAGTGCTTATCAGGGGTCCAAGGGTCTGCCCGAGGATTACATCAAAAAGTTGGAAAAAGAATTCGGCTTTGACAAGCCGCCGTTGCAGCAGTTTTTCATTATGATGTGGAAGTATCTTAGGTTTGATTTCGGTGAAAGTTATTTCAGATCAATCAAAGTGACCGATCTTGTGCTGGAAAAACTGCCTGTTTCCATAAGCTTAGGACTGTGGACGACTTTGCTGGCTTACCTGATCTCGATCCCCCTTGGAATTCGCAAGGCGGTGAAAGATGGCAGCAGCTTTGACACTTGGACCTCGGGTATTATCATCGTGGCTTATGCCATTCCAGGGTTTCTGTTTGCTATTCTGTTGCTGGTGCTGTTCGCGGGTGGGTCTTACTTGAAATGGTTCCCGCTGCGTGGTTTGACATCGGATCGGTTTGATGAACTCAGCCTTCTGGGGCAGATTGGCGACTACCTTTGGCATGTTGTTTTGCCGGTCACCGCCAACACAATCGCAGCTTTCGCGACGCTGACATTGCTGACCAAAAACAGCTTTCTGGACGAGATCAAAAAACAATATGTGATGACGGCGCGGGCCAAGGGGCTGACCGAAGCACGGGTGTTTTACGGCCATGTTTTCCGCAATGCCATGCTGATTGTGATCGCCGGATTTCCTGCCGCGTTTATCGGGATTTTCTTTACCGGTAGCCTGATTATCGAACTGGTTTTCTCACTCGACGGTATGGGCCGTTTGGGGTTCGAGGCAGCGGTGAACCGCGACTATGCGGTGATGTTCGGCACGCTTTATGTGTTTGGGCTGATCGGGCTGTTTGTCGGCTTGCTGACGGATATCACCTATGTCTGGGTTGATCCGCGGATCGACTTTGAAAGCCGTGAAACATGAGGCTTTTCAAGGCGGGCAGTCTGGGCGCGCGGCGTTGGCAGAATTTCACCGCCAACCGACGGGCGTTTTATTCGCTGTGGCTTTTCTTGATCCTGTTTTTCGGCTGCCTGTTCGCGGAATTGATCGCCAATGACAAACCACTGTTGGTGTCCTATCGCGGCGAGCTTTATCTGACCGCGTTCCAGTTCCACCCCGAAACCGACTTTGGCGGCGAGGAAAAGACCCAGGCGGTGTTCAAAGACGAGGTCGTGCAATGCCTGATTCTGTCGGGCGGATTGCTCGAGCCATGCCTTGACGACCCCGAAGGCGTGATGGTGGATGCAGAGGACGGTAAAATCGCTGGCGAGAAAATCCAAAAAGGCTGGATGATCTGGCCGTTGGTGCCCTATTCCTTCAACACGGTGAATTACGACGTGCAACCCGCCCCCGGTCCGCCGGATGCGAAACATTGGCTGGGCACTGATGACCAAACCCGCGATGTGGTGGCGCGGATCATTTACGGGTTCCGGATATCAACGGTTTTCGCGCTGTTTGTAGTGACGGTTTCATCGGTGATCGGCATCGCTGCGGGCGCGTCGATGGGTTATTTCGGCGGCTGGGTGGATCTGGTGTTTCAGCGTATCGTTGAAATTTGGGGCAATATCCCCAGCCTTTACATCATCATTATCATGGGCGCGATTTTCACGATGAATTTCCAAATTCTGGCGCTGCTGATCGCGTTGTTCAGTTGGACCTCGTTGGTCGGACTGGTGCGGGCAGAATTTCTGCGGGCGCGGAACTTTGAATATACCCGCGCGGCGCGGGCCTTGGGGGTTGGTGACTGGAAAATCATGTTCCGGCATATTCTGCCAAACGCGATGGTGGCGACGGTGACGTTTCTGCCGTTCCTGATTACCGGCGCAATCGGGTCGCTGGCGTCGCTTGATTTTTTGGGCTTTGGATTGCCTGCGTCATATCCTTCACTGGGCGAGTTGGCATTGCAGGCCAAACAGAACTTGCAAGCCCCGTGGCTGGCTTTTGCGGCTTTCACCACGTTTGCCGTGATGCTGTCGTTGCTGGTGTTCATTTTCGAAGGCGTGCGCGACGCGTTTGACCCCAGAAAGACCTTTCAATGAGCGAGACAATCCTCAGCGTCACAGACCTTTCGGTGGCTTTCGGGCGCGGCAATGCAGTTGTTCGCAAGGTTTCGTTTTATATCAAAGCCGGTGAAACCGTCGGTCTGGTCGGCGAAAGCGGCTCGGGTAAATCGGTAACAGCGCTATCCACAGTGAAATTGCTGCCGGATTCAGCGCATATTTCCGGTTCGATCATCTATCGTGGCACCGAAATGGTTGGAGCGGATGCAAAGACCCTGCGGCGGGTTCGCGGCAACGATATCAGTTTCATTTTTCAGGAACCGATGACCTCGCTTAATCCGCTGCACAAGCTGGAACAGCAAATCGGCGAAAGCATTGCGCTGCATTCCGGCCTGACCGGCGCGACGGCGCGGGACAGAATCGTCGACCTGCTTGAGAAGGTTGGTATCCGTGATCCGCGCAGCCGTTTGAACGACTATCCGCACCAGTTTTCCGGTGGGCAACGCCAGCGGATCATGATCGCAATGGCACTTGCCAACGGCCCTGATCTGTTGATTGCAGATGAACCGACCACAGCGGTGGACGTCACCATTCAGGCGCAAATTCTGGACCTTCTGGCTGATATCCAAAAGGCCGAAGGCATGGGGATGCTGTTCATCACCCATGATCTGGCCATCGTGCGTAAAATCGCCGACCGGGTTTGCGTTATGCAGGGCGGCGAAATTGTTGAATCCGGGCCAACCGCCGAGATTTTCGCCAATCCGCAACATCCCTATACCCAGAAACTGCTGGCGGCAGAGCCAACCGGGCGGCCTGATCCGGTGCCCGCTAATTCAAAACCAATCCTGAGTGCTGAAAAGGTGCGCGTCTGGTTTCCGATCAGGCGCGGCGTGATGCGTCGTACGGTCGGGCACATCAAGGCGGTGAACGAGGCCAGCTTTGATATCAGGGAAAGCGAAACCCTTGGGATTGTTGGCGAAAGTGGGTCTGGAAAAACCACGCTGGCGCTGGGGATCATGCGGTTGGTGTCGTCAACCGGGCGAATTTCCTTTGTCGGGCAAGACGTTCAGGGGTGGAAAAATAAACAACTGCGGCCGCTGCGCAAAGACATGCAGATGGTGTTTCAAGATCCCTATGGATCGCTGTCACCACGCCTGACGGTGGAGCAAATCGTCGCCGAAGGGTTGGGGGTTCACGGCGTGCCCGTCGGGAAAGACGCGCATCAGTTGGTGGGTGACATCCTGACCGAGGTGGGCTTGACGCGTGATATGATGGGCCGCTATCCGCACGAATTTTCAGGCGGCCAGCGCCAACGTATCGCCATTGCCCGCGCGATGATCCTGCGCCCGAAACTGGTGGTACTGGACGAGCCAACCTCGGCTTTGGACATGACGGTTCAGGTGCAAATCGTTGACCTGCTGCGGGATCTGCAACGGCAGCACAAACTGGCGTATCTGTTCATCAGCCATGACCTGAAAGTTGTGCGTGCCCTAAGTCACAAAGTGCTTGTGATGAAACAGGGCGACATTGTCGAACAGGGCGTCGGCGATCAGGTCTTCGATCATCCAAGGACGGAGTATACCAAGACTTTGATGAAAGCCGCGTTTGATTTGGCCGCGGGGTAAGGCAGGAAGCGTTGGGGAAACCGAAGATCGCGGACCGTTATATCGCCAGCGAATGCCCCTGCTCGTTCATTGCATATACGTCAAATTCGCGCGCCACCATGCGGGCCAACAACTGGGCCTTGGATGTCAGGCTTAGGCGATCGCCGTCAAAATTTGCGTAGTGTGCGAATTTTTGCTGCACACGTGCAAACTCGGCCCGCAGATCGACTGGTATCACGTCCAACTCGGCCTCGACTTTGGATAAGGACACCTGAAAAGTGCACATGATTTCTTCGATTACCCGTGCTCGCAGTTTGTCATCATCAGTAGAGGCATGACCGCGGGCCGATGCGAATTTATCATCACGGATTTGGGCGACGTAAGATGCCGTAGCGCTGGCATTCTGCACATAGCCTTGTGGCAGTTTGGATATCGCAGAGGCACCCAGCCCAATCAACGTATCGCAAGTGTCGTCGGTATAGCCCTGAAAGTTCCGCCTGAGCTTGCCAGACCTTGCCGCCACATCCAAACCGTCACCAACTTTGGCGAAATGGTCAATTCCAATGGCGCGATAACCTGCAGCCAGAAACAAGTCGCGGGCGGTATTGGCCAGAACCAGACGCTCCATTGCCGTGGGCAGTTTGTCTTCGGGAATCATCGTCTGGCGCCGCGCCATCCAAGGCACATGGGCATACCCGTAAAGGGCCACCCGATCCGGATTCAAACTAAGCAGCTTTCGCGTGGTGTCGGCGATACTGCCGGCATCCTGAAACGGCAGCCCATAGAGAATATCGGTGTTCAGGCTGTGAATGCCGCGTGCGCGCAATTTGTCAGCAACATCGCTGGTAAGTTCATAGCTTTGTTCGCGGCCAATCGCGGCTTGAATTTTTGGGTCAAAATCCTGAATGCCAATGCTGGCCCGGTTCATGCCAGCGCCAGCAAATGCATCTAAACGCGCGTCGTCGACTTCGCTTGGGTCAATCTCGACCGAAAACTCGGCCGCAGGTGCGAAGGGTAAAACCGCGCGAACCGCAGTGGCCAACGAAGTGATAGCCTCTGCTGACAGGATCGTTGGCGTGCCACCCCCCCAATGCAACCGCGACAGAGTGACATCTTTGGGCAACGCCGCGGCGACCATCGCCAGCTCGTCTTTCAAAGTTTTCAGATAGGACAGCACCGGGGCATCTTTGCTCACGCCTTGGGTGCGACAGGCGCAAAACCAGCATAAACGCCTGCAAAAAGGGATGTGCAGATAGAGCGAGATCGCCGAACCCGGCGTAACCGCCCGCAACCAAGCCTCAAATTCTTTGGCATGAATGCCAGTGGTGAACTGTGGCGCTGTTGGATAGCTTGTGTAACGCGGCACTTTAGCGTCAAATAAGCCCAGCTGGTTCAGTTGCTTTATGTTGTCCATCACTCTATTTAGAGTACATTCAGACGGCTGAACTTTGATCGAGATCAATTATGGCTTCAATTCTAACGGGGCAAGCAGTGAAAGCCTTTAACATCAACTGCGGCGAATGTCCGATCCGCCACCGGGCGGTGTGTTCGCGCAGCGATACCGACGAGCTTGCGCTGCTGGAAAGCATGAAATCCTACAAGACCTATGAACAGGGTCAGACGATTGTCTGGGCCGGGGATCAGATGGCATTTGTCGGCTCGGTCGTAAAAGGTGTCGCAACCTTGTCGCAAACCATGGAGGATGGCCGCCGTCAGATGGTTGGTCTGCTTTTGCCCAGCGACTTTGTCGGACGCCCTGGCCGTAACCTGGCCCCGTTTGATGTGGTCGCCGCCACCGAAGTTACACTGTGTCGTTTTCAGCGGGCACCGTTCGAGAAGCTGTTAACCTCCTCGCCCAACATTGGCCCGCGTTTGCTGCAAATGACACTGGATGAACTGGACGCAGCGCGTGAATGGATGC
>ERZ889078.1659-NODE-1659-length-17384-cov-32.762710_pt1 | contig 17384 bp, 17 predicted proteins | sample MGYA00521266_ERZ889078 | MGnify/ENA primary metagenome ERZ889078 (study PRJEB32303, sample SAMEA104408618) | aquatic metagenome | biome: Brackish water; feature: Pelagic; material: water | place: Baltic Sea | collected 2014-06-16T06:34:00 | depth 76,534 m ...
GTGTCGAACAAAGCCAGCCTGACATCAGCACACGTATCGATTTAGCCTTTCAACGCTTGCTCGGGGAATGGCATCTGTGTCAGGATTTATCGCTCGACGAAACTTTGCTTCTGCTGGATGGTTGGTGCGAACTTGCTGGCGCGCCTTCAGGTTGGGCACAGGTAGACAGTTACGCACTCGCCGGAGTAGCGCGTTTGATTCATCCGGAAACTATTTTCGGCGGAGTCAGTTTGGAGTGGGCCGATGCCGAGCGCTACTTACTGGCTGGATCCGCGCTCGGGCGCAGCACCGAGTTGCATTTACTGCGCGATGTCGTGGTGATGCGCCTTGATTGGCCCCAGCATGAAATGCCGATTGAGATGGTGGCCGCGCGTAGCGTCATGTCGCCCCAAGCCCAAACCGCACAAGGGGGCACTGTGTTCCGCGGCTTTTATTTGCGCCTGGATAGTTTGGAGCGTGGCGCCGAACAACTTCAACGCGAGCTACAACAAATTTTACAACGGAACCCGGAATTCGCCACGCTGAATGGGGCGTCTTCAACGACTCCCGCTGGCCCCTTGGAATCGCAACAATTGCCAACACGCCTACGCCTCCAGGCTTTGGCCACGACCCACAGCAGTGTCCGCGATTTGGAACTGGTGCATCTCGCTATGCATGAAGCAGGCCATCTTGGTGAAGTTTTAAATTGGCTAGACCTGGGCCTACCCGTATTCGGTGTGGGTGCCAGTTTCTTAAATTCCCAGCTGGAATTAGGCAACCCATTACTGTGGTTGGAATACCGCGCGCAATTACGCGCTGTGGCCAGTGGTTGGCAACCCGGCTGGGCTTTAGCGGAGGTAATTGATCGTGGCCAAAATCCACGTGACCCGTACTATGCGCCTTATCGCCTCATTCTGAGCGATTTAGTGCAGTTAGCAGAGTTCTACAACTGGCCGCCGCTGGCCGATTGGGATCAACTAGACCGCGGCAGCATCGTGGCCTTAGCCCGTGAACTGATACGCCTTAAAGGTTTTGAGCCTAGCCCTGATTTAGGTACCGATCGCGTGGTGCAAAGCTTATTGGATTTCAATCTCCTCGAGCAAGCGCCAGGCGACCGGGTTTTGCCCGTGCAGCTCCACTAAGGCCAAATCAATCCGCAGACTTTGCTGCGGTGGGGCGCGCAAGGCCAACCATTCGGCCGCTCGGCCTAAGCGAAAACGCTGGACTGGGCCCAGATTGTCTTCTCCCTCTAACCAACTCAAAAGCGAACGCGCCTTCACTTCCACAAGGACTAACACCTGATTCGGATCGTGGCAAAGCAAATCCACTTCGGCATAAGGCGTGCGCAAATTGCGCGCCAGAATGACCCAGCCCAAATCTTCTAAACCGCTGGCAACCAGCGACTCGGCATGCTTACCCGCGTCTTGACGTTTACTTGGCATCTTGCGGTAACACCGCAAGAATCATCAAGAGGCTCAACTCTTGGCGACGGTGCTTTCCTCTACTGGAGCAGACGCGGTGCGGGACACAGCGATACGGTCAAATTTCAAACGTACGTTATCGGCAACTTTTAACGTGATGGTTGCTTCATCCAACGCCGCCACCGTGCCATGCAAACCACCCGCCGTGACCACTTGATCACCTTTGCTGATGCTCGTTTGAAAACTCTCACGCTGCTTCTTGCGCTTGCTCTCTGGCCTGATCACAAACAAGTACATAAAGACAAAGAGCATCGCCAGCATAATCCAAAAGCCATTGGAGCTTGCTGACGGGGTTTCTTTGGCCGCGCCGGAGGCAGGATCTACCTGGCCAACTTCAGCTTGTAATGCGGGCTTGGCGGGCGCACCTTCCTCGGCAAAGGAGATGGCAGCGCGTTCGCCTTCTTGGAAGGTCAGAGTGATTTCGTGGTAGTCTCGCATGATTCGGTCGCTTGCGCGATAATGACCGAGCATTCTAACGTGCAAACACCCAAATGAGTACCGAACGTGTTCTAGTTGCCCTATCCGGGGGAGTCGATTCCAGTGTGGCCGCGCTGTTGCTGCAGCAGCAGGGCTATGACGTCGTCGGCGTGTTCCTGCGCAATGGGGTGGAGAAACCCGCCAGCGGCCCCAGCAACAAGCAGGGCTGCTGTTCGGTGGAGGATTCCCGCGACGCCGCCCTGGTTGCCGACAAGTTGGGCATTCCGTTTCATGCCGTAGATATGGAGACGGAATTCGAAGGGATTATGGATTATTTTGCCCACGCATATCGCCTCGGCAAAACTCCGAATCCCTGCGTGATTTGCAATCGCGATATCAAGTTTGGCGCCATGTGGAAACTTGCCGATTCCATCGGCGCCAAGTACTTGGCTACTGGCCATTACGCACGCGTCGTCCAAGGTGCTGCAGGGGCGGAATTGCACCGCGGTTTGGATCCACACAAAGATCAGTCTTATGTGCTGTTTCCAATCGGTCCAGAGCGCCTCGCGCGCGTTTTATTGCCGGTTGGAGAGCTGCAAAAATCACGCACGCGGCAACTGGCAGCCGCCGCCGGCATGCCGGTTTTTAATAAGCCTGACAGCGTGGAAATTTGTTTTGTGCCGAGTGGCGACTACCGCGAATTGTTACGCGCGCGCGGTGGCCTTGGCTTGCCTGGCCGCATTCTTGATACTTCGGGCAAACAGCTCGCGCTTCATGATGGCCATGCCGGCTTTACTCGCGGACAACGGCGTGGACTAGGTTTTGCAGCAAGTCAGCCCATGTATGTTGTGGATATCAACCCGCAAAATGGCGACGTGTTAGTGGGACCACGCCAAGCCACCGGCTGCCGCAGCGCCATGGTCACGGGCTTTCAGACTTTTGCCTTTGAACTCCCGCAGCAATCCGAGTGGCTCGATGTTACGGCCCAGTTTCGCAGCACACCCGGCGGAATCCCCGCACAAATTCAACGTCGTGAGGGCGATTTCATAGAAGTCCGCTTTGCACAAGCTGCCGAAAGTGTGAATCCTGGGCAGGGGCTTGCCGTCTACCAGGGTGACCGTTTGCTCGGTGGTGGGTGGATTGATACCACCGAGTTAGAGTGCGGTTTTCAGGTTTGAAAGCTAGAAAGTCCGTGTATCCAGGCGGTAGTCAGCGCTTATGACTTGTTGCGAGGCGCCGCGCTGCTTACTGTGGCAGAGCCGTCTATGCCTTCCCTTCCACATGACTGACCTACACTTCTGCAACTTCTGTGATCAATCGGTACCGATTGGCAAACTCGATAGCGGCGAAGCCATTCGCCATGGTGGGCGCGTGGTTTGTCCCACCTGCTGCGATACCCTCTCCATGGCCACCCGCGGCCAATCTGGCCATAAGCGTGGTGGATGGCTTGGAATATTCATCGGCCTCATTGGCTGGGCTGGCCTCGCTTTCCTCTATCTGCAGCAAGATAGCGCGCAAAACAATGGCGTCACCAATCTAAATGCGGCGGTGATGCAACTATCCGAAGCCAACACATTGCAAGACAGCACTTTTGCACAGTTTCGCAGCCGCAACGAGGAGCAGTTGGACGAGTTCAAAGCAATTGTGCAACAAGGTTTTTCCACTTCGTATCAACAGATCGCCGGGCTCGATGAAGCGCTTACCAAGGTACGCGGCCAAGTGGATCGTTTAGAAGGGCTCGCGGATGGCCAAGCTGGCTTGGAACAAGAAACCCAAGCGTTGCGCACCCAAATGCAAATCACCGAAGATAGCGTGCGTGAAGTGCGCAAAGGGTTAGAATTTTTGCGCGATGGTTTCGCCGATCTGGAACGCAAAATGGTGGTTGCCACGGCCGCGCCACCAGCAGAAAGCGGTTTATCCACTGAAGTTCAGGCGCTCCTCAAAAACCTGAAAGCCGATGATCCGTTAACTCGCGTCGCGGCGATTGAAGAACTTGGCAAACACCAAGACCCAGCATTGATTCCCTACGTGGAACCCATGCTGCAAGACCCCTACGAGATGAATCGTTTTTACGCGGCTTTCACTTTAGGTGAATGGCAAGCGATGGCGTCGGTACCGGCTTTGATTGAAGCCCTCGACGATGACTTCGCGTTTGTTGCTGACGCCGTGAATGAAGCTTTGATCAACATCTCTAAAGAAGACATGGGGTTCGATTCCAAAGGCAGTGCTGCCGATCGCAAAAAGTCGATCAGCCGGTGGCAAGCCTGGTGGAAAAAGAACTCTGAGTAACGACCCACAATGAAAACCATAAAAACTCTCATCTTTTTCGCTGCAGCCGCCGTTTTGGTGTCCTGCACTGCCGGCCCGAAGCAACTACAGCGTTCTGTCGATGACTGGGACCAAGAGTTCTACGTCGAAGACCCCCTGTTGAATGGTGTGCTGCATGTCATTCCTGTCATCCCTCTGATTGAAGTGGTTGCCATTATCGGCGATAGCCTCATCGTCAATCCGTGGTACTTCTGGTCCGAGGATGTTTGGGATAAGCAAGGCACCAACTTCAATCACGCCACCGTGTCTGATGCCGATGGGCACCTTGACAGCTTGGCACAGAAGCCCAACAAGGGCTTCATGAAGAAGTAAGCACGCACATTGATGGGGGCGCGGTTGTAGAATCCCGCCCCCAAGCGTGGCCTCATCCCGGCCACCCCTACCCCGAAATCAATGAAAGTCACCGTAGTTGGAGCCGGATTTGTCGGCATGACCTGTGCCCAGCGCCTTGCTGAACAGGAAGTCGCAGAACAGATTGTGCTAATCGATGTCCTCGAGGGCCGCCCACAGGGCATTGCACTCGACATCAACCAGGCCGCTGCTATTGAGGGTTACCAAGCTCTCGTGGTGGGCACCAATAAGCCAGAGGACACCTACGGGTCCGATTTATTCATCATGACTGCGGGGCTGCCGCGCAAACCAGGAATGGATCGCTCGGATTTGGTCGAAGTCAACGGCAAGATTATCAATGCGGTTGCTGCCTACATTAAGGCTGGTTCGCCCGAAGCGCGTGTCATCGTAGTTTCCAACCCACTCGATACCATGGTGTATTTGATGGCCGCGAAGCTTGGTTTCGACAAAGGCCGCGTGGTTGGAATGGCGGGCGTTTTAGATAGCGCGCGGATGGCATTCTTCATCTCGGAGAAAAACCGAGGCGGCGTGAAAGACACGCGCTGCATGGTGCTTGGTGGCCACGGTGATTCGATGGTGCCGGTGCCACAGTTCAGCACCGTGGATGGTGTTTCGATTCAAGCCTTGCTGCCTGAAGACGAAATCAATGCCATCAACCAGCGCACCAAAACCGGGGGCGCCGAGATTGTCAATCTGCTGAAGACTGGCTCGGCCTTTTATGCACCTTCCGCTGCTGCCGTGGCGATGGCCAAATCCATCTTGCGCAACGAAAACCGTCTGCTGCCCACCGCAGCCTTCTTAGATGGCCAGTACGGTCTGAAAGACATCTACATGGGTGTGCCGTGTGTGCTGGGTAAAAATGGTGTGGAGCGTATCGTCGAACTGGAACTGGATGATGCTTCGCGCCAAAGCTTGCATACTTCCGCCGATGCGATTCGCGCCGATTTAAATTCGTTGCGCGAAAAAGGTTTGCTGTAATAGCATTCGCATGATCAAACGCCCGTCTTCAAAAACCAAGGTTCTCGCTACTTTGGGGCCAGCTTGTAGCAGTCCCAAAATTATTCGAGAGATGATGAAGGTGGGCGTGAACGCCTTCCGCCTCAACATGAGTCACGGCGACGTGGAAAGTCGTACGCAAATGATTGCTGCGGTGAAAAAAGCGCGCGCCGATCTTGGCATTGCCATTACGATTATGGCCGATTTGCGCGGGCCGCGTATTCGCCTGGGGCGGCTGGAGTCAAAAATTTCGCTGCAGCGGGGCAGCAAGATTGCCATCAAAGCTGCAACCAAAATGGGCCGCGATGGCGTTTTGCCGGTGGACTATCCGCGCTTGCTGCGCGATTTGAAAGTTGGCAACCGGGTGTTGATTCGGGATGGACGCATTGCCCTGAAAGTCCTTGCTTTTGAGGCCAACATAGTGCTTTGCCGGGTGCTCACGGGTGGGGAAGTGAGTTCCAACCAGGGCGTCAATCTGCCTGATAGTGTGGTTTCCGCTCCAGCCTTATCGGCCAAAGATCGTGCCGATATTTTATTTGCTGTGGAACACGAATTGGATTGGCTAGCCCTTAGTTTTGTCCGTTCTGCTGCAGATATCAAGGCTGTCCGTCGCCAGTTGGAAAAGCATCACTTTGATATGCCCATCGTGGCCAAAATTGAGCATCCGCTGGGTATTCAAAACCTCGCAGAGATTATGGATACCGCCAATGGCATTATGGTCGCACGCGGCGACTTGGCGGTGGAAATGGGGCACTCCGTCGTGCCCACGCTGCAAAAGCGCATGATTCGCATGGCGCTTGAGCACAGTCTGCCGGTGATTGTGGCCACGCAAATGCTCGAAAGTATGATTGACGCACCGCAGCCAACGCGTGCGGAAGTATCCGACGTTGCCAACGCCGTAATTGATGGCGCGGATTGTGTCATGCTGTCCGGCGAAACGGCAGTGGGGCAATATCCAGTAGAAACTTGCCGCTTTATGAAAGAGATTGCCATGACCACCGAGGGGCTGCAATTCCAGGATAATTGGCGTTTGCGGCCCAGTATTGAGCCCCATGGCGGACAACAAGCCGGTAGCCCCGAAATGGCCACCGTGAAAGCCGCCGTATGCGCTGCGGAGAATTCCAAGGCCAAGCTCATTCTCGCCTTTACGGAGTCCGGGCGTTCCGCTAGACTTGTCGGTTCGTTCCGCGGTCAAGCTCCCATTGTGGCGCTCACGACTAATGATCGAAGTTACCACCGGATGTCCCTCATGTGGGGAGTGCGGCCCGGAATGCTCACCAAAGTAGACCGGATTCGAGAAATGCACCGCTTTGCGGCGCGCTATCTTGAAAAGCATCACGTTTTGCGTCCAGATCAGTTTCTGGTTTCTTTAACTGGCACTTTTGCGGTTTCTGGAGCTACCAACACCGTCCGTCTCATCCGCTTCCATCAGCTCGTCTAGGCGAGCCTCATAAAGAAAACCAGTGAAAGGCCGCAAGACCAAGATTCGCAAGTCCAACGTAAAGCGTAACAAGTACGGCTTTCGTTCCCGCTCCAAGACCGCAGGTGGGCGCAGTGTGATCGCTCGCAAGCGCCGTAGGCACGGCAAATTTGTCAGCCCTGCGTAAACGCAGCGGATGGCGTCTTGGGGGCGAGCTACGGAACAGGATTCCGTTCACCCATGCCCCGGAACTGGTTTCAGTTCCTAGGCGCACGGAGCCAGGCGCCCCGTGCGTCTAATTTATCTGCTAGCTCACGCAACTGAGCCGGAGTCATCTCCGCGATGATTTCCAAACCGCCCGGGTGCAAGCGCAGCAAGCGAATCACATCGCGACGCATAGCCGCTTTGACAATCTCCGATTGCGAGGAAAGAGCCGTTGCGGGATCTTCCTCAGCAGTGGCTTCTTCGACTACCCGCATATATTTGTGCGCCACGGTGAGCAGTTCTGGGTTCGTTTTCACTGCACTGCGCGCATTGCTTAAAGGTGTTGCTGCGCTTGGTTGGCTGAAAAAGAACCTCACCACCACCGTGTTGCCTTGTTTCACAGACTCCAACTTGGCCTTGATTTGCACGCCGGAATCACCTCCCGGGGCAAGTCCTTGCAGTTTCCCATTCCAATTATGCAGCGAAAGATCCGTGTCCAGATAGTTGGCTTGTTGGGCTTGAGGAGCGGAAGGAGCAAGATGACCGCCATGTGTAGGCCGCGCGCCGGTGGCGGCAACCTTGCGCAAGGCATGGTTCTGGACTGGAGTGGACGGTGGGAGCGGTAGAACCTTGGTGGCACTTGCTGCATCTAATTCTTGAGCCACCGCGGGCTCCAAGAGTTCCACCGGGAAAGTAGGCTGATCCGATTTCTTGGCGCTCCCGGCCTGCTTGGCCAACGGGAACTCCACATTGCCAAAATCATTCAAAAAATCGAGAGGCGGCACTTCATCGCCCATCAAAAAATTTGTGGAGCCAACGAGATGGGAGGCAGGAGTAATGGGGGTGGGCAAAGCGTCACTGGGCGCGGGCACCATTTCTTCACCCTTGCCATCACGGCCTATAGCCAGCTTATCTCCCTTGGATGTTGCTCCTGCAAAGAAGTTGCTAAGGAAAGAAAAGGTTAGGAGGATAATTCCAATCCAAACCAGGACAAAATTGGGGCGTTGAGGGGCAAGGCTCATCAGTTTGGGGACGGGGTCAAGGGAGGGAAGGTTCCAAAAAGAACGGAAGACCCTTTCCGGCTTTCTATCGCCATCGTAACCTATTCGGTTTCCAGCAAACGGAATACCCCATGAAAGTTCACGAATACCAAGGAAAGGAAGTGCTGGAACGCTACGGCGTCCGCACACAACGTGGCATCGTCGTCGATACCCCAGAGCAGGCTCATGCGGCTTTCGCACAGCTAGGGGGCGATTTAGCGGTGGTTAAGGCCCAAATTCACGCCGGAGGTCGCGGCAAGGGTGGTGGCGTCAAACTCGTGAAAAGCGCTCAGGAAGCCGCTGACGTCACCAAAAAGATGCTCGGCATGATGCTCAAAACGCACCAAACCGGCCCTGAAGGGCAGATGGTGCGCAAGGTTTTTATCTGTGAAGGCCTGGATTTAGCACGCGAACTTTACGTGGGCATCGCGCTGGACCGCTCCCTTGGCAAGCCGGTTTTGATGGTCAGTGCGGAAGGCGGCATGGAAATCGAAACCCTCGCTGTAGAACGCCCGGAAGCGCTGCTCAAATTGGCGTTCGACCCACTGATGGGTTTGCAGGCGCACCAAGCCCGGCGCGCGGCATTCTTTCTGGGGCTAGACGGCGCGTTAAGGAAGAAGGCCGTGCCGTTTTTGATGGCGTTGGCAAAAGCTTACATCGACCTAGATTGTGAGATTGCGGAGATTAATCCATTGGTCATCACCGAGGACCAAGAAATCGTGGCCTTGGATGCCAAGATGAATTTTGACTCGAATGCCTTGTACCGGCATCCAGATATTGCCGCCATGCGCGACGAAAGCGAGGAAGATCCAAAGGAAGTTGCGGCATCCAAATTTGATTTGAACTACATCGCTTTGGATGGATCGATTGGCTGCATGGTGAATGGTGCAGGTTTGGCGATGGCCACCATGGATACGATTCAACAACACGGCGCAGCACCGGCGAACTTCTTGGATGTAGGTGGTGCGGCAACAGAAGAAAACATCACCGAAGCCTTCCGGATTATTCTTTCCGACCCCAACGTAAAAGGTATTTTGGTGAACATTTTTGGCGGCATCATGAAGTGCGACATTGTCGCGCGTGGTGTGATTGGCGCGGCGCGTGCGGTTGATTTGCACGTACCGTTGGTGGTTCGCCTCGAAGGAACCAATGTGCAAGAAGGTCGCGCGCTGCTGCAATCAAGCGGGCTCAACATCACCCCGGCTTCTTCGCTAGACGAAGGCGCCACTCTCATTTGTCAGGCTGTGCAAGCCGGAGTCTAGGAATAGCAACATGGCCATCTTCATTACCGCCGCCACCAAAGTCATTTGTCAGGGCTTCACGGGCAAAAACGGCACCTTTCACAGCGAGCAAGCGCTTGCCTACGGCACCCAATTAGTGGCTGGCGTCACCCCTGGCAAAGGCGGGGAACTGCATTTGGGTTTGCCTGTGTTTAACACCGTCGCCGATGCTGTTGCTGCCACCGGGGCCGAAGCAAGTGTCATCTACGTGCCCGCGCCATTCGCTGCGGACTCGATTCTGGAAGCCGCCGATGCCGGCATCAAACTGATTGTGTGCATCACCGAAGGTATTCCGGTGATGGATATGCTGAAGGTGAAAGCTGCGATCAAAGATTCCGGCGCGCGTTTGATTGGCCCGAACTGCCCAGGAGTGATTACTCCTGGAAAAGAGCAGGGCTGCAAAATCGGCATCATGCCGGCGTATATTCATAATCCCGGCAGCGTCGGCATTGTCAGCCGCTCGGGTACTTTGACTTACGAAGCCGTGTGGCAAGTCACCCAGGAAGGATTAGGCCAATCGACTTGCGTTGGCATTGGCGGCGACCCAATCCCTGGCACCAATTTTGTGGATGTGCTGCGCGCTTTCCAAGACGATCCCGAAACGGATTCCATCATCATGATTGGCGAGATTGGTGGCACCGCCGAAGAGGAAGCTGCGGAGTTCATCAAGAATTACGTGACCAAGCCGGTGGTTGGTTTTATTGCCGGTCGGACCGCACCTCCAGGCAAGCGTATGGGCCACGCAGGCGCCATCATTTCTGGTGGCAGTGGCACCGCGGATTCAAAGATCGCCGCCTTAGAAGCTGCGGGAGTGTGGGTTTCGCCTACCCCTTCGGACCTCGGCACGACTTTGGTGGCGCTGCGTAAAGATCGCGGGCTTTCTTAGCACGATTGTGGATGCGGAATCGGCAAGCTATTCCTTCCGGCATCCACGCACTGGGGAGTGGGCGCATAATCTCGCCCACTCCGTGCAGGAAGAATCCTGGCAAACCTATTTAAAACCCGCGTGGGATTTTCTCTGCAATCACCCTGCACCGATTCTGCGCGTCGTCGAAGTGGGCTTCGGCCGTGGCTTTAATATCGCCGAATTATTACGGCGCTTCAGCCTCGAACTGCCGTTCAAGAAGTTAGAAGTGGTGGCTTTTGAGCCTTTCCCAGAACAGCTCGAACCGTGGCCAGATATTCCAAAACCCCTGGTGGACTGGATGCCCTGGTGGGGGAAATCAGCCGGGTTCTTTGCTGACCCGGAAGGCCACTGGAAAGTCCAAATCCACACCCAAGTAGCGCAACAAATTGATTTTTGGCCCGAGCAAGAAATCCATCTGGTGATTTTGGATCTGTTTTCGCCCGCGCGGCACCCCGAGCAATGGCAGGAACCCTTGATCTCCACGATGAGCGCTAAAATCGCTGCAGGTGGCCAATTATGCAGCTATACCGTCGCCCGTTCGGTGCGCGAGCGACTGTCAAACCTTGGCTGGCAGTGCCACGTCCGCAGCGAAACGAACCGCCGTGATACCTTGCACGCCGTTTTCCAAGCAGAACTCTCTCCTGGCGATGCTAGAATGTAACATGAAGGACGCATCATGAACCTGACTCTCCGTCATTACGCGCTGTTACCGATCCTCGCTCTCACCCTGCCTAGCTGCATGCTCGGTGGGCCGGAGATTATGATCATTGCTTTGGTGGTCGTGCTGCTCTTTGGCGGCGCAAAACTGCCACAACTCATGCGCGGCATGGGCTCGGGTATCAATGAGTTCAAGAAAGGCCTAAAAGAGGGCGATCCGGATTCAGATACAGATGCCGCCAAAAAGGGCGACGACGAGAACGACGTCACCTCAAAAGACTAAGGTCGATTGTGGGTAAGTCCATGGACTGCTGTCCCTCCTTCGAGTGGACAGGCATCCTGCTCGCCGGAGGCAAGTCCACGCGGATGGGGGTTGATAAACGCCATCTTGCGTTGCGCTGCCTCAACCAGCAAAGCTTGATGGAAAATGCAGGCCAGCTGCTGGCAAGTCTTTGCGCAGAGCGCTTGGTGCTGGTGCCTACACTTGCTGAGCTCAATCTGCCGGTGGGATTTTCCCCGCTCGCCGATGGTTGCCCTGGCCAAGGTCCACTGCAGGCTTTAAGTGATAGTTTGCTGCGCATCCACACTGCCTATGCGCTAGTGATTCCCGTGGATATGCCAAACCTGCGAGCTGACCAGCTGTTGCCCTGGATGCACAGCATGACCCAACCTGATTTCGGCGGTCTTGCCCGTTTTGTACTCGACTCCCGCCAACGCCCAACTTTCCCACTCATCGCCAAGCAAGAATTCGCCGCACCGTTGGCTGCTGAAGTGGCCAAAGGGCAAGTAAGATTGTTCCCGGCCTTACGTGCCGCCGGTGCGGATGCAACCTCACCGGATTGGCAGCTAGCTCATGGCAGTGGCTTCGATCCTCTCCTGAACCTCAATCATCCCGCTGACATCGAAACTTTAGAATCGGGTTTCCCCCCCGCGTGTGCATGAATCCTGGAACCTCCACGACCGATACTTTGCAAGTGTTGTTGTCATCCGTTCAATCTGATTTGGACCAGGTGGAGGCGTGGTTAGAGCAACGCATGCTCGGCGGTCCCGCCGCACTTGCACCACTCTTGCAATACGTCGCGCGCTTCCGTGGCAAACGTTTGCGCGCCGCTTATGTGTTGATGATTGCAAAAGCTTGCGGCGGTGTACGCCCTGAGCATATTGAGGTTGCTGGTATCGTCGAGATGATTCATGCCGCGACTTTGATTCACGATGACCTCCTCGATGAAGCGGTGCAACGCCGCCAGCTAGATTGTGTGCATGTGGAGTGGGGGCCGCACACCGCTGTGCTGCTTGGCGATTGGGTATACAGTCAAGCATTCCTAGCAAGCACTCATATGGCAGATCAAGAATGCTCGCGGGTTCTTGCTGCAGCCACCAGCCGCGTTTGCGAAGGAGAGATGTTCCAAAATCTCACGCGCTGCAACTTTCACCTCAATGAGAGCGATTATTTTTTGCAGGTGGATGGCAAAACGGCAGCTTTGTTCGAAGCAGGCGGGCAGTTAGCGGCCTACTACGCCAAAGCCTCCAAGGTCCAGCAAAGCGCCGCTGCACGCCACGGTTTGCTGTCTGGCCGCGCCTTTCAAGTTGTCGATGACCTACTCGATATCGAGGGCGATGAAACGCAAGTAGGAAAATCCTTGGGCACCGATTGGGCCCATGGAAAAATGACTCTGCCAATTATTCGGTTGCGCGAATCACTGCCCACGGCCGCCCGCAAGAGCTTGGAGCAGAGTTTCCAAAGTGATAGCTCGCGTGAAGACTTACGCACTGGCCCATTTGCCGATGCACTGGCTAGAGCAGTATGCGTTTGCCGCACCGATATTGATGCCATGCTAGAAGAAGCCGCCAGTCAACTCGATGTTTTGCCAGAGCGTTCGATTGCTGCGGAATTAAGTCAACTCACACGGTTTCTCGGTCAGCGCAACCGTTAAAGCAAGCGGCGCGCGCGCACCTTAGCGGTTGTAGGCTTCGAAGGTATTCTGCAGCAACATGGCGATGGTCATTGGCCCGACGCCACCCGGCACAGGGGTAATCCAACTCGCGCGTGCGGCGGCGGCGTGAAACTCCACATCACCTACCAATTTACCTTCCGTATTGCGATTAATACCCACGTCCAGCACCACCGCGCCTTTTTTAATCCATGCACCCCGCACCAGCTCGGGCACACCGACGGCAGCCACGACGATATCTGCGCGGCCTACTTCGGCGGCCAAATCGCGCGTGCGGGAATGGCAAATCGTCACGGTGAGGTGTCGTTCTAAAAGCAACAGGGCAACCGGCTTGCCGACGATGTTGGAACGCCCAACCACCACGGCGTGGAGCCCTTTCAGCTGCAAACCGCATTCATCTAGTAAACGCATAATCCCCTTTGGCGTACACGGCACCGGAGCTTTACGCCCCTGCATCAAGGCGCCTTGGTTGAAGGGATGAAACCCATCCGCATCTTTGTTTGGGTCAATCGCAGCAAGTATTTCGTTTTCGTCGTAATCGCAGCCTTTGGGCAAAGGCAATTGCACCAAAATCCCATGCACGGATGGATCGGCATTGAGTTGCGCAATTAATCTAAGGAGCGCCGTTTGCCCGTAGGCTTTGTCGAGCTCGTGATGGATGTTCGTCATGCCGACTTTTTCACAGGCACGTCGTTTGTTGCGCACATAAATATGCGAAGCGGGATCATGACCAACCAAAATTGTGGCCAAGCCGGGCGCGGGCAGGCCGGTGGCCATTTTTTCCGCCACCTCTCGTTGGAGAGTTGTGAGGATTTGCTCGGCAAGGGCTTTGCCATCGAGCAGACGGGCTGAGGTGACGGGTAGGTCCATGAGAGCCGACGGGCTAGAATGACTAGATTGTAGAAGCATGATGCATCTCACTCCACTGGTTAAACGCTTGCTCATTCTGTGGGCCACACTTTGGGTGCTGGGCTTCCTCACCGGAGGTGCCACCGGCGGCCTGCAGAGATGGTTCGATCTTGATCCAAGAGGTATTTCTAGCTTTGATTTTTTGAGCTTGCCGGGCATCTTTGGCTATGTCCTCATCCACTCGCAATTATCAATTTTCCACCTTCTGGTGAATGGCTATATGTTTGCTCTGTTCGCGCCTGAAATAGAACGGGTTTTCCCAGGCGAACGTTTCTTGAGGTTACTTGGCAAAGCTTGCCTCGCTGGGGCAGCAAGCACTCTGATTCTGTATTGGTTGATGCCGCACACCTTCGACGCGCCCGTCATCGGCGGATCTGGATTGGTTTCGGCGGTGTTCGCCGCTTCCGCCGCTCTGTACCCGGAGCGCTTGCTCAATCTTCTTTTCCTGCGTTTGCGCCTGATCACTTTTTTCCTCTTTCTGACGGGATTAGATCTGTTATTCTTCTTCGGCAACCTGCTTGGCCGGGCAGATGGCGTCGCCCACCATGTGCACTTGGCCGGAGCGCTGGTGGGATGGATGGCCGTGGGCGGTTTCCAGCGTTTTGATGGCCCGTGGCGCACCTGGATAGAAAAAGCTAACCGCAGGAAGGCTGCCAAACAACAGCGCCAAAACCAGGATTTAGAAGCCGAATTAGATCGAATTCTTGCCAAAATTAGCCGCGACGGCTTACCCAGCCTCACCGCTGCAGAACGGCGTTTTCTTGAGCACCGTTCTAAACGCTAGCCATGCCGATAGTGGTAGACTAAGCGCATGGTTTTGTCCGCTCTGATTCTCTGCCTGCCAATGGTTTTGGCGGCACCGCAGGATCCCGCTCGGGCTGCTGAGTTTTCTCAGCGGCTGATGGAGGCTGCTGAAGTTTCCGACACCAAGGCGATGTCTGTTGCGCTCATGAAATTTACTGAGGATGGCATTTTGCTGTTCTTGGCCAAAGCAGACGTGCGCTCCCTTTCGAGCGAAGAAGAAATCAACGATTGGGTGGACGCCTTCGTCGCCGCGTGGGAAGTCACTTATCACACCGATTTTGCGCGCAACTATGATCGTTATTTGCAACGTCTTTCGGAAAAAAAACGTGCCTTCCGCTACGAGCTGTTGAGTAAAAACTATCCCGAGCTCAATCGCCAGCACCTCGCTGCACTCGCCAACGAAGACATGGCTTGGGAGAACTTGCGCACCAATGCCGTTGCTACCGCAGAAGCAATCGATAGCGTGGATGACCTTTACTATGGCGCGCTCGCCTGGAATATTGTCGGCAACCTTTACCATCCGGACTATCACGAAGAAGGATCCGATGCGGTGAAATCCCTGGAAGCCTATGCCAAATCTATCAAGGCTCGCGAAAGACTCGGCTTGACTACCGACCATTTCTACGGCAATGTCAGCAAGACTCTTGCTGGCTTACGAGCTGCCACCGGGATTGTCGATCCAGATGCTCCAGAAGATACCTCTCTGCCGAAAGTCCCACGTGAACAGATTCTGCCTCTAGAAGGTGGAGTGGCCTCTGAGGCAAAATTTGAGGTTCATTTTGAAGCGAAACCTGGGGCGATTGAGCATGGTTCGGATCTCGCCGATGAAGACCACTTCAACTGGTTCCGCGGTAGTTTGCCGAAACCAGGCGAGCAGCTCATCGTGGGCGGCTTCAATCCTCAAGTCAACATCATTCGCATCGGTGAGACCAAATATAAACTTGAAGCCGGGGCTGGCGAAACCGAAGAGTTTCGTCTCACCGAAAAACCCAAAATGTATGCGGTGGATCGCATGTACAGCGACGGCATTGTGCGTCCATTGATGCTCGAGATGTGTACGGGCACGTCGGGTGATGTATACCAAGGCATCACCATGAACCTGAAGCCCGACGAAAATGGTGGGCCGCTTTTCTTCCGTTCTTTGGCAACCCTCACTGCCGATACGGATTTCGGTTTGCTGACTATTTATGATACCAATGGCGACGGCAAGTTTGGCTGCGAAGAACTTGCCTTGGTTGGCGCGGAGGGTTTGATGGATCAAACCTTTATGTATCGCACCGATGCCATCACCCTTGGCAGAATGAAACGCTCGCTGCCATTCAGCCGCTTCTTTCCGGATAGCAAGGGCAACTGGTATGAATTAGCTATCGACAACTACGATGCTCCCTACAGCGTCACTCTCACTCCAGTGCAACCCAAGCTTGGCCGCTTATCGGTAGATTTTCCTGGCATCAAAAAAATCGATCTCAATAGTCTTTTACTGGAGAGTCGTTCCTCTGCCACCAAAGGAATGGTTTTGGATCTTGCAACCATGCGTGGCCAAAACTTGATGGTACCCATTGGGCGCTACCAGGTTATGCAAGCACGATTTGCAGGTGATGGGGGCCAAGAAATGATGGTTTTAATGGATACCGTCAAGCCCTATTTCGTCGATATCGTCGAGGAAACTACCGAACCGCCCACCATTGAGCTGGGGGCACCCTTCACTCTGCAAGCCTCATTTGTGCTCGCTGGAGGCACAGCCACCATTGACGGCCTTTCGCTGCACATTCGGGGCCGCCATGACGAACGTTATATGCGTCTCATTGGCGAACCGTTGTTTGGGGTTGAGGTGAGTGTGAAGGGCTCCAAAGGAGCCATCATGGCTTTACCGAACGCCGAAGAAGCGGCAGCAGAATGGAAGCATTTGTTCTACCCGATGAGTGCGACGGTTGAGATTAAAAGTGGCCGTAAGCCTGAAATCACTTTGTCGGTTAAAAAGCACCCCTGGTTTGGAAAGCTGAGCAACGTCATTGGTAACTAACCGGCCAGTTGGTCAGCGCATGTCCCCGAAGCCTTCATAAAAACTCACTGTGCTTGATTCAAAATGGGTCCGCGAACACGCGGCCGAAGTTCGTGATGCTGCTGTGCGCAAGCGTCTTGATGCCACTGTTGTGGATTCCTTTCTTGAAAAGGATCAACTGCATCGCGAGTTGTTGTTGCAAGTAGAAAACTTGCGCGCCGCATTAAAAGACTCTTCCAAAGTGCTCGGTAAGTTGTCTCCGGAACAACGCGAAAAAAACCTGAGCGCCCAGCGTGCTTCGAAAACCAAACTAAAGGATTTGGAGCAGCAGGAACAGCTTTTGCGCAGCGAAGTCCAAGCCCTGGCCATGCTTTTGCCGATGCCTCCAGCCGCCGATGTTCCCGACGGCAAAGACGACAGCCAAAATGTCGAGGTAGCCCGCGTCGGCGAAATTCCGCAGTTCGATTTCCCGGTATTGAGCCATGATGATCTCGGTGAAAAATTAGGCATCATTGATATCAAGCGCGGCGTCAAGCTGGCCGGTTCGCGTAACTATTTGCTGCTTGGCGATGCTGCCCGCTTAGAACGTGCCGCCTTGCAATTCGCTTTGGATCATATGCTGCAGCGCGGTTTTGAAATGGTGTCGGTGCCTACTCT
>ERZ889078.1660-NODE-1660-length-17381-cov-12.166051_pt1 | contig 17381 bp, 16 predicted proteins | sample MGYA00521266_ERZ889078 | MGnify/ENA primary metagenome ERZ889078 (study PRJEB32303, sample SAMEA104408618) | aquatic metagenome | biome: Brackish water; feature: Pelagic; material: water | place: Baltic Sea | collected 2014-06-16T06:34:00 | depth 76,534 m ...
CATGACCTTCTACATCCGCCTCGCCAACGACCATTACGACGAGCCGTGCATCAACGCATGGATCCCGCTGGCACCGCCGGACAACCCGACCAACGTCACGGCTTACCTGGGCAGGGCGGACGGTACACACAAGCCCACCCACGCCATCACGTACACGACGACACAAGATGGCAGCACGTACACCGCCTGGATGCTAGGCAAAGGTTACGTCCGGGCAGATCTAGGGGCAGTCTAGTGGCGATCATCCGCCAGAACCAATCTGGTAATGGTGTCACTACGGACACCGCCATCACCCCCATTGTCACCGTTGCAATCCCCAACAACACTGTGGCGGTGATCACAGCAACCATTGTAGAGGTCTCTACGGGGTTGCCGCCGCAAAGGTATGACCGGGATTGGGTGGTGGTACACACAGATGGCGTCATGGCTAGGTTAGGTCGCCCCATCCCCGGTGTAGACGTTTACAGGCAGACAATAGGCAAGGTGACCCTAGATACCGAGACCCTTGGTGCTGCACAGGTAATGGTCACAGGTGATGGGTCATACACAAGGTGGATCATCATCTACACAGTGATACAGGAGTCCATCTAATGGCCAGCATGTTCATCGATGAGGATACCAACGAGCCCTTCCTACAGCTCGACCACACAGAGATGGTCCGGGGGCTCATCTACAGTGCATGGCAGTCCATTGGGGTGTCTCTTAGCACCCTAGCATCAGGCGAGACCCGTGACTCACTCACAGCACTGGAAGAAGTAGCTGTAGTCTATGGTACGTGTAGGACTGAACTCTGGAAGCTACAGGACCACCTCAAAGACTGCCCGGACACCATCACTAATGCACCTACCATCAAAGCAGCCTTGGGCATCTGCCAGCACTTCGATGATGTGCTCAAGGTGGATGATCTCAACCTGAATCGACCTGACAGCCAAGACGACCCAAGGATCTTGTTCTTCATCAAGGCTGCCATCTTGTGGGTTGACCTATTGATGCGGGCACTGGAACAGAAGAACGGTAGGAAGGCTAAACAAGCCACCCGAGCCTTCACACGGGCCGTTGCTGAGGTTGCCAAGGAGCATGACCATGACGAAGCCACCACGCCCACCCAGAGCCAACCCCAGGCGTAAAGGTAGGCCACCCCTCCCCAAACACATCAAGAAGACACACATGAAGGTGGCAGAGCGGCGACCCAAGGTGATGGACCTCCGTCTACAGGGGTACACGCCCGAGGTGATTGCCCACAAGCTGGGGATCTTGCCCTCGGTAGTCTATGCCGATCTGAAAGTCCTGATGAGTGCTGCACAGGCACAGAACGCTGAGAAGGACGAGATGCGGGCCATGATGAGCCTACAGCTTTCCTACCTGTGGCATGCACTACAGGTAGCAGTCAAAGAAGGTGACGTGAAGGCCATCAGCGTCGCTCTGAAGGTGTTAGAGCGTACAGCCAAGCTACATGGCCTAGACGCGGACACCAGGGCCTCTGTGACCGTCTCAGCAGGCAACATGGACTGGGATGCCATCCTATCGGCACCGGCATCAGGGGGAGCCCTTGGCTTCGACAATTCAAACAACTGATCCGACCCATGATCAGATTGAGAAGATGGTCGCCCGGCTCAAGGGTGACTTCTCCCTGGTATGCAAACACGTCCTGAAGATTCACACCGCTGATGCCGACCTAGTGCGGTTCGACCCCAACCAATACCAACGGTACATCTACCGGTGCCTAGCTGCTGGTATCCGTAGCCTGCAAATCCACAAGTCACGTCAATTAGGGAACTCGACAGGCATAGCCGGGTACTTGTTCCCATTGACCATGTTCACACCGAGGCACCAATGCCTAGTGGTAGCCAATACATTTGAGAACAGCCACGGACTATGGGAGATCTACGATAGGTTCGTGACCAACATGCCCAAGTGGTTGAAGGACTACATGGGGGTCGAATCTATCCACATGCAGATCCGGTTTGCCCATGGTGGTTGCATCAAGTTCTTCACGGCGGGTTCCGATGCACCACGTGGCAAGACGTTCCAATCAGCTCACTTCAGCGAGGTCGCCTTCTGGACAGATCCTGACCGTACTTACTCGGGTGCTATGGGTGCTTTGTCAGGGTCGAACCCGCTCATCTTCTTGGAGTCCACGGCCAACGGCCCCAACGTGTGGCAACAGGAATGGGATCTGAACCCCCGCTATGAGAAGGTGTTCTTCACCTGGGTCGCGGACAAGTCACTAGACGTCCCCGAACGTGAACGCACGCGTACAGAGGCGATGCCTACCCCTGACCACATTAGGGACCTAGCGGCACAGCACAGCCTTACAGATGGTCAGGTGAGGTGGGCTAAGGATAGGTATTGGGGCCGATGCAGGGGCAACCGTCTCTTGTTCAGGCAGGAGTTTCCGAGCACCCCAGAGGAGGCATTTATCACCAGTGGTGATCGTGTCTTCGACATGTACTTCAAACTATCCTCAGAGGTGCCTGAGGGCACTATTGTGTACGAGCCCCCCAAGCAATACACCCCCTACATTCTGGGTGCTGACCCTGCCGGCGGGGGTGAATCTGGGGACTACTCAGCTATGTGTGTCTTAGATGTCACCGACCCGTCCCGCCCCAAGATGGTGATGAGCTATTATGACCGGGCCAGCCCCCTTGTGTTTGCCAGGATGATCCGCACGGTGGCCCTGAAGTACAAATGCCTCACCGTTGTAGAGCGGAACAACTACGGCCTACCTGTACTGGAATGGCTCAATGAGAACAGCAAGGGTGAGTTGAACCTATATCTAGAGACCACGGTTGGTAAGACTGGGAACAAGGTCAAAGAGTCACTTGGCTTCTGGACGGGCGAGAAGTCACGTTCCCTCCTATATGCCACGGTCATCGACTTCATCAGTAGTGGTAGGTTCGTGGTCAATGATCTCAGGATGCAGCATGAGATCAACCACCTGATCTGGAAGGGTGGTAAGCCTACCCACGACACCGGCTACCACGACGACATGCTGGTGTGCTTTGGTCTAGCTCTCATGGGTATGCAGCAGTCAGGTAACGACCACAGGCAGAACCTGATTTTCAAGGCGAAGCCCCGTGGCCTCGACCAAATCGTCCAGTGGCAGTCCGCTACGGGCAAGAAGGTTGCGGACCACGATGGTGACTTTGAGGGCGGGGAGGATGACTACCTGGATTGGGATGAGGATGCGGATACCCTTGGCGACAGCGTGCTAGGCATCTAGATACTAGACGTTCATCTACCCCTACTAGACGTTTATCAAATCCACTTGCAGAACTGTAGGAAACCGATACACTTGTTACACGGTGCCGCCAACCGGTAAAAAAGGGCGACCGCTCCCATGGAGCACTCCGGCCAGTCATCAGGCCGTCAACAAGGATGGAAAATGGATAAGGATCAGGACTTCGACGCGGCATGGGATGAGTTCTTCAGTGGTGAAAACACCCCAGAGGATGAGACCCCCGACGACGCAGAAGAAACCAACAGCACCGACGAAGACACCACCGAGAGTGATGCCGACGACGACAACAAGGCTGAAGGTGAGGATGATGAAGATGAGGGCGACACTAAGGACGCCCCCGGATCCATCCCCTACAAGCGGTTCGCAGCAATTGCCAAGGATAGGCGGGAAGCCAAGCAAAAGGTCAAAGACCTAGAGCAGCAGCTTGAAGCCTTGAAGTCCCAGCAGATGGCCACACGGACGGACGAGAGTTCAGAAGAAGACCGGCTGCTACGCGAGATCCTAGGTGATGATGAGGGTGACTATTCACCTGAGGACAGTGACCCAGCACTGACCGCACGCATCGCCCAACTGGAAACTGCCCAAGCCCAAGCGGAAGCCAAACAAGCGGAAGCGGCGTTTGAGCAGGAGTTGTCAGTGACCTTGGCCAAGTTTCAAGGGGTAGACCGCAAGGTGCTTATCGCAGAGACGATTCGTACTGAAGGCAAGAAGTCCCTAGATGAGATTGCCCAGGACCACCTAGACAACCAAGAGATCTCGAAGGCGGAGGCACTAGCTGACTTCTTCGAGCAGCATCCTGACCTAGCTGAAGCCTACAAGGCCAAGCAGAAAGTTGACGGAGACAAGGTGAAGCCCAAGGCAGCACCTTCCCTGAAGAACACAGCCACAGGCAAGGCACCGCAGTCACTAGACCCGAAGGACGGGGAAAGCAACAGCGACTTCCTTAGCCGCATGTGGGACACGCTGAACCCCTAATAGGAACAGCACCGGAGAATTATCATGGCAGCTTCAATGACAACCTTCGATAGTATCCTCAAGGTATACTACGACAAGAAGGTCATCCCCCAACTCAATCAAGCCTTCACCCTCATCGCCCGGATGAAAAAGTCCAGTTCGGACTGGTCTGGCAAGAATTGCACAGTACCTTGCCACGTAGGGAGGAATGGGGGCCGGGGGAACATCAGCAGTGGTGGTGCCATGCCCGCGTCGGGCAACCAGAGCTACGTTGAGCTGATCCTCAATGCCAAGCTCTCGGCACAGAAGATCAGCATCAGTCGTGATGCCAAGAAGGCTGCACGCCTGGGTCAGAAGAACTACTTCCTGAACTACATTCAGGCTGAAGTTGACCCGGCGATGGACGATATGGCTGCAATGGCCAATCAGAACAGCATCTTCGGTGGGCTCTGCAAGGGCTTCCTCAACGAGCACAAGGTCGAAGCAGTCACCACGGCGAACGACGCTGGCGGTGTTGATGAGTCCACATGGGAGTGGTCGGGCCTGCCCCTGAGCCTTGACTACATCGATGGCAACCCCTTCGCGGCGTTCACGGACGTCTCAGGTGCCGCCGTCGCCGCAGCTACCCCACTGGCAGCTAACGAGGCCACCTGGCGTCGTGTGCGACTGTTCCGTGGTGACACCTACGCGGAGATCCACCCGGAGACCGCCGCTGGTGTTGCGGGTACTGCCCTCACGGCTGCAGTCTTCGTGACTGGCACGAGTGCTGGCACTACTGAGGTCAGCCTTGGGTGTGTTGTGAATGACGGTACCAATCGTCGCATCAACACGCTGAACCCTGCTGGTTCGGCCATGGCCCCTGGTGTCGCAGTCTTCGTTGAGGTTCACACCGTCAACTTCCGCAACGCTGCTGGTGCCGCCAACATCGGCCGTTTGGATAGTGACCGCTCCGGTGGCCGCTCGACCCTCGGTTTGGCCATCACTGCTACCAGTGGTGCCAACTCGACTCTGGTGCTCCAGCAAACTGGTGTGTACTCACAGCTTGCCAGTCAGGCCCACTTCCTGCAGGACCGCACCACGGCTACAGGTCAGGCTGCCCTTCAGAGCAACCTGTTGACTGTGGCGACGACCGGTAACCACCAGCGTCAGCCCCTCACCAAGGACAGCATCCAGCGTTGCCTGGATACGACCCTGCAGGTGAGTGGCAAAGAGCCGCAGGTCGCTTACATCAGCCCGCGTGATCGTCAGATCCTGCATGGCCTGGTGTATGACGAAATGCGGAACAAGGGTGGCGAGAAGACCAACGCCGGGTACAAGGGCTTCGCCTTTGGCACCGTCGAGGAGTGGATCGCTGATCAGCACGTCGGCCGTTCGCAGATCATCCTGCTGGACTTCAAGGACGACGTGTGGGGCTTGTTCCAGTACGGCGACGCCGACATGGTCCGTGATGGCAAGGGCAACAGCATCTTCCCCTCCATGGACGTGAGTGCTGACGAGATGGCCGTAGAATGGGAGTATGATGTCCTCTGCAAGCGGCCCAACAGCCAGTGCTTGCTCCTCGGCTACGCCCTGTAGTTCAGCCGGGGCCAACGGTGACGAGGTGACACCGTAGCTCCGCATGCAGATAGCCCAAGGCTCCCTGACCCTAATACGGTCAGGGAGCCTTGGGTGCATGGAAAAGGTAGAAACCAACACGAGGGCACCATGGACGTAGCAGTACAGGTAGTGGCAATACTGGCCCTACTATCCCTATCGACCATGTTGCTGACCGTCGCCCGCCTAGTGTCACAGAAGACACGGCAGGTTGCTTTAGAGGTTGAGGTCTATGAGGCGTCCCTCAAGCAGCAGGCAGAAGACGAAGACATGATGGGGGGTGCATACTAATGGCTATGGATCCAATCCAACTCCGGCTGGCTGGTGCACAAGCTGCTAGTGATACCACACGCATTGAATCCCCTGATGCCCCCACAGAAGTAGATACCAGCACGGCACAGGCCGTTGGGTCAGGTATCGGCGGAGCCCTGGGGACCATCCTAGGGACCATCTATGCTGGCCCCGCAGGAGGTGCCTTCTTTGGTGCCGCCGGTGCACAGACAGGGGGCGGCATTGGCCGTATCGCTGGTGGTGGTGACGTGCAGGGTGGCATTGAGCAAGGCTTCAAGCCCTCTGCCAAGGTCATCGTGGCTGGTGCCAAGTTCGCCGCCGCCAAAGCACTATCTGACAAAGAAGCCCAGACCGCTGCTGATGCTGCACCCACGGAGAACTAATCATGTCACTACCTGACGCCGACAAGATGGGCGGGTTGCTTATCGAGTCCAAACAAGACCGCAGCGAGCGAGACCTCATCTGGGATCTATGCACGGATTTCCTGTGGGGTCGCCAGGGCGGCAACGGCCAGGCAACGGTAGGTAGTGTTCAAGATGCTATGAAGAAGCTGACCCGTAGGGCCATGTACTCCCCCAATCTACTCCTTGATTACTACCGTGTGGCTTCTAGCCGGCTAGTGATCCAGCCCCCATCGGCAACGGTACTACCCACTACACCCAGCACCGAGGATATTTCCAAGGCCATTGCAAGCCAGGAGATCGTCAACTTTTTCTGGTGGGATGCGGACCTACCTACGGCATGGGCTGATGCAATGCCTTACCTGTTGACCAAAGGCAATGTAGGGTTCCGTGCCTATTGGGATGCAGATGCCGACAAGGCGATGCTGGAAGCCTTCGATCCTACGGACATGTTCTATGAGCCTGGTGTCCGTAAAGCCGCTGAGACCATGTGGGTGGCACAGCGGAAGATCATCAACCGAGACATCCTGAAGAAGCAATTCCCTGAGCATGCCTCGGCCATTGATGAAGCCGCCATCTCTGAACCCACCAAGGGTGGCCTATTTGGTTCTGTGGCTGGCAAGGGCAAACTGAAGAACCGGATGGACGTGTACTACGTCTATGCTCGTGATGGCAGCCAGGACTATGGCATCTTCCTACAGCCCAACATCTGGCTGTGGAAAGGTGAGGGTGAGGATAGGCTGGCCAAAGGTGTGCTGGGGATCCACCACGTCGTCTACACGCCCATGCCGGGCTCTGTATGGGGCATGGGGCTTATTGAGAGCCTTCTTGGCCCTCAGGCGGCCTACAACAAGTCGCGTAAGCAGCAGATGGACTTCATTGACTTGGTAAACAAGCCCAAGGTACTTATCCCCCGCAATGGTGGTGTTCCTACGGGCAGCTTCAACGACCGTGCCGGCGAGAAGATCCCCTTCAAGCTAGGCCATAAGCCTGAGTACATGACTGGCCCGTCGTGGCCCGCTGGTGCTGAGAAAAGCCAGATCACCATCCGCGATGAGATGAACTCGCTGGCGGGCATGCAGAACAACTCCCTAGGTAAGACTGAGGGTGCCGACCAGTCCGGTGTAGCTATCCGATCACTGGCCGCAGCGGACATCAGCAAACTACAGGTCACTGAGACGGGGGTTGAGAACACCTTCGCCAAGATCTTCCGAGATGCCCTGATCCTCTACAAGACGTACCTTGATGAGTCACGGTCGGTTCGCATCTTCGACACCTTTGGTTCAGCCATCTGGTCTAGCCTAGATACGACACGCCTACTGGACGACCCAGAAGTACGGATTGATTCAGGCTCCCTATTTGTGCAGCGTAGCAAAGACCGCGAGCAACGGACCCTGAGCTTGATGCAGGCTGGCCTAGTGACCCCGGAGGAGGCCAAGACCTCTATCGCTATCCATGCAGGCCGTAGGGCAGCCCTGGACAAGCTGCAAGACTTGAATGAGGCCCGTGAGGTGCTGGAGATCGCGAAGGTCGGGACGGTGGGGTACGACCCAACCTCCGGCGAGCCTCTTGTCACTGAGATCCATATCTTCCAACACGACCCGTTGGATGCTTACCGCCAAGTCTTCGGTGAGTTCATGCGTGATTCTCATGCTTTCTACAACTTGCCGCCAGATCGTCAAGATGTGATCACGGACATCTTCATGGCCGTAAGCAACCCCGCCAAGCCCGGCGAGCCGCAGAGCCTGGAAGCACAGATCATCTACCCGCCGCAGTCACAGAACAATGAGGAGCTAGCCCAGATCCTTGCCACTGTGCAAAGCCCTGAGACGGCGATAGGGGCCATGCAGAACCGTGGTGAGATCCAACGTCGCAAGGGCGTAGGGGAAGCCGTAGAAAGGGCAGGGCAGCCGTTCAACCAACTTGGTACTGAGCCCCTACCTACCACCCCTGATGATATAACGGGAGGGCAGTAACATGACCGTCGCAGAGACTGTAGATTACTGGCGTATGCTCACCCAAGAGCCGGATTCCAGCTTCATTTCCGACTCTCAGGTAACCATGTTGCTCCGTCTTGCCTATAGGGAGTTCCGCCAAACGGTCAGTAGGTATGATGACAGGTACTACATCAACAGTGTGGTCCTACCCATCAGCGGTACTAGCTACGACCTATCGACAGGTGTGCCATCGGTTCTAGGGGCGACGCCAACTGACCCCGTGATGAAGCGGATCATTAGCATCCGTGACAACGTGACCCAGGGTGCTATCTGGCGAGGCGTAGCCACACGACGTGCCCTGGACTCAGGTGGCAATACATCGGCCAATCAGTACATGCTGGAAGGCTCTACCTTGTGGTTCGAGAACTCAAATACAGGTGGCAGCCTACTGCTGACCTACGAGCCCATTGAGGCGGTCGACTGGACCATCCTAACGGCGGCCACCTACATCGATAACCTTGTGGACTACCACGACCTCATCGCCTTGTTCGCAGCCCGTAGGTATCAGGCCATTGATGCCTCTGACAACAAGGGCCTCAATGTAGAGATCAAGACCCGCACGGCGGACCTAGAAGATTACCTCTCGGGGATGCGTGTCGTGGACGATAGGTATATCAGTAGAGAAGATGGCTACGATGACGGGGGTTGGTAACCATGGCACGCCAAGGCATCCAGGATGTAGAGCTGATCCCCGCCGGTACGTCCCTCAAGACGTCTACCAAAGGTGCATACGTCCGCAACTGTTACCTACAGGATGACAGTTGGAAGGTGCGTCCAGGCTTTGGCCAAGTAACGCAGCGTGATACCACCATGGGTTTTCGTGACCCCGCCTTCAGCAACCAAGGGCTCACGAAGCATCTTGGCTCCAAGGCTATGGTCACGAACTTTGGCCACACCCAGATCCTCACCGTCCTAACAGCCAAGGTGTTCACAGGTAACTCTGAGAACCAGGGGTACTGGACGAATGTGGTCTCCGTGCAGATCCACGACGTGACCACCAATAGCCACTGGGAGGAGGTACTTTATCGTAGGACGGCTGAGAACAACCCAACAGTGAGCCCCATGCCTAACTGGCGGGGCAACTATGAAACATCCAGCGAGTCCGACTACCAAGCGTGGTCCGGTGCGTCGGAACGCCCCATCTTCTTTACTGAGTTTGGTGACAATCTGTTATTTGGCTCATCGCGTCTTGGTTTGTGGTCATACACGCCAGCTATGTTCGACGGCAACCGCCGCAAGCAGGTGCAGTCGGCATTCAGTAACTCGTCTATGCAGCCCTACAGCGAATCATCTCTGCTGACCCGTGTGCATCCTACAGATGGCCCCTTCGCACGGGCTTACACCTATATGAACAGCACGGACTACCCCAACGCCCCGCATGACATCGCCAGCTTCCATGGTCGTTTGGCCATCGCTACGGGACGGGACGTGTTCTTTAGCGATCAGAACCGCCCCGGTAGCATCATCGCTGAGAACCAGATCAGCATCACAAGCGAGCAGGAGATCACCAGCGTCCAGGCTGTAGGGGATGCCCTATTGATCTTCACCGAATCTGAGACCTACCACTACATGCCTAACGCTGGCGACATCATCAGCAAGGGCAGGCTCACCCGCATCAGCCCTGACGTGGGTTGCTTGTCTCCTACTGCCGCCACCAACGTAGGTGAGACCGTCTTTTGGGTGGACAAGAATGGCGTCTACACCAACACAGGTGGCCTCAGTATCGAACGCATGGCGGAGGACATTGAGCCCTTCTTCACTAGCCACATGACCGATCCGCTGTCTAGTTTCCTGGTAGCCCAGGGCGTCACGACACTCGCCGATGAACAACCCCGCCTCACCTACAGGCTGATCCCTGAGCTGGTGTCTTGTGGCTATGACCCTGTAAGGCGGCTTGTACTCATCGCTGTGCCCTCCCTGAACCTCCTACTGACCATGTACGTCCCCACACGTTCGTGGGCTGTATGGCCTATGGAGAGCACCGCCAGTGGAACCGTAGCAACCCCCACACCATCTACTGTTGGTAGGCAAAGCAACCTCCCCAACCCATGGGTCACGGTAGCGGACCAACGGGTGTTCCTTATCTCCGGGGTTGAGCGGCACACCCTGCAGGACGCCACGGCAGGGGCAGGCCCCAACACAGGCAGCTACATCATCTCCGAGTGGGGGCGTGGTGGTGGTCTTGATCGTTCCGTTGACGCCCTAGAGGACAATAGGATCTTCTCGGGTCAGTACACACAGTCATCCGCCGGGGCACCTGAAGGTGACTTCTACCTTGGCGAGCCCTTCCCGCTGCCTGACAACTATGAGTTCCCAGGGGGCATCCCTAGCTCCCCTGCATACCCCAACGGCCGTATCCGTAGTGACGTGTGGTTGTTCCCTTTGCACCTAAGCCCTACGGCCAACACAGCTACGGCCAGCCTGATCGACATCAAGCTGCTATACGACAACACCAACTGGCAGGTCATCACCCGTGGTGCAGCCGACCCCATCATCGAGGTGATCTTGCCACCTGAGCGGCAGGGCAGTGATGAAGGTTGGGGGTTAGGTGCAGCGGGGCCTATTGCCCTACTAGCGGAGTGCCAGCTCTACAACTCAGGTACTGGCCTCGTTGACCCGGTAGGTGACGAGATCCGCCTCATATGGGATGCACTTACGGGCACGGCACGTAAGCCGTGGACATACGCCACGATGAACACGACTCCGGATACCCTCAATCCGATCATGTACATCCCCTTCCAGTTGCAGAACCCTGCCACCATTAGCTTGTCGTCACTTGGTATCACGGTGTCCACGTCCATGGTGGATGCATTCAACGTGGACTTCTGGGTATTTGACAAGGCATACGCATCCGACACCCATGGCAGTGACGACGTAGCACAACCTGTAGACTACGCCATCAAGAGCCAACAGGTTGGGCTGAAGGACGTGAGTAGGGTGTACTACCGTGGGGCCTTCATCCGTGTGAAGACACGGGGGCAGGCCGACTCACCTATCTTCCCTGACCACCCATGGACAACCCTCAATGTGGCGGCGGGATCCGACTGGAACTCATGGACCAGCCAGACGGTTACCTATACGGGTGATCCTAGCCACATCCCCGCCCTACAAGAAACACTAGACAAGATGCCCCTCCGCAGCCGTGTGAAGGACACCACTACAGGCGTACTGAGCCCACGTAGCTTCAACAACGCGGGCATCCAGTGGTCGGACAAAACAGCCACGGCAACAGGCAACTACCTCATCGATGAGGTAGAGGTGGACACCTTGGCCGTTTCGGACTCTATGAAGGGCGAGATGATCGACGTGATGGTCTTTGGGATGATCCGTTCCAGGGCCGAAAGCCTCAGCGTTGACAGCATCAAGGCTTCCATGCGGAAACTTGAAGGTGGTCGTCGGAGGTCCGGTAGGTAATGGTGCAATCTATTTACCAACAAGAGCTTCGTGATCGGCAGGCACTGGCTGAGGAACGCCGTAATCAGCAAGAGCGGGACGACGTCGCCCGTGTTGTGGGTGGGCTTGGTGGCGTGGTTATCACACCTCAAACTGCCATCGCTGAAGAGAGGGAGCGTGACAACACCTTGGCCTTGATCGCAGGTATCCACGGCGGGGCCACCATCACTAAGCCGAATACCACCATCATCGGGCATCCAGGGGCCATCACGAACCGCCTGTGGACCATCAACACCGTAAACCAGGTGACCCGTATCCAGGGTGTCCATTTCCGGTGCCTAGACCCCAAGGCGAACAACGCAGTGGCACTGGTCAACATCATGGCCGTGTCAACCGTCCTGTTCACCGCATGCACCTTTGAGTTGGGTGGGGTCACTATGGTAGCTATGGTGGCTATGGAAGCTACAGCAAAGGCCATCTTCAGCGACTGCATCTTCGCCGGCACACAAACAGCAGGCAATCCTGTAGCCAATGCTGGGGCCATTGGTAATGCCTACATCATGGGTTGCTCCAATAAGACGACCCGGATCCATATGAACGCCACCATCATCTCAGAGGTTTAATAATGAGTAGCAGCCTGCGGGAGCTTGGTGGCGGACTGACACCACAACATGCCAATGGCTGCACGGCCGACGGTGACCTTCTTGATATTTCCATGAAGGACCTAGTGCTGGGGGTGAATAATATCCCGCCACGATGGCTGAAACGGCGGTTCATGCAGTCGCAGTTCATCCAGAGGCTCATGCCCTGCTCCTATGACGCTGCTACCTATGTACAGGACCCGCCCCCGTTTCTGATGATCCACAATAGTGATGCCACGGTAGTGGGTAGCCCATCTGCTGATGGCACCCAGAACGAGTGGCGTCTCAAAGGCACGGACAACCCGGCCATCCCGGCGGGCACCTTCAACAACACATTGGTGGGGCAATATGCCTGGACGAACGCCATCTACTTCCGTGACCCGGTGATCCTCACGGGCCTTGCCCTACGGTGCTGGGCACCAGCCGCGTTCAATTGGCTCAACGACTGGACGTACCACACGGATGCACCCCCAGGTAAGACTGATGGGCAGAGCCTAGACGATCTGTTCCTAGAGATCAGCGTTGACAACCCATTCAGCATGGAAGCCAGAAACCTCAATGATATTGAACTACACAAACTGAGGTTTCCTGTCTCAAGCCAGATGATGTCCACGGCGTTGGTCGCCCCGGACAATCTGCTATCAGTAGCCCCGAACCAGACCACCAATCTGCCACAGTTGTTCATCAATTTGGACAACCTGTGCATCCCCTTACATCGCGACACACGTGCTAGGATCTCCCTTGTGATCCCTCAGTATGAGAATGCTGCTGAGGACGATATTGCTGGCTGGGTATCATCCGGTGGCATCATGTACAAGCCGTGGCAGTCTACTAGCTTCACCCTGACGGCCACCGTCCTAGAGCCCCTGGGTTCCATATGAGAAGCCTACCTACTGCCATGGGGCTTTGTGGTCAACGCCCGCTCAACGGCCCACCCGTGCTTGAACACCCTATCTCGGAGTGTTTTTGGGGGGATACCCGTCCTGTCCGACCACCCCTGTACAGACAAGGTAAGTCCGTCGTGTGTGAGGCGTATGGGTGCTGTGCGGTTACGTGTCTTGGTAGTCAAAGCCCTCTCTGTGCTCCATCCACGGAAGAATCGCCCCTTCAGCGTGTGCTGGTCGAAGCCGAGTTCTCTAGCCCACTCGGCGACGGTCTTGGTCTCGCCACACCACTCGACCCGGCGGTTGCTCCTCTTGTTGTTCGCCTGCTCGGTAAGCGTAGCCCAACGGCAGTTGTCGGGCGTGTAGTCCCCGTCGTTGTCGATACGGTCGATTGTGGTGCCTTCAGGGCGGAGTCCCATGTCTGCGAGGAAGTTAGTAAAATCATGCCACCGCTCGCAGACTGCCACGCCCCTTCCTGCGTAGTCCCTGAATTGCTTTTCAGTGGATGGGTTCACACATCTTGCGATGACGCCAGCCCAACTTCGGTATGTGGGGGTTCCAGTAAGCCCGTGAGTAGTGTTTCCGTGTACAATCATTTAGCCCTCCATGGCTTGGTTCAAGGAAGGTTACTAGAACCAACGACTGATAACAAGGGAGCCATCTAATGGCAGATATCACCGCTAAGGATCTTGCTAGAGGCACGAAGCTGACGAGGGATCATATCTTCGATCCTCTCTCAGCGGCAGCTACTGAGTTGACGTCAACCAATATCGACGTGAACAACCTCACTGAGAACTGGGGCACCCTACGTGTCAACTTCCACCTCCCCTTCCTGGACGCCCGGTACTTTCAGAATCAGGCCAATGGCACCATCAGGTTCTCTCTACCATTCACGCTGCCGCCTCTACAGGAGTTCTTCGACGCATTGGGGCTCCCAGGTATTGATACGCCGCAGATGGTACTCGCTGAGTTCCAGATGAGCTTCGACCAGCGAGGTGAGGCCGCTGCTATCGCCAGCCGTGAGCAGGTCAGCCCCGTCAATGCAGGCAAGGTGTTCCCTAGTGCCCTAGACCGCCTAGACCTGGGCGTTGCTTTGATGGAAAAGCCGCAGTGGATCTACGACAACAACACACCTGTAGAGCCACAGGTAGAGATCTTCAGCACCAATCTTCCTGCGGAAGTGTGGGGCGGCCGTGATCTGCGGTTCAACCCTGTGATCGTTCCCGACCTGAACAAACAACTCAGCCCATACAGGACCTACATTCTGGTACTGGATGCCACTGACATTTGGAGTGCTGGCGAGAAGTGTGTCCTACCGGCGTTGAACTTCTCGCTGAAGATCCTGCACCCCCTAGTAGCTCGTGATGCAGGCACTGCCAACGTGCAGAACATCCCAACCGTACATGCAGGGTCGAAGCAGTCACCTACGGTCACTATCAACACCCCAACGGCTGGATCCATCATCTCAGCGGACGCCACCCAAGGTGTGCAAACCAACCTGAAGACTATTGATCATGTACTACAAGCCAAGCTGCGAGGTGGGTATGGCAAGGACTCCGACGTGCCCGTTTCGGAACACATTGTGGCTGATGCCTGCTATGAGGTCATCATGGTCCCGTGTTGGTCGGGTTATGGGTTCCGTAGCACCTTGACTGCGGGGTTCGCCGCTGACGTGCCAGCAGTAGGTTTGGGTGCACCGTTCGTCTCCCTACAGCAAGATGAAGTGACGATCCCCCTAGCGTGGCCTATGACCATCCACCATGTCACGTTGGCTAGGAACTACCAGGGGCCATCAGATGGTGTAGGTGGGGCTGTAGCGTCCCTGCACCCTACCTCTGCTACCTTCGAGCAGTTCGTGGCCGTAGGCATCGGTACAGGCAACCGCAGTGATACCCACACCTACCAGGACGTGGCGGTGGCATCATGGACGAATGCATCTAAGGCAGCCATGACGATCGACCGCTTGGTAGGTGTCACAGGTTCCGCCGCCACGGCAGATACACCTACAGGTGGCAACTATTATGATTGGGAGCTACTGCACTGCCCCCTAGTCACAGGGCCGCAAGGGGGTGGCGTGGGGTACTACGCACAGGGCAAGCCTATCTTCGCCGGCAAGGCTAGCAGCAAGATGTGGGGGCGTTCAGGTATCGGCAATGGTCAGCCGGGGGACATCCCCTACACCAATGGCGGCGAACAATTCCTACAGGTCAATTGGGCCTTCCAGGACATCAATGGCCTCAGCCTGTTGACTGATATACCTGCAGGTGCCGCCGCTAATGGCGGGGAGATCTACGTTGGCTATTCCGGCAACTGGGTTCAGATATGCGGGAAAAAACACATAGTTGGTTTGGAAGATGAGATCACTATTTAGCGTAGTTTTTGGTACACTTCCAACTAGAATATAGGAGCCCATCATGGCACAAGCAGCACCAGCACTGAACACCGTAGAGACCCCCATCCAACTCGCCGCAAGGGTGCGTCGAGAAGGGTTGGCGGCTGAGAAGGCCAAGGTCGCCGCCGCAGGTGCCCTCACCACCAACCTCAAAGATGCCGAGGCAGCAGGTCTAGCCGGCCTCGCCGCTAAGACGGACAGTGGTGACGCTGAGATCCGACGTAAGGGTGCCGAACGTCTATCTGCTACCGTAGGTGGTTCGCCACAAACGGGGGCCGGTGGTCGCCTCGCAGCGGCCCGTAGCCTAGGCCAACAGGGCCTACAGGCGGAACAACAGTTTGGTGCGGACCAGATCGGCCGTGAGGCACAACTCAAGGCCGCCGCAGCTAAGGACATTGGTGCCGCTGAGATGCAAGGTGCTGAGGCAGCACAGGCCGCTGCCTTGTTTGAGAAAGAGCTAGCCACGGAAGTGGAGGACAAGACCGCACGGACGGCTGATGCCATTGGTGCGGTCAATTCCAAGCTCAAGGACTTTGAAGGATTCTTCAACGATGACGAGCCCGGTGCCGCACAGATGGTCCGCAATGAGTCCCTACGATTCAAGGACACCGATCCTGAGCTTTACGCCAAGCTGCAACGGCTAGCTGACAACATCCTCAGCAAGAAGATCGACATTGGTCAGGGCCAGCTAATCAGCGAAGGCCACTTGGTGTAGCCACAAACCTAGCTCAACAGGTTAGGGTTGAGACAGGCAGATGTATAAGGAGGTGGCATATGGCTAGGATCAAGGTCGGCGTTATTCGGGGTGGCCAGTTCAGGGCTCTCCCCCCGTCCCAATTCAGGACGGCGGAGGAAGAGGCATCCCTGAAGACCATCAAGATGAAGCAGGACACAGAAAGGCTGCGTCAAGTGAAGATGGGCGTACAGCTAGCCGACGCCGCCACCAACCTATTCGGCGGTGCCATTGCCGGTGGTATCAGTCGTTTGTCAGAGACCTCCATTGAGGATCAGCGTAAGGCTGCCGTAGCCAAGGCTACCGCTGAGGCCCAGGCCAAAGCTGATGCCAACGTACAAGGCCAACAGGATGCAGCAACACTAGCTGGCGAGACCAAGGACTTCCAGCAGATGCAGGGGTTCGTTGGGGCTGCCCGCAATGACCTAGAGGCCGAACGCCAAGCTCAAGCCGTGGCTTCCCTTGATCGCGAAGCTGCCATGGTGCGGCCCGCAGATCACTCCGCTATGCGTCCCAAGAGCCCCCTAGTCCGCACAGGCGAGCGTCTAGGGGCGGAGACATCGGTACCTGAAGCCGCACCTATTGTTCGCGGTGCAGAGCCTATGGTGCGTGGTGGCACCTCTGGCGAGATGGTAGGCCAGCCTACTGTCTTGCGTGACCCGGCGGCCATCAATCAAGAGATCCAAGCCCTACAGAAGAAGGCTGGGGACATCGCCCAACTGGCCCGCAATTCTAGCGACACGGGCTTGAAGAAGCTTGCAGCCGAACGGCTCAAGGAGATCGGCACCCAGGTAGCAGGGCTACGTCAAGAAGCCCAGTCGTCACAACGCACCACGGCACCCGAGCCACAAGCTCAACCTG
>ERZ889078.1661-NODE-1661-length-17380-cov-11.222338_pt1 | contig 17380 bp, 15 predicted proteins | sample MGYA00521266_ERZ889078 | MGnify/ENA primary metagenome ERZ889078 (study PRJEB32303, sample SAMEA104408618) | aquatic metagenome | biome: Brackish water; feature: Pelagic; material: water | place: Baltic Sea | collected 2014-06-16T06:34:00 | depth 76,534 m ...
GTAGAAGCATTATTGATTGCATAAGCCACTCCTACAGAAAAAAACAAAATTAATACTATCGAAAAAAACTTTTTCCAATTTGAAAATTTAAACTGTTTTTTATTTTTTTTGTTCATAATACAATTATTATTTATTTATTAAGCTATTAATTTTTTCTTCTAGTTCTATTATTTTTTGATTTTGTTTTTCATTTTCTCTATTTTGTTCCTTCAAAGCTTCAACCAATAAAGCCGTAATATTTCCATATTTAACTGATTTAAGGCCTGTATCTGAATCTGTTTTAACTAACTCAGGTAAAACTTTTTCTACCTCTTGAGCCACAAATCCCATATCTTTTTCTAAAGTTTCTTTCCATTCAAAATCCACTCCTCTTAGTCTGTTTATTTTATCAGTCGCATTTTTTATAGTATTAACATTCTTTTTTAATGATTCATCTGAATGATATAAAAAAGCTGTACCATAAACTGTATTCAAAACTGAAGTCGAATTTGGATCTACGTAATAACCATTATTATTAGCATCATAAAATATTGAAGATTGTAACCAACCATAGCTATAAAGATTATTGTAAATTCCATAATTCAAACGACTGGTATTGTTCATATCAATATAGTAAGCTGAGTCATTCCAATCGTACATATATTGAGGTCTTACATCAACGATATAAGCTTGATTTACATAATAAAGTGTGTTCATTCTACTTGTTCCGTTTGGATCTACGTAATAGCCAGTATTATTAGAATCATAGAATAAAGGAGCTCTAACTGAAGAATTCGATTGAATCCAATTACTGGTTGTATTACCTCTATTAGCTACAGTGTCCAACGTGTCTGCTTCTGCTGCAGCACTAGGCCAAGTGGTTCTTGAAACTCCACCAAGATTTATTGTTCCTGCTGTAAGAGTGTAAGGAATATATACATTATTAGCTCCCCCAGTAGAAGCGTCATTAACTGACATAACTAAAGTACTCATATTATAATCATTATAAAAACGAATACCATTGTAGCTGGCGTGAGCTCCTAATTTTATTCCTGTATGGTAAGCAATACGTAAATCTGGATAAGGATAAGACCAAGACCCTCCCTCTTGAAAAATTGCATAGGCATCATTTCCTCTACCGCTATTCCCTCCTGCATATCTAAAATCAAGATAGCCAGTGCTTAATGAATTAGAAGTCTGAGCATTAACTACACTGGTACTGGCTGGATCTACATAATAGCCAGTATTATCTAAATCATAAAAAATACTTGATCTAACATCGTATGAATATAATCTGTACAACCATGAATTGGAAGCTGGATCTACATAATAACCGTCATTATTAGCATCATATATTCTTGGAACGTAGAAATAACCTGCTTTGGTTTGAAGTCTATTACTAACATTTAAAGGCTCGTCAGTATTTCCTGCTGGTGGAGCTGATGTTGGTCCTGTCCATGCATTAACTACTCCGCACACAGCGAAAAACAAAATTATTGAAATGATTGTTTTTGTTTTCATTTTTTAATTAATATCTAAAAACATAAAAGTCATCTGAAAGTCTATAATGTCGAAAATCTTGGAAAAATTTGTCCCCCTACGGGGGATCACCCGTTAGGGTGACGATTTTTTGACTTTATGAACTTTACAAACTTTATGAACTTTTAACTCTTTATAATTATACTACATTTAAATTTATTCTACCAAAAAGAATGTGCAAAAACTTTTTATGCAATACTAAAAAACAAATTTTATTTATTTTTTACAGCTTCTATTCCAACTAGAGTTTTGTTACTTATATATTCCAACATCGCCCCTCCACCAGTAGAAAGAAAATCAAATTTATCTTTCAACCCTAATTTGTCTATACAAAAAACTGTATCCCCTCCTCCGGCAACTGATTCTGCATCACTTCCAGCAATAGCTTGAGCCAAACCCAAAGTTCCTTCAATAAATCCTGTCTTATAATCTCCAATAGGACCATTCCATAAAACAAATTTTGATTGTTTTATTTTTTCTTCTAACAATTGTATCGTTCTTGGCCCAGCATCTAAAATAACATCATCTTTCAAAACTTCGTTTACTTTTCTTTCAAAAATTCCTTCTGGATTTTGGACTATCACATCTATTGGTAAAATTATTTTTTTATTATTTAATACTTCTTCTAAGCCAAAATCTCCATTAGAAACTAAAGACTCTCCTACTTCATATCCTTTCAATTTAAAAAAATCATTTGCCAAAGAACCTCCCACAAAAACATAATCTGTTATTTCTAAAAATTTTTTAACAAAAGGTAATTTTGTCTTTAATTTATTTCCTCCCAAAACCAATAATTTGAGAGCTTGAGTTTCTCCAACACAACATAAACTTTCGGTCTCTTTAATAAATAAAGGACCAAAATAAGATTCCATTAATTTAGGTACCCCTATAATAGAAGAATATTTTCTATGAGAATCAGGGAAAGCTTCATTAACATAAATATCTCCAAGAGAAGCTATTATTTTGCTAAACTCTTCATTATTATTTACCTCTTCATTATATTTTTTTAAATTTTCAAATAAAATAACTCCCCCACCTTTCATTTCAGAAATAATTTCACGATTTTTTTCATCTAAAATATTTTCAACAAACTTAAAACTTAAAACCTGCCTGCCGGCAGGCAGGAATTGTTTAAAATATTCTCCTACAGGAGTTAAGGTGTCTTTCTTTTTTTCAGCGTAACCTAAAATCAACACCTTGGCTCCTTCATTTCTTAAAAACTCAATTGTTGGTAAAATTTTTTCTAGTTTAAAATCGTTAATTACTTTTCCATCGTCAACAGGCACATTTAAACTTAATCTCAATAAGACTTTCTTTCCTTTTAATTTATTCTTTTGAGTTAGAATTGATTGCATTTATTTTAAATTGATTTCATAAATTTTAAATAGAATTAAGAATTAAGAATTAGGAATTAAGAAAGTTTTAGTTTTAAAACTCCTTAAAAACATATACTACATTCCTAGGAATGTTGGAATGTTTTTATAAATTTAACAAACACTTTTCCATAAGGTGATAGAGAATGTAAAACTCTTCTCCCTGAATATTTTTTGTTCAATAAACCCGCTTCACTCAATCTTCTTGTATGTTCAGAAGTAGTTCTAAAATTACCCTTAAGGTTCTCATCAATTTCATCTAAAGATAAATCTTTATTTTTATCAACCATCAATAAAATTTCAATTCTTTTATGATTAGAAATACCTTTAAAGTGCCTCTCCATTTGCTTGCTAGTTTTTAATTTATTATTTTTTAACATCACTATTTAAAAATTAATTATTACATTTTTATTATACAACTAATACTACTACATTCCTAGGAATGTAGTATATATTATTTACAAAAAGTTTATTTTTGTATTCAGAAATCCTAATTCTTAATTCTTCAAAATTGTTTCTCAACAATTTTGAGAATTTTAATAAAATTTTCAGGAATCAAAGAATCTCTTCCTACCAAAAAACCATTTATTCCCCCTTCTCGAATTAATTCTTCTACATTTAGAGGACTAACAGATCCTCCATATAAAATTTTTATTTTTTCTAAATTTTCTATTCCATACTTGTCGGCTAAAATCTTTTTTATAAAAATAACAATTTGCAACAAATCTTTTGGTTTAATTATTTTTTTAGAAGCTTTGCCGATAGCCCAAACAGGCTCATAAGCAATCACCAATTTTTTAGAAAAACTACTCCCAATCCCTTTTAAAGCCGATAACAATTGATCTTCTAAAAAAGAAAAATAATCCCCTTCATTATCTCTCTTTTTTTCTCCTATACAAATGATGGGACCCAACCTATTTTTTAGAGCTAACTTAATTTTTAAATTTACAATTTCATTGTTTTCTCCTAATTGTCTATTTTCGGAATGTCCTAAGATTACAAAACTTGCTCCTATTTCTCTTAACATTTTAGGAGAAAGTTTCCCCGTCCAAGAACCTTTTTCTTGATAAAAAATATCTTGAGCACCTAGGTTTAATAAATTACTTTTATTTAAAGTACTTAATTTATTTACATAGATCGAAGGAGGACAAATAACAACTTCCGTTTCCTTTAATTTTAAAATCTTTTTTTTAATACTTTTAAAAATACCTTCGGCTTCTCGAAGGCTTTGCGGATTCATTTTCCAATTGGCGATTACTGTTTTCATTCCATTAGAGATAGTCTACTTAAAATAGATGTTCTTAAATTAATAACGTTTCTTCCCATTTTTCTATAAAAATAATATTTAATTTATTTTCTCAAAGTCTCTAACAGACTCTAAGCAACTGATAGTTTTAAATGTTTTTCCACTATCTTTAATCTCTTTTCTAACCTTTTGACATAATCAATATCTACTTTTTTCGTTAACATATCTTTTAACATTTCAATTTCATTTCTTATCGAAGAAACTTCTATTTCAATTCTATCAAGACGACTATTCATTTCTTTCATTTCATCTTTTATTTCAACTATTTCTCCTTTGATTCCTACAATATCTCCCTTCATTTCAACTATGTCTCCTTTAATTTCAACTATTTCTCCTTTAATTCTACCTACTTCTTCAAAAGTGGCGTCACCTTTTTGACGAACAAGTTCAAGTTTATCTCCAAAACCGCTTAGAGTTTCTCCAAAAATAGTAAAATTAGAGCGAACTTCTTCTAGAATGATCGCAACATAGTCTTTGTCTTTTTTAGACATCTTATCAAGAGGTAATTTAACTTTTTTTATTATTTTTTTTACCATATATTTAAATTATTAGCTTGTTTTAAATCTTAAAATAATTATATCACATTCTCAACCGAGACAATCCCTTGTACCGCTTTGAAAATCATCTCTTCTTGTAAAGTCATCATACCCTCTCTCAAAGATTGCTCCTCAATTTCTTTTTTAGATGAATTATTCAATATCATTTCCTTTATTACTGGACTAATTTTAAATACTTCGCTTACCATAATTTTTTTATCACTTTCCACTTTAGATTTGAAAAACGAAACCTCAGACCATGGCTTCTCTTTCTCTAAAATACCTTCTTTGACAAGATTTTGCATAACTTTCTCTAAATCAACATCTTTTCTTTTGGAAATCTTTTTTATTTCATCTACGTTCAGATAATATTCTTCTTTATTTTCCTCATCTAATTCCGTAACCAATTTTTGAAAAATTATTGTACTTAAATTAGCAACAATAGTAGCAGAATTTATTTCTAAACTTTTTAATTTAAAAATAATTTCTGCTCCAGAATTTTCTTGAGTTTCTAAAACAGCAATATTAAATCTATCTATCCATAAAGGTCTAAACAAAGTTTTTAAATCTTCAGGGCCTTCTATTTTATCAATCCCTAAAACATCTAAATCTTGTTTTTCTAACTTATTTATCCCTTGGGAAATATTAAATCCTATTTCATCATTAGTTATCGTTTGGTTTACTCCGCTCATTTGGAAACCCATAGAATTTTCAACAGTACCAATAGCTAAATTAAAATCATTTAATGAATCTAAAAAAGTATAAAAAGTCGTCGTTTTCCCTGAATTTTTTTCTCCCGTAATCAAAATTGTTTTTTCTTTTTTATCTATTTCTGAATATAAAATATCTAATGCTCTTCCATGAAAACCTAAAGACTCCAAAGAAAAACCTGATTCTCCTTGACACAAAATAGTTAAAACAGTTCTCTCTCCCCAAAAAGATTGAATTTTATTAACTTGAAAACTTATTTCTTGACCTTCAAAACCAATTTTAAAATTGTCTAATTTTTTGTTTGAATCTATTCCTAACAAAGCTTTGATTTTCAGATTTAAAATTAGAGAAGCATTTTTAGGTAATACCATAGCTGAATATAGTTTTCCTCCTATACGATATTTAATTAAAGTTTTATCTTGATGCGGTTCTATGTGAATATTAGAAGCTTTTTGTAATAATGCATATTTTAAAAATAACTCAAAAATAGTATTGACTCTTTTATCTCTCGCTAATTCTAAAAGATTTTCTCGTGATAACCCTTTCGAAACATCTTCTGAAAGAGTTTGAAAAGCTAAAAATCCTTTTTGAATGGAAGCCCCATATTCGTCTTTGAGTAAACCTTGATATTTTAAAAGATTTTGACTAATTGATTCTCGGTCTGTTAAGTATGGTTTAATTTTTAAAGCTACTTGTTTTTTAAGAAAATTAATTTTATCTAAAACTTCCAAATCCAAAACAGCTATTTTTAAAAAATCTCTTCCCCGATCAAAAGCAATGATATTATATTCTCGAGCCACTGGTTCTGGAATGCTTAATAATATATCGGTATTTATATTTTCATCTTTCAAATCAATAAAGTTAACTCCCGCTACCTTACTTTGAACTTCTTTAAGTTCATCTTCACTAATAATTCCTTTCCGAATTAAAATGTTATTTATATCTAAACCTCTTTCTCTTGCTTCTTCTTCCGCCACACTAAAATCTTCTTGAGTCACTAAACCCAATTTCAAAATTAAAGAATTTACTTGTTCTTTATCTAAAAACATAATAACTAGTCGAAAGTTCTTAAAGTCGAAAGTCTCGGAAAAATTTGTCCCCCTACGGGGGATCACCCGTTAGGGTGACGATTTTTTTTACTTTACAAACTTTATAAACCTTTTAACTCTTTTTAATTATACTACAATTAAATTTATTCTACCAAAGAGAATGTGTAAAAATAAAGATTTATCTTTCCCCACATTTAATACAAACACTAGATACAACATCTGTAATAACTCCATTTGTACAAGTAATCCCAGTACCATAATCAGAACATCCAAAGTGGCAAAATAAACTAACAGGTTTTGTTCCTGACCAAGTACAACCACTCGGCCAAGTCGTTCTACTCACTCCACCTAAACTAATTGAATTGGGAGTAATAGCATTCATTCTTGAAGTTGATGCTGGATCCACATAGTAGCCGGTGTTGTTTTGATCATAAAAGATTGGTGAACGTATATCTCCGCTAGCGGTAAGACTAAGTAAATTGGTTCGATTGTTTAAATCGATATAATAAGCTGTGTTGTTTCTGTCATAACCATAACTGAAATCTACTCGTTCCATATTACTCATTCCAGCTGGGTCTACATAATAACCTGTATTGTTAGAATCATAAAACAAAGGGGCTCTAACTGAAGAATTAGATTGAATCCAGTTGCTGGTTGTGTTTCCTCTGTTAGCTACTGTATCTAATGTATCTGCTTCTGCAATTGTAGTATTATCATCAATCTCACAAGTCACAGCTCCAGTTGAACTAATGGCTCTAATAGATGAACCAGCAGCACAACTACTATCAATCCAATTTAAAGTGCCCAAGGTCAGGGTATTTAAGTTTGAGGTAGAAGCTGGATTTACATAATAACCAGTATTATCTCCATCATACATAATACTTGGTCTAATATCATTTAAACGAGAAGTCCCTGCTGGATCTAGATAGTATCCTGTATTATTCCTATCATAAAAAATATCTGCTCTAACATCATATGAGTAAAGTCTGTAAAGCCAAGAGTTAGATGCTGGGTCTACATAATATCCTGTGTTATTAGCATCTTCTAGTCTTGGAACAGATAAATACCCTGCTTTTGTTTGAGCGCTATTACTTATATTTAAAGGTTCGCTAGTATTTCCTGCTGGTGGAGTTGTTGTCGGACCTGTCCATGCGTTAACTACTCCAAAAAATATGAAGAATAGGATTATAATTATTGGAATGATTATTTTTATTTTCATTAGTTAATTTGTTTAGTTTTTTGAATCTATTCCAATGGAGCAGCTCCTGTTGGTTCTGGAATGAGTTCGGAAATATCAACTCCTTCTTTTTCAGCTATTTCTTCTAGAGTTGGAGCGACTAATCGTTCAGGAGTTAAATCTTCAATTTTTTTTAAGGATTCTTCAGCAATCTCTTCTAAAGAAGGTGCGTTAGATGGTTTAGGAACAAGCTCTGTAGATATTTCATTATTTTGATTTTGATTATCGTTACTACCATTCCCGAATATGTTAAATAGAACTAACAAGAAAATAAGTCCTACAAAAACTAACACTATTCCTCCCATTATTTTTAAATTCTTTTTCATTTTTTGTTTATTTTGGTTAATTAATAATATAAGCTTAATAGATTAAATTTCTTGCCAAGCAGGATTTACTCCTTGAGCATTGATAGTTAATTCCAAACCGCTTAAGATGGCCCCACTTCCTGTAATTGGCACAGTATGAGCTCCATAAATAGGCTCTGCTATAAAAATAGATAATTCCGAACCTCCTGCATATTCAGAAGAAGACAAAGTTTGATCAGAATATCCAGCACTAGAACCTGTCGGTAAAGCTGTTGGAGTGGCAGAACTTAATTGAGCACTTAAAGTTACATTTCCGCCAAAACCATTCCAAGGAATAACTCCAATTTTCGTTTTAGTTGTAGTTGCTCCACTCACCACAAAATTTATATCTACATTATTAGGGTGTCCACTTATAAACATCAAATTATAATAAGATGAAGGAGTTTCACTTACTGAAATTGTTCCTCCCGTTCCTTCACAAGTAATAGTATAAGTGGTCTGAGAAGTTACAGCTCCTCCAACACTCGTTCCTGAAGCACAAGTTTCTACTGTAGAACATAAATTCCCAGCAGTCCAACTTCCTGTACACTGATATGCGAACTCAGAAGTCCAACTTATATTTGGAGTATCTCCATTAATGACTGATTCTACATTAAATTGAGTTATGGCAGGAGGATTGTAAACATCCTTCCGAACTCCTCCATAAACAGGATTAAAATCTACCCACCCGACAACATCTGATCCCCAAGCATAACCGGTAAATTCCGAATTAGCTCCTAAAGTTACTCCATAAGTGATTAACCCAGACGGCTGAGTGCCTAAACTTATCCAACCATCCCAACCATTTACACCAGCAGATAGAGCCTTAGCCCAACCTGTTAAACTTCCTCCTACTAATTTAGCTTTGCAAGTTCCTTTAGGACAACTCACTAGGTCGCTTGTATTGAAAGAAATCCAGCCGATATTATCACTCCAAGCATAGCCTGATAATTCATTATTTGACCCAATGTTAACCCCATAATTCACTGCCCCGCAAGTATCCTCATCTAAACAATTAAAATTAATCCAGCCAATATTATCACTCCAAGCATACCCTGAAAGGTTGTGGGTATCTCCAGCACTTACCTTTATCTGATGAAAATTTTTCTCATCTTGATTAAAAGAAAAAACAACAAACAAAACCACTAAAAAAATTATCGCCAAAGTAAGCTTTTTTAATCTATCTATATCCATAACAAATATTATACTATAATATAAAAATCTTTACTTTGTTTAATTGGGGATAAAATAAACTAGTCGAAAGTTTGTAAAGTCTATAAAGTCAAAAGTATAGACTACCACGCTTCATTACATTACGCTCGCAGAGACGGCTTTAGTTAATCGTCTTCGCGAAATTAGATTTTTTGCCTGCCTGCCGGCAGGCAGGTTAAAAAATAATCTTGTGGCGATCCAGAAAGTTACTGCTGGACTGCCACGAATAAATTTTTGCGAAAATTTGTCCTCGCAGAGACGAAAAATTAATAGACGAAAAGCTTTAGCTTTTCGTCTATTCGAGTCATTCGGATATAATTCGAGGCATTCGGATTATAACTATTCGTAACTATTCGTATCATTTGTATCATTTGTATATTTGTATGTTTAACTTTTTTCTTTCCCCCTCACCCAGTAATTTGAATTTTGACTTAAAATTCAAATTACTGGGTGAGGGACTGCGAAAATTCTGTACCTGCCTGCCGGCAGGCAGGTTAGAATTTTCTTGCTTTTTATTTAAAATAATGTTATTTTTAATTAAATCGATTAGAGAAGGTTCGCTTATGAAAGCGGATTTTTTTAATTAAATAAAAAGAAATTAACAAATAACTTTAAAAAATAGGAAGTAAAAAGCTAAGATTAAAAAAGAAAAATTTGTCCCCCTACGGGGGATCACCCGTTAGGGTGACGATTTTCCTCTAAAACCTAAAAGCTATAAGCTAACCTACTAAAAAAATGTTTGACTTAAAAGTAATCCATTCTGTTCTAGAACAACTAGAAGATGAAAAAGGAATTCCAAGAGAAAAAGTAATTGAAGCCATTGCTATGTCTTTAGCGAGTGCTTACAAAAAAGAATACGGGAAAAGAGGCCAAATTATCAGAGCCAGTTTTGATATTGAAACAGGACAAACCGAATTTTCACAAATTAAAATAGTAGTTGATGAAACTCGTGTTAAATTACCCAAAGAAGAAGTTGATGGTGAAGAAATTTCCGAAGTAGAAAATATTGAGGGAGATGAAAGAGTAAACTTTAACCCTGAACATCATATTTTAATTGAAGATGCTGTCAAAATTAAAACAGATGCCCAATTAGATGATGAAATTGTTTTCCCTTTGGAAGGAAAAGACGACTTTGGAAGAATTGCCGCCCAAACTGCAAAACAAACTATTATCCAAAAAATAAGAGAGGCAGAAAAATCTTCTATCTCCAAAGAATTTGATGGAAAACAAAATGAAATAGTAAGTGGAATAATCCAGAGGATAGAAAGAGGAAATATTTTTGTTGATTTACAAAGAGCTACTGGAATTTTACCTTATTCTGAACAAATTTCTTCAGAAAAATTCAAGCAGGGCGAACGAATCAGAGCTTATCTTTATTCAGTAGAAGAAACTTCTCGAGGCGTTTTCTTAAGACTTTCTAGAGTTCACCCTCAATTTCTTAAAAAATTATTTGAACTTGAAGTCCCAGAAATCAGTAGCGGTATTGTAGAAATTAAGGCGATAGCCAGAGAAGCTGGTTCCCGTTCAAAAATTGCGGTTACTTCAAAAGATGAAAATATAGACCCTATCGGTTCTTTAGTTGGTCAAAGAGGAGTTCGTGTTTCAACAGTTATGAGTGAACTGGGTGGAGAAAAAATTGATATTATTGAATGGTCAGAAGATAACAAACAATTTATAACAGAGGCTCTTTCTCCTGCTAAAGTTTTAGATATAGAAATAAACGAAGATGAAAGAACAGCCTCAGTTCAAGTTTCTGAAGATCAATTGTCCTTAGCGATTGGAAAAGGAGGTCAAAATGTTAGACTAGCTGCCCGTTTAACAGGTTGGAAAATAGATATTCAAAGTTTAGGAGGAGAAGAAAAGAAAGACAAAGGGAAAAAAGAAGATGATGGAAAAGAAATAACTCAAAGTGAAGCAAAACCCGAATCCGAAGAAATACCAACTAAATCAAAACCAGAAGCTAAGGAAGTAAAAAAGGAAGAAGCTTAAAAACTCTTATTTATAGCTCTATTTAAACGGCTACGATTCTCAACCACTGTGCACTAGACGTGCACAGGTTGCTTTGAAGACTGAAGTCTGTATTAGAAAACTCTGGACTGCTTCGCTATCGCTCGCAGAGACGAAAATCTGAGATTTTCGTACGAACAAAGCTTTGCTTTGTTCGTCTTTGCGAGCGATAGCGAAGCAATCCAGACTAAATAAATTAAAATCGTAGCCGTTTAAATTTTTAGTTGTCTTTTAAAAAACTATAAATTGTAACCTAACTACTTATTAGATAAAGACGAATTTTAGCTTCCTAAACCAAAACGAAGTTTTGGTCGGACGAACAATTTAAAAAATTGTTTTAGTCGCTAAAATTCATCTACATAATACATAATACTTAATACTAAAGAAAATTACTTTGCAATTTTCTTTATTTGACAATAATCAATAATTAAGCTTTATACACAGTTTTTATTTCCTTTTTTGCAATAATTATATATACTTTACTTATTATTATATAAAAACAATTTAGAGCAGGTCACTCTAAATTTTAATAAACAAAATAATTAATTATTATGGACGAATACAACAACCAAGAAGCTGTTGAAGAAACAGTGGAAATGCCTGAGAAAAAAGAAGGCGGATCAGGATCTATGATTGGTTCTATTATTGTAATAATAGTAATCATCATAGGAGGACTTTATTTCTGGGGTTCAAAAAATACAGAAGAAGCAATTCCTGGAATGCCTCCTGTAGCAGTTCAAGAAGAACAAATGATGCCTCCAGTATTGCCTCCAGTAATGCCTCCAGTGGAAGTACCTCCGATGGAGATACCTGAAGCTGCAATACCTCCAATTCCTGGAGAAACAATAGCAGAATAGCTTTCAACACAAAATAATGGTATAAAAGAAAGACTTTCTTATTTATAAGAAGGTTTTTCTTTTTACTAAAGATTTAAGAATTAAGATTTAGGATTTAAGAATGCATTTTTGCTCCGCAAAAATACATAACGAAAAGCTTTGCTTTTCGTCTTTGCGACCCAGCACCTTGTATATTATAGATAGTTTATCTTTAATAAGTTATTAACTAATATAGTAATTTAAACATTAAAAAATCAATTTCAAGGTGCTGGGGAAGCGATCCAGAAAAAATAAAATCATTATGCAAAAACATACCATTAAAATAAAAAATTTAGAAAATTCAATGATCGAAATTGAAGCCTCTATCACTGTGGAAGAATTAGAAAAACGAAAAGAAAAAGCAGTCAAAAATCTAAGCTCAGAAATTAAAATGGACGGTTTTAGAAAAGGACATATTCCCGAAGATGTTTTAATCAAAAAAATAGGAGAAATGCCATTATTAAATGAAATGGCTAATTTAGCCCTAAGTGATATTTATCCAATTATTATTATCCAAAATAATATTAAAGCCATTGGGCAACCTCAAATAACTATAACTAAAATCGCTCCTAAAAATCCAGTCGATTTTAAAATTACAGTAGCCATAATGCCAGAATTTAAACTTCCTGATTATAAAAAAATCGCTAAAAAAATAAATAGCGAAAAAGAAGAATTGGTTGAGGTAACAGAAAAAGATGTAGAGGACACTATTACTCAAATTCAAAAAATGAACACTCCCCAACCAACTCCAACTAAAGATGAAAATGGAATAGATAAAGCTGTTGTGCCCGAATTACCAGAAGTTAATGATGAATTTGTGAAAAAATTAGGAGATTTTAAAGACGTAGCTGATTTTAAAATTAAATTAAAAGAAAACATCAAAAAAGAAAAAGAGCACAAGGCGTCAGAAATTAAAAAAGTAAAAATTATTGATTCCGTTTTAGAAGAAACTAAAATAGAATTACCTGAGATTATAATTCAAAGTGAATTAGAAAGAATGTTAGCCCAAACAAAAGCTGATATTACTCGAATGGGATTACAATTTGATAAATATTTAGAACATATCAAAAAAACAATAGAAGAATTTAAGATTGAATTAAAACCCGAAGCCATAAAAAGAGCTAAAATTCAACTTATTTTAGATTCTATTATAAAAGAAGAAAAAATTGTCCCTAACGAAGATGAAGTAAAAAAGAATGTAGAAGAATTATTAAAACAGCACAAAGAAGCTAAAGAAGAACAAGTAAAACCTTATGTAGAAATGGTACTTTCAAATCAAGAAGTATTTAAACTTTTAGAGAGCTTTTAGAAAAAATTTAAGCCAATAAAACCACTTGGGGGTGAAACCCCCAAGTGGTTTTTTGATTGTTTTTTATTTAATCTTTCTTCTAAATCTCCCGATAAGCTGGAATCAAATTAATAAAGAAAGAAACAAAAGCACTAGGAGCATTTGGTCCAACTCCATTCTGACACGTCAAGGTAAACTCTGTTTTTTTAATTATAGAAGGAGTTTCAACAGAACCTGATATAGCTGTTCCATAAGGATAGGTATAAGAAGTACTGAAACCCTCTGGTCCTGAAACTGTACAACTCGTAGCGTTAGTAATACCATCCCAAACTAATGTTTTAATTGTGTTTTTAACTACTAGGTAAATATTATCCTCTGTTCTAAATCCTGTGGTTGCTGGTGATGTTGTTGGTGATGTTGGAGAAGTAGGTGATGTTGGAGATGTAGGTGATGTTGGAGTAGTTGGAGTTGCTGGTATAGTTGGCGAAGGACAAAACGATACACTAGGAACTGTGGCAGTACATACATTATTACAATCATAGATTCCTGTTCCTACCATAAAACATGAATTCTGAGCTGATATACATGAAGTTCCGTAATATGAAGGTAAGGCTGGAGCTGACGAGGAGCAAGTTCCATTACATTGAATTGTTCCTGTTGTAGTTTGTCCACAGATGTTAGGTGATGATTGACAACTACTTCCTTGATTAGCGGCGCAGATGTTTACTGGAGGGCCGATTGTTGGATAAATGGTTGGAGGGTTATCGATACAATCTATACCGACACAAGCAACTGGTTCATCTCCTATTTTATTATGCACCAAAACACCTTCAGCGAAGAAAGTATTGTTATTCTCTACTTTTTTTAAGTTATAGGTTTGAACTTCTTGAGGAATATTTATTACAGAAAGAATTTTAAAAAATTGATCGTTTTCAGTTTTAATTAAATCTCCTTTCTCTAATTGAGCAACTTTCATTCCCCCACTATTAATATATGTAGCTTGTGGGTCTATTGATCCCCAGCCTTTGTAATTATTCTGTTTTTCAATATAGATAGGGTGATCGTCTGTTGTTCTTAAGGTAGTTCCGTCTTCTATCACTATAATAAACCATTCTAAACGAACAGGAGCTTCTAGTTCATAAACGATATTTTCTGTATATTTATTTTTTAATATGTCGTAACCCAAGACTTTTTCTCCTACTTTGATGTCTTCAATGTTTTTAGTGGTTCCATCTGACATGGTTATTGGAGTACCGGGGAGAAAGCAGGAGCCTTCACTTCCTCCACCACCACCTCCTCCACCATCTCCAGCACCTCCTGAACTTCCTTGACCTCCGCCCACTCCATCCCCGCATCCTCCATCTGGACCAGGGCCTTGACCACCACAATCATCAGCAAAAACATTAGTTATTGTTATTACAAAAAAAAGTATCGATATTATTGAAACTATTAATTTTATTTTTTTCATAGCTTAAAGTGGAGATTTATAAAAACGATTATGTAATAATATATTTTTATATAATCCGAACGACGAAATTATATACTCGCTATACAATTTTGACTATTAGTTTTTAAAATATTATTTCTATTATACACCAAATTCCTACTTAAAAACAAAAAGATATCCACAACATAGTTAAATAAAATTTAAAATGCCACATAAAAAATACACTAAGTATTTTTTATGTGGCATCAGTTTCGGCAAGATTTTTCAAAATGAACTTCTCCTTCTTAACGAATAGCTAATTTCCGAACATTTCTTAAAGAAATCTTTTCTAAGAAATCTTTAGTCAAATCCTCTTTAAAACTGTAAGAAGATTTCTTGACTTTGTTAAAATTTTTAAAGACAAAGAACACCTTTCTTTTTTCATACACCGTAAGCAAAAAAGACATCTCGTATACATTCCCGTTTGGGAAATGTACACTCGACTCTAAGAAAAAAGCAGGAGTCCTTTCTTCACCATTAACACACACAGGTATAATTTCCTCGAAACAAAAATTATCCTCAGTGATTGCTTTTTTTTCCATCGCTCTTTCACACCAAAGAAAAAATTCTCTTTTACCTAACTTGAGAATTTCGCTTTTTTCCAAAACAATATCAGAAACATCTTTGGAAATCAGAACGTGAATATTCATATTCTTATCCTTTTCAGGGATAACAAATCCCAAAAATTCATCTCCCCTAGTGTAATACTTAGCCCATTTTTTTGGTTGATGAGTCCACCTTTTCTTTTTTTTTACACCAAGATCAATCTCAAGATCTTGGTATATAATAACTCCAACTGGAATTTCAAGTTCAGAAGACGTAAAAAAACTCTCCTTTCCTTTGTCATCCGCTTGGATATAGGGAATCAACCCCAAAAACAAAAAAACGGTAACCAACAAAAACATCTTTTTCATAATAACCTCCTATTATTAAAAATTGAAAATATCTTACTTTATTAAACTTTATTTTTTTATCAAAGAACAAAAACTGCTTTCTTTCGTTTTTGTCTTTACTTTCCTATTAAATTTCTACCACAAAACCAACCAAAAAACAACAACACCCCACTATTTTCTATAAATGTCAAAAAAATGAGAATTTATTCTCATTTTTTTATACATAATACATAATACTTGATACTAATAAAAATCAAAAATAAAATCCGTGGGAATAGAATTCTCACGGATTTTATTTTTGATTTTTATTTTATCTCCAATCGTTTATCCACATTTGTTCTTGTTTGTAATCTTTCAAATCCATTATTTCATACTTCTGATAAGTCCCCAAATCATAAACTACTAATTTAGGATTTATTAAAAGTCCCTGAGAATCTTTCTCTAATTCAACAACAGCTAAATATTTATCATCATAGGAAAAAGTTGGTTGAAGAGCATAAGTTTTTATTTCTTGAACTATTTCTCCTATAAACGCATAATTCTCTGCATTGTTTCTAAAGATAAGCAAGGACCCTTCATTAGGATTACTTAAAACACCAATATCTCCTATTTTAGAGACATCCAATTGTATATTAGATCTAGCTCCTCCAATAATTTCCCAAATTTTTGCGATGTCTCCTCCCAAAAGGTCCATCCAATATAATCCATCATTTTTAAGGAAAAAAATATGGTTATTTTTTGCTACATGTGGGTGAATTCCATCGGATAAATATTTTTCATTTAATTCATGATCAACTGAATAAATTTGCCAGTTTTCTGGGATATTGGGATCTAAAGAAATATCCTTTTTTGTACTATAAATAGTATACCAACCTCTAATTGACCAAACTGGCTCACTTTTAAAATTATAAATATCATCATCCGTAATTTTCCCCCACGTTGTTAAGTTAGCCATATCATTAATATAAACAGTAGTCATATTAGTAGTAAGCATTCTATTCCCACTAGGAGAAATTTCTCCTCCCCATAGCTGTAACCCTTTGTTGATTACTGCTTCTTCCAAAATTTCTTTTTTCAAATTATATGAATAAACTCCAATTTGATTACTTTCACCATTTTTAGGAGCCAAAGTTAAATAAATTTTACCTTTCATTTCTGTAGGTAATTTTTTCTGAATATCTGAATAACCCTCTTCACTTTGTTCTTGATTAGGTTCGTTTATTCCTTGGACTAATTGGTATCTTTCATAATACTTAAAAATAAAAAAAGCTATAGCTATCAAAGCTAAAATAAAAATAACAAGACTAAACCAAACAATTTTATTATCTTCATCCTCACTGATAATATTCACTCCAAATTTTTTGTTTTAATTGGCATGGCAGCCCGGCTATCTTTCCAAAAGAGGGAAACGTCTTAGTTTGAGGTCAAAAGGAACTATGAAGACCCGTAGCTTTCCATCATCATCTCACGATGAATTGGCTATATATAGAGGGGGATTAAGCTCCCAGCAGGGAAATTATTCCCTGTTAGGAGCAAGGCATATAC
>ERZ889078.1663-NODE-1663-length-17374-cov-8.060338_pt1 | contig 17374 bp, 13 predicted proteins | sample MGYA00521266_ERZ889078 | MGnify/ENA primary metagenome ERZ889078 (study PRJEB32303, sample SAMEA104408618) | aquatic metagenome | biome: Brackish water; feature: Pelagic; material: water | place: Baltic Sea | collected 2014-06-16T06:34:00 | depth 76,534 m ...
TCAAATTCAATGGCATTATAGCTTCACTATTATCGCCTAGATCAAGATCTTCAAGACTGATTTGAACATCATCAGTCATTATCACGGCTCGTTTTATTATATTCTCTAATTCCCTAACATTCCCTGGCCATAAATAATTTTCAATGGCTATTGCCCCTCTTTAGTAAAGCTTTTAATTTTTTTATTATTCAATTCAGAAAATCTCCTTAAAAAAACAGCCGCAATAGTAAGCGCATCTCCCTCTCTTTCTCTTAAAGGAGGAATGTTAAAGGTTATTTCACTAATGCGGTAATACAAATCAGACCTAAATTTACCTTCCTTAATAAGAATTTCTAAATTCTGATGCGTGGCGCAAATAATTCTTACATCTATCGCAATCTCCTGCCGTCCACCAATACGCTCTATTGTTCTTTCTTGCAAAAAACGTAATAATTTTGATTGTAAAGATAAAGATAGATCCCCTATTTCATCAAGAAAAAAAGTTCCTTTATTGGCGTATTCAATTTTTCCTTTTGTTTGTTGTGATGCTCCAGTAAATGCGCCTTTTTCGTAACCAAATAACTCACTTTCTAGTAAATTCTCAGGAATTGCCGCGCAGTTTACAGCAACAAAAGGCTTCTCTTTTCTATCACTTAGACCATGTATAGCTTTAGCAAACAACTCTTTCCCTGTGCCGCTTTCTCCAAGCAACAAAGCACTGACTTTAGTTGGAGCAATCTTTTCTATTTTACGGCCCAGTTCTTGCATTTTTTCACAAGAAGCAATAATCCCAACTAATGGCTCATTTGTTTTTTGTTGAAGTTTTAAATGCTCTTTTTCCAACTCACTCAACTGAAAAGCACGTTTGATGATTAAATTTAAAACATCGCCATCAATTGGTTTCTGATAAAAATCATAAGCCCCCATGGCTACAGCGAAAACAGCATTTTCACGATCATCGTTGCCGGTTACTACAATTACCTTAGTGGTAGGCGCAAGCTTTAAAATATCTATTAATATTTCAAGCCCCACGCTCGCATTTGCCGGATCAGGAGGTAAACCCAAATCAAGTGTAACAACACTTGGCATATAACGCCTTAGTGCCGCAATAGCTTCGGTTTTATTGCCAGCAATGATTACTTGATAACATTCAAAGGTCCACTTTAATTGCTTTTGCAACCCTAGATCATCTTCGATAACGAGTAAAACTTTCCTATCGTCCAATGACTTTCCTTTACGTTGAGCCGTAGTAATAACTTGTTGTCCAATAATAGTAAAGTTTCAACCTTTAATATACCTGTCAATAATTACCAATCCTTAGTGATCCTAATTTATTAAAATTAACTTTTATTACAAAAAATTTTTTTATTCCTTAAGTTGAGTTACAAATTTTGGCTCCAATACATTGCCCAATAAGCAAAAGTGATTTTGGCATCTATACTAAGAAACATAGCCATATATTAAGAAAACTATTTTGAGAAAAGAATGAGTAATATCAAATTTGAAACAATAGGTAATGCCACCATTATTTGCTACGACAAAATCCCCATTCTTGTTACCGATCCATGGTTTAAAGGCACACCTTATTTTGGTAGCTGGGGCTTATCTCATGAGATTCCTGCAGAGCAACTGGAAGCCATTAAAAGTTGTGAATATGTTTGGATATCTCATGGTCATCAAGATCACTTAATGCCCGACTCAATAGGTGCATTAAAAAAGAAGAAAATATTATTACCCGATCATCGAGGCAGTCGAATAAAAAATGATATTGCAGAACATGGCTTTGATGTTTATGTATTGAAAGACAAAGAATGGGTGCAACTTTCAGAAAATATCAGAATTATGTGTCTCAGTGATTACAATCAGGATGCAATTCTGTTAATTGATATTAATGGTCGCCTGATTATCAATATGAACGATGCACCAGGACTAGGCTGGAATCATTTTGTACGCGAAACTGTTAAACGTTATCCGGTTTCCTTTCATCTCAAGCTATATGCCGGTTATGCTGATATGTGCAATTTTTATGATGAAGATGGCACTCACCTAAGACCACTATCAAAAGAAGCATCTCCATTCTCATGGGGACAAACCATATGCCGGGATACAGAACATTTGGGTGCAAAGTATTTTATCCCTTTTAGTTCGTTTCATCAGATGACAAGAACCGACAGCGCGTGGCTAAGTGATTATTTGATCGCACCATCAGACTATGTCGATGGATTTACCTCTGATAGATGCAAGCTTTTACCCGCGTTTGTCCAATATGATTGTTGCAAAGATATCTGGTTAGCTTTGGAGCCTGAAAAAATAGCCTCTAACCTTAAAGAACCCAAAGAATGTGGTGACGATTGGAACGAACAACTGGAAAAATCAGATGTTGAAGCCGCTAACCAGTATTTTAAATCAATTGAGCATCTTCATGGTTTTTTAGACTTTATTAATCTAAAAGTCGGTGGACAAGACAATATCATTGAATTTAATAAAAAAGGCTTTGATCGGGGACTTACCTTTGAAGCACCAAGAACTTCATTAATGGCTTCCATTAATTACCAGGTATTTGATGATATCCTCATCGGCAATTTTATGAAAACAACATTACATGGTAAATGGAGCGAAACTCCGCTATATCCAGATTTCTCGCCTTATGTTGCCAAGTATGCCGATAATGGCAAAGCAAAAAGCGAAGATGAGCTTTCTGCTTATTTTAAAGACTATAAAAAAAGAATAGGTATCAAGGGGGTCGTTGATATTTTTCAACAAAAAATAGAAAAAAACTCCAAGAATACCTTTCGTTCATGGGTAGCAGAAGATTCTGCAGTTTATCAACTAACGAAAAAAATTTATCACAGCATTCGATAAACATCAGGTTATTATTTTTTACAAAGCAACTTTTCTGAGAAGATAATAACGAAATAAAAAAATAGATTTTTTCTTATAAATTATGCGCCTGCAACCATTGCTCTAACATCACTAAAATCCAAATCATAATGCCATAATAAGAGGCATGGCCGCTTTGATGTAAGTTAATCAGATGGTTAATATAACTAGGATTTAGAAACCCTCGTTTGGCAATACCGTCTAAATTGTCCAATGCAAATTGTTTTAGTGCTTTGTCACTACTCATCCACACGCCAAATGGTAGGCCAAAACCTTTTTTACTTTTTGTCAGCGTTTCTTTAGGCAAAAAATCGCGCAGCCCTTGTTTGTAAAAAGAGCGTAAGTTAAAACCCTCCATTAACCATTTGGAAGGAATCGTGGAGGAAAATTCTACCAGATTTTCTTGTAACATCGGGTAACGCACATCAACGCCTGCAAGATCACACATTCGGTTAACTTTTCGCAGATCGTTATCTGCCAACGTAAATTTGCCATCCAAAAACAACATTTGCTTAATTAAATCATTATTAGGTGTTCTATCATAAGTGCTTCTTAGATCTTGCAAAGGTTGACCCGCATCAATTTGCTTGAGAAAGTCTTCAGAAAAAATTTCTGCCAGTGGTGTTCGACGCAAGAAATTATAACTCTCCATGCGTTCCGGCATCGCTATATCGGCCTGTTCAATATAACTTTTTACCTTCCTAAGTGGCCTCAGATTAAATACCAATGGCTCTAAAATTGATTTGGCTATGCCCGGTACATGACTATAAATATCAAAGACCTTTTGTTTGGCATAACGGGAATTACCGGCAAAAAGCTCATCGCCTCCGTCACCTGCCAACAACTGTGTCATGCCCAATTCACGAGCAAACTTCGCACAATAATAGGCAGGCACCGCAGAATCATTACCAAAAGGCTCGTCATAAGTCTTTGCGATTAGAGGCATGGCCTGCAATACATCAGCTGGAGTAACATAGTACTCATGTAGCTTAACCTTAAAATGCGCAGCAGTAATTCGCGCATATTCCATTTCATCGTAACCATCGGCATCAAAACCCATCGTAAAAGCGTCAATAGGTCGATTCGCTATTTTTTGATAAAACCCGGTCACCGTACTACTATCAAGCCCTCCACTCAAGAAAGCTCCAGTCTGCTGATCGGGCTCACAGACAACAACCGATTGTTCCAATTGTGCTTGTAATTGTGCAAGCAGTTCTTTTTTTGAACAGTGACTATCGTTATATCGTAATTGCCAGTAGAAATCGCGGGTAAGTTGTCCGTTATTAAATTCTAAAAATTCGCCGGGCTGAAGTTTCGAAATACCACTATAAATACTTCCGGGACTTGGAATCACATGAAAATACAAGTAATTGAAAATAGATTGTGGGGCAATCGCTGATTTAACCATAGGATGACCGATAATTTGATCAAGTTCAGAACCGAATACCAATAACCCGTTCTGCCAATAAAAAGCTAAGGGTCGAACACCAACCCTATCGATCGCCAATAAAGCATAACGACGCTCAGGTTCTAACAAACATAATGCAAATGGTCCTTTAACCTTATTCAGAACCGAACGTCCATATCGTATAAAACCCTTAGCTAATGCTTGTGCGGCGCCGTGACTTTTTGCAAATTCTGCTAATTCAGCATCTTGCCATTGTGGAGATCCTTCAACTATTACCAAGTATTTAGCAGATTGATAAACTGAAGGTGCTTGATTTATACCATGTCCCGCTACCTCAGCCATTTCATGGCGAATGAAATCGGTTTTACAAACTGCTGCTGTTAAACATTTAGATGCTACACGCTGACTATCAACCCAATGAGGCATCGAAGGTATCTCTAATGTTGATAGCCAGCCATAAATAGAGCCCATATTGATTTTCCCGGAATTATCGTAACCATTTTCTACTACAGGTGTTAATTTGAAACTAAAGCTTTATAGTGATTATTTCATCAACTGTTTCAAGTATAGAGCAATGAGTTAATTCCAAATGACGATCTATTAAAGTTCCGCTGAAGTTTTTAAATAATCAATAAAGCATAGTGCCAGTTAGGCATACAATATGATTTACTAGAGACCTAAAAATCTACTATGCACTCGGTCATTCTAAAGTTTCAGTAATCGTTACTCTAAAAACTCATGCAAAAAAGATCTGATCACAATCAAAACACTTTTAACGATTATTTTTCAGCTAATGAAAAAATTAAAATAGCGCAAGCACTAGAGATTATTGGAAAAATTCCTGATGACTCGCATTATGATCGCCCCAAAGGCATTGATGTAGCTGGTGTTTTAAGGGAATACAATGTTGACTTCATAACCATACTGGCCGCCATATTAAGCGATCCTCGATTATCGCAGCTCAATCCTCAGCCCAACATTAAAGAGTTATTTGGCGACACTATTGTGGCACTCGTAAAGGATGTTAACTGGCTGAATAAACTGACTGTTTATTCGCCAGAAATGACAACAAAACCCACCGAAGTTGAAACGTTACGACGTATGCTTTTATCCATGACCCAAGATGTTCGGGCCGTATTAATAAAGCTGGCCTACCGAATTCAACGACTTCGAAATTTACCAAAAGAATCCTATGAACTCCGTAAGTTCATAGCTCAGGAAACTCTTGACATCTATGCCCCCATTGCTAACCGCTTAGGTATTCATCAGTTTAAATGGGAACTTGAAGATTTGGCTTTTCGGTACTTGGAGCCGGAAACGTATCATCAAATTGCCAAGTCTCTTGCCAATAATCGGGTACAACGAGAAAACTGTATCAATGGTTTTATTGAGCTTTTACAAAACCATCTTAGTGGAGAAAACATATCCAGCAGTTGTTATGGTCGTCCCAAACATATTTATAGCATTTGGAAAAAAATGCACCGTAAACAACTGGGTATAGAAGAGCTATATGACTTGTTAGCCGTCCGTGTAATTGTCGATAACTTGACTCATTGCTACACTGTCTTGGGTATTGTTCATAGCTTATGGCAATACATTCCCAAAGAGTTTGATGATTATATTGCCAACCCCAAAGAAAATGGTTATCAATCATTGCACACTGTTATTTTAGATTCCCAAGGTAATCGTATTGAGGTACAAATTCGCACTCAGGAAATGCACAACTATGCAGAACTTGGCATTGCCGCACACTGGTCCTATAAAGAAGGTGGTAAACAGACAGTAGCAATGGAAAAAAGCGTAACTACTTTACGCAAGTTACTGGAAGAAAAGCAAAATGATGAAAAATTAACTGATGACTTTCGTAGCGAGCTATTTAACGACAGAGTCTATGTTTTAACACCTACCGGTAAATTAATAGATCTAGTAAAAGGTTCAACACCGCTAGATTTTGCTTATGCTGTTCATACCCAAATTGGTCATCGTTGCCGTGGTGCAAAAATCAATGGCAAAATTGTGCCCCTCACATACACTCTCAAATCTGGAGAGCAAATAGAAATTCTAACAACTAAGGAAGCAGCGCCTAACCATAACTGGATCAATCCTAATCTAGGCTATTTAAAATCATCACGTGCTATCAGCAGGGTAAAAAATTGGTTCAGAAATCAACAGCAAACCGAAAACGTAGCCCGCGGCAAGGCCATTCTTGATAAGGAAAGTAAGCGACTGGGATTAAAAACACTTAACTTTGTCGACATGCTTCACTATTTTAAACAACCCAATAGTGATGTTTTATTTGAGGCCATCGGACGCAATGATATTAATAGCCGCCAGCTTGCTGGTTACTTTAAAATACCCGAATTTGAGACTATAAAAACCAATATCCAGTTGAACGTCTCTCCGGCAAAATCAGTCGTTACAGTTGCCGGTATTGATAATGTACAAACAACGTTTGCCCACTGTTGTTCACCGGTAGTGGGCGATGACATTATTGGTTATATTTCGCACCATAAAGGTATTACCGTGCACCGCAAAGATTGTAAAAATATCACGCAGTTAAGCATTGAAAAACAACCTCAACTTATTTCAGTCGCTTGGGGAGAAAAAAAGGCCAGTCACGCTGTTCCAATTGTCATCCATGCTTTTAATGCTCAAAATTTATTGACTAATGTGTCACAAATTTTAGCCCATTCAAAAATTCATATACTGAACGCCGCACTAAATACCCATCCGGATTTTTCAGCGACTTTACATCTGACTATTCAAATTGAGAATACAGATCAATTAAGCCAAATTCTCACTAAAATTAATTGTGCACCCAATATAATAGATGTGAGTCGTAAAACTTGATACAAATTAAACTGTAACGCCAATCGTTCAGTTTAACTAAGCTAAAATCAGGTTTTAAACCTACGATAAATTCACTGAACGAGTTAAGATAAACTATTCGGCTTTTTCACCTTGCAGCTAACCCCCTATGTCACAACAAACACAAAAAAGTCTGATTTTAGTCGACGGCTCCTCCTTTTTATTTCGCGCATATCATGCAGTTCCACCCCTAACCAATCCTCAGGGCGAACCGACCAATGCAATATATGGTGTATCCAACATGTTGCGCAAATTGATAGCAGACTATCAAAGTGAATACATCACCGTTGTTTTTGACGCACCCGGAAAAACCTTCCGTAATGATCTCTATGATCAATACAAGGCTCACAGACCGCCTATGCCAGAGGATCTCCGCGTTCAAATAAAGCCTCTGCACGAATTGATTCGCAACATGGGCTTGCCTTTAATTATGGAATCTGGGGTAGAAGCTGATGATGTCTTGGGTGCACTAGCACAATTTGCTGAAAAACAGGGTTTCAAGGTAATTATTTCTACCGGTGATAAAGATATGGCGCAGTTAGTCACCGAAAATATAATCTTAGAAAACACTATGTCCAACACACGAATGGATATTCAGGGCGTCATCAATAAGTTTGGTGTAAAACCGGAACAGATTATTGATTACCTGGCATTAATGGGCGATAGTAGCGACAACATTCCCGGCATACCTAAAGTTGGTCCTAAAACTGCTGCGAAATGGTTAGAAGAGTACCAAACCTTGGAAAATCTAGCGGCTAATGCCGATAAAATTACCGGTAAAATAGGTGAAAGTCTCCGCGCCAATCTGCATCAATTGCCATTAGCCAAACAGCTAACAACAATCAAATGTGATCTTGATTTACCTTATACCATGGACGATTTAAAACGTTGCCCCATAAATATTGATGAATTAAAAAATCTCTTAGCAACACTAGGTTTTCTTTCATGGTTCAAAACGTTGGATACCAACGTAGCCACTACAGTAACAATAATCGAAGATAAGCCCATCATTATTGACTCCACCTACGACACGGTTGTAACTTATCAACAATTTGGACAATGGCTTGAACTACTCGAAAATGCTGAACTATTTGCCTTCGATACAGAAACTACCAGTCTTGATTATAATAAAGCAGAAATTGTAGGCGTTTCATTTTCGGTGATTCCAGGAAAAGCGGCTTATATACCTCTAGCGCATAATTACACGGGAGTACCAGATCAACTTGATCGTAGCGAAATTCTAGAAAAACTTCGCCCCCTACTAGAAAACTCACATAAAGCCAAACTGGGACAAAACCTTAAATATGATGCCCACGTGTTAACCAATCATGGCATAACACTTCGAGGTATAACACACGACACCATGCTGGAATCTTATGTATTAAACAGTACCGCCACCAAACATAATATGGATGATCTCGCTAAAGAATATCTGGGCATCACAACCATTCATTATGAAGACGTCGCCGGTAAAGGTGCCAAACAAATTCCGTTTCAGGAAGTTACCATTGAACAAGCAGCAACCTATGCTGCTGAAGATGCAGATATCACCTTGCAACTGCACCAAACACTAATGACTAAACTTCACCAGCATCCACCCTTGCTTGCGCTATACACTGAAATAGAAATACCCCTTATCAGTGTGCTTACTCGTATTGAAAACAATGGCGTGCTTATTGATACAGACATGTTATCCATACAAAGTCTGGAACTGGCCAATCATATTATTGCCCTTGAGCAACAAGCTCATGACCTTGCGGGACACACTTTTAATCTGAGCTCTCCCAAACAAATTCAAGATATCCTCTATGATCAGCTAAAACTCCCCGTTTTAAAGAAAACACCCAAGGGTCAACCATCAACAGAAGAGTCAGTTCTTCAGGAACTAGCTATTGATTACCCTCTGCCCAAAGTGATTCTTGATTACCGTAGCTTAAGTAAATTAAAATCGACCTACACCGACAAGCTTCCACAACAGGTTGATGACATAACTGGCCGCATACATACCTCTTATCACCAAGCAGTTACAGCTACCGGCAGATTATCATCTTCCAATCCCAACTTACAAAACATACCTATCCGCAGTGAAGAAGGTCGTAAAATAAGACAAGCCTTTATTGCCCCACAAAATTATAAGATAGTGGCCGCTGATTATTCACAAATTGAACTACGGATAATGGCACATTTATCTGCTGATGCAGGCTTACTTAAAGCATTCGGAGGAGGTGAAGATATACACAAAGCAACAGCAGCAGAAGTATTTGGAGTAGAACTAGATCAAGTAACCACTGATTTGCGCCGGTCTGCAAAGGCTATTAATTTTGGACTGATTTACGGCATGTCTTCTTTTGGACTGGCACAACAACTCGGTTTATCAAGAAGCCAAGCCCAATCGTATATAGATTTATATTTTACTCGCTACCCAGGCGTTAAAAATTATATGAACAATATTAAAGACCAAGCTCGTGAGCAAGGTTATGTTGAAACTCTATTTGGTCGTCGTTTATATTTACCAGAAATAAAGTCACGTAATGCAGTTCGTCGGCAATACGCTGAACGCACCGCTATTAATGCACCCATGCAAGGCACAGCAGCAGATATTATCAAACGGGCAATGATTAATGTCGACCATTGGCTAATAACAGATGTACCAGATGGCAAAATGATTATGCAAGTTCATGATGAACTGGTATTCGAAGTTGCAGAAAATAAGGTAAATCAATATACCGCTATCATCAGAGATATCATGTGCTCTGCAGCCAATCTTAGCGTTCCTCTGATTGTTGACATAGGTACGGGTAATAATTGGGACGAAGCACACTAAACATTCAGTCTGGCAGTTAATTTTCAATATTTATTAAATAGTTAATACTTAGTGAGCCTTATTGAATATTTTATTCCGACGCTGGCTCGGTCTGTTCAACTTGATTAAACAGAAGATCAAGGGCTTGATGGACTTCATCAACACCTGTTTTTTTTAGTGCTGAAAACAACTGTATCGTCAATGGAAAATTACTATCATTAAGTTCCTTTTGAACTTGTAGTAAAGTATTTTTTGCTGCTCCGTAAGTCAGTTTATCCGCTTTCGTTAACAATATATGTAATGCTAATCCTGTATGCTGACACCATTCAACCATCTGCCAATCGAACTCGGTTAATGGGTGTCGGACATCCATAACCAATATGATTGCACACAATGATTTACGTCTGGTTAAATACTTTTCCATTAGTTCGTGCCATTTTTTTTTCACAACCACTGGCACCTTCGCATAACCATAACCGGGTAAATCTACAAATCTTTGTTGCTCATTTATTTCAAAGAAATTGAGCATCTGCGTTCTACCAGGTGTTTTACTGGTCCTGGCCAATCCATTTTGTCGCGTTAAGGTGTTAATTGCGCTTGATTTTCCTGCATTTGAGCGCCCCGCGAATGCCACTTCTCGGCCCTGATCTTCCGGTGTATCCTTTAGATCAGGTGAACTATTGATAAATTTTGCTTGATGATAAACTGGGTTCATCGTTGCCTCGCTTAAGCTTACTAATTAGGGTAGAATCTGGCTACAGAAAATAGCCGTCACTCATGTATTAAAAGGCTACCGTAACATGACTAAATTTATTCCAAAGGGGAATTCAATGAAAAAAAAACTGTTGGCACTTTCAATAGCCCTGGCTTTCACCAGCACTACAGGTATTTTACATGCAGAAGACTCCATTAACGCAGGAAAAGAAAAATCAGAGGCATGTGTTAGTTGTCACGGTGATAATGGTAACAGCATAGTATCAACATTCCCAAAGCTTGCAGAGCAACATTCTTCCTATCTAATAAAACAATTACAAGCATTTAAAAGTGGTGACCGAAAAAATCCCATGATGTCGGCTATTGCTTCGGGCTTAAGTGAGGAAGATATGGTTGATATTGCAACTTACTATGCTGACCAAAAAATATCATCGAACGAATTGCCAATTCTAAACCAAACTCAAGATGATGATGAGGATGAAGATGAAGATAAAAATTCTAACAGCAAAGTCAATATTCAAACTATTATTGCTCAAGGTGCCGACCTATATCGTAATGGTGATTTAACCCGAGAAGTGTCAGCATGCATTGCTTGCCACGGCCCTTTAGGGGAAGGTAACAAACCCGCAGCATTTCCGGCATTAAAATCTCAACACGCCGATTATTTGATACAAACTCTTACTGATTTTAAATCAGGCGCTCGTACGAGTAATCCAGATAACATGATGCATATGATTGCTAAAAAAATGACTGATGAAGAAATAAAAGCCTTGTCTTATCGAATTTCGATGATGAAATAAGAATACCTTTAAAGCATCTAGCTTTCTTATTGTTTTTTATCCTGAATACAAGATTAATTAAGGACTAAACCATGATTAAAAAGATTTTACCAATCGCTCTATTATTATTTTGTTCTTTGTTACAAGCAGCACCAAAAGGCTATGAAATAATATCGCCCGCTCAGCCCACTCAACATCCTGATAAAATTGAAGTTATTGAATTTTTTTGGTACGGTTGCCCACATTGTTACAGCTTTGAGCCGTTACTCGACAAATGGTCAAAAAATCTACCTAAAAATGTTGAATTTATCCGCCAACCTGCTGCATTTAATGAGCTTTGGAGCAAGCATGCCAAAGCCTATTACACAGCTGAAGCATTAGGTATTGTTGATAAAGTTCATGCCGATTTGTTTGATGCAATACAAAACAAAAGTGAAAGCCTGGATACTGAAGAAGCCTTAGCCAAGTTTTTTCTTGCTCATGGTGTTAATGAAACACAATTCAAAGAAGCTTATAACTCTTTTGTTGTTGATTCAAAAATGCGCCAAGCACCTCTCATGGCCGCTCGCTATGGCATAACAGGGGTTCCTGCCATAATTATCAATGGCAAATACAAAACCAATGGCACATTGGCAGGATCGCATGAAAAGATGATTGAAGTTATGGATCAACTTATAAAACAAGAAACGACTAAAAAATAACTATAAAAAAAGGGAGAAGTCTCTATCAGACTTAGTCCCTTTTTCAGCTAAGCTTGTTACCAAATCAAATCATCTGGGATTTGATAGTTCGCGTAAGGATCATCTTCTTTCATTACATCAATAGCGAGATGCTCGTTATCTACAATAACACTCGCTATATGTCGTACAATTATTTTTTCTGCTACGTCAGATGAAACTACTTCATAGACTTCACCCAGCCTTACAATGGCCAACTTACCTCGAATAATTTGTTCACGCATTGTTTCAGAGACATATAGCGTTTTTATTTTATTATTATCGGTGAAATGATAGACCAATCCATCAGGGTCTTTTGGTAACTTATTAAGCTCAATTATCTGTTTAACTTGTGCCAGCCGATGTTTTTGCTCTTCGTGCTGCACTCTTAATTGATTTAATTCTCTATCCCTTTCAATCTTTTCTGCTTGTGCTTTTTTAACGAGTTCTTTTGCTTCATCAACTACTTTTACATTATTATTACGCTGCTGTTGAACTTGCTTATGCTTGTCAGATTTAGCACTTTTGGCATGCGCAGAACTCACTAAACCAGACTTTAACAACTGCTCTTGCAACGATAACTTTTGCTTACTCATCACGAAACTCTCTGATTCTTATAAATTTATATTTCACAGTGTAGCCTACAAAGCCAATGAATAAAGCTGAATGTGGCTTAACTAGTAAAACCAAGACTCACATTTAGGATGATCTATCATTTATTCGTGAAGTCAGATCGAGTTCATGCAACTGCATATTAATAATTTTAAGCGCTGCTAAAACCCCGGCAAATACCTGATTAGAGTGAACAGCTCGAGTTTTGCGTAACTCACCACTACAATCCCAAGTAATGACACACTCGGTTAAAGCACTGGCATGGCCACCCTTGGGAATCCTCACCTCGTAATCAACCAATCCAGGCAAGCTATAATTATGACAACTCATTACCTTATTTATAGCATCAACAAAGGCATCAAAGCCGCCATTTCCGGAACCTGAAGCAACATGCTTGGTACTATTAACATTGACTCTTATACTGGCCGTAGATTCTAAATCAAGCCCACTGGTAATAGAACAATTTAACAATTTAATATGTTGATAATTTTTACTTTCCAAAACATCAGCGATAATAAAGGGCAAATCATCTGTCGTGATAGTCTGCTTTGAATCTCCAAGACTAACAATCCTCTCCAAAACTTTTTTCTGATTCTCTTCCGAAAGATCAAGATCCAAAAGCTCCAGATTTTTTTTCAATGACGCTTTACCACTCATCTTACCCAACGCATAGCTACGAATACGGGAAAAACGTTCGGGACCCAATTTGGTCTTATATAAGCCACCTTTTTGATCTCCATCAGCGTGAATACCTGCCGTTTGGGTAAAAACATCAGCCCCAACAATTGGTGCATTAGCCGCAACACGCTTCCCGGAAAAACTTTCAACCATATTACTGATTCGTACGATATGGCTTTCATCAATAGAAAGTTGCATGCTCATTTTATCTCGCAATACGACTGCAACTTCGGCTAATGAGGCATTACCTGCCCGCTCACCCAAACAATTAATAGTACAATGTATAGAATTAACGCCCGCCCGAACAGCGGCGACTGCATTAGCGGTTGCCAAGCCATAATCATTATGCGGGTGGAAATCAAACTGAATCTCGGGATAGCGATAACACATATCACTTAAGTTATTGAATACTTCATCAGGCGATAAGACTCCCAATGTATCAGGTAACATGAAGTGATTAATACCAATGTGGCGTAAATTATCCATTAATCCATAAACATAGTCTGGGCTATTCTGATAGCCATTCGACCAATCTTCTAGGTAGACATTAACCCTAAGACCTTTATGCAAAGCATAATTTACTGTCTGTATAATATCTTCAGTATGCTGGAAAAGTGTTTTACCTAATTGCTCACGACAATGTTTTTCGCTACCCTTAGTAAGTAAATTAATTACTCTGCCACCCGTTTCCAGAATCCAGTCAACGCTTTTAGTATGATCAACAAATCCAAGAACTTCAACGCAGCCATCAAAACCTTCTTGTTTAGCCCATTGATTAATATTGGTTACCGCTTCTTTTTCACCCTGAGAAACACGTGCAGAAGCAACTTCAATCCTATCAACTCGCAAGGAATTCAATAAAAACTTAGCAATATTAACTTTTTCGGTTGGTGTAAAAGATACGCCCTGCGTTTGCTCACCATCACGCAACGTAGTGTCCATCAGTTGAATAGTTCTTGAATCTGTGGACATACTTTATTAACCTGTGTTTTTCTGGTTACGGATTTATTTTTAGCGCAGTAATTTAGTTTTAATGGCCTAAAACATTTGATAAGCACCTAAAAATGCTTTCATCCTCGGCCAAGATTGGTTTTTCCGTATATCACTTTTTTGCATCCAAAATAGTGCACTAATCACTCTCACAGCAACGCTTTCTTTACTTAACAACTTAATCAAGCCCAAAGCCAAGGATAAGTTTGTTTATGCTGCTTTTCATATTCGGTGATTGTATCAATATGCTTCAAAGTCAAACCAATATCGTCTAATCCACTTAACAAATTACCTTTACGAAAAGGATCTATATCAAAACTAAATCCATTACCTGCGGGCGTAATAACTTGCTGATTTTCTAAGTCAACAATAAAACTAACACCTTGATTAGCGTTTATCTCTGCCATCAGATTATCTAGCTGATCTTTATTGACTTTTATAGCCAAGATGCCGTTTTTAAAACAATTATTATAAAAAATATCTGCGTAGCTGGTAGAGATAATGGTATTAAAGCCATAGTCGGCAATAGCCCAAGGTGCATGCTCACGGGATGAGCCACAGCCAAAATTATCCCCAGCCACCAAAATTTTAGCGCCTTTAAAGGCTGGCTTGTTCAACTCAAATGTTACATTATCAGTACCATCATCATTAAATCGCCAATCATGGAATAGATGCACGCCAAAACCACTTCTCTCTACTCTCTTTAAAAATTGCTTTGGAATAATCTGATCAGTATCGACATTACTACGATCCATCAAAGCAACGATACTTTCATGTTTTTTATAAGGTTCCATAATTTTTCCAATCTACTTATATGTTAAAGGTTACGAATGTCAACAAAATGACCAGCAGAAGCCGCTGCCGCCGCCATTGCGGGTGAAACCAAATGTGTGCGACCACCTTTACCTTGCCTACCTTCAAAATTACGATTTGAAGTCGATGCGCTACGCTGACCTTTAGTCAACTCATCACCATTCATTGCCAAACACATTGAACACCCCGGATCGCGCCACTCCCAACCCGCATCAATAAATATTTTATCCAACCCTTCATCTTCAGCTTGTTGCTTAACATGATAGGAACCTGGTACTGCAATTGCAATCACGCCTTTAGCAACCTTGGTTCCTTTTGTTACTTGAGCAGCTATCCGGAAATCTTCAATACGACCATTAGTACAGGATCCAATAAACACAAGATCGACCAGAATATCGGTTATTTTTGTATTAGGTGTCAATCCCATATAAGCCAAAGCACTTTCACACGCTTTACGTTTTATTTCATCTGCAAAACTTTCCGGTGCGGGTACAAAACCATCAACCCCTACAACTTGTTCTGGTGAAGTTCCCCAAGACACTTGTGGTGCAATTTCGTTTGCAGATAATGTGATAGTTTCATCAAATACTGAACCTTCATCACTTACCAAACTTTTCCAGTAAGCTAAAGCCTGATCCCAATATTCGCCCGATGGTGCAAACTCACGTCCTTTAAGGTATTCAAATGTTTTTTCATCCGGAGCAACTAATCCAGCTCTTGCGCCCGCTTCGATCGCCATATTGCATAAGGTCATTCGGCCTTCCATAGAAAGTCCTCTAATAGCCGAACCGGTATACTCAATTACGTAACCAGTTCCGCCTGCAGTACCTATTTTTCCAGTAATCGCCAAAGCAATATCTTTCGCAGAAGCATATTTGGATAACTCGCCATTCACCACTACCTGCATTGTTTTGGATTTCTTCTGCGGTAATGTTTGGGTAGCCATAACATGCTCTACTTCAGATGTACCTATGCCAAAAGCGAGCGCACCAAATGCTCCATGAGTCGCTGTGTGACTATCTCCACAAACAACGACCATCCCTGGGTGGACAAAACCATGCTCAGGTACGACAACATGAATTACTCCGTTATTCGGATTTTTCATGTCATATAAATTCAAACCGTTAACAAGGCAGTTTTCAGCCATGGTCTCAATTTGTTTCTTTGCTATCGGGTCAGCAATAGGCAAATGACGATTTTTAGTAGGAACACAGTGATCCATTGTTGCCAGAATACTATGTGGGTTTCGTACTTTTCGCCCTGACAACCTTAGGCCTTCAAAAGCTTGTGGACTTGTTACCTCATGCATTAAGTGACGATCAACATAAAGCAAAGGAGCCTGACCCACAGCATCAACTACAAGGTGACTATCCCAAATTTTTTCGTACATGGTTTTTTTCATAACGTATTCCAAAGCTTACATATTGGCTCTTTAATTGAGCATATGGCGTGTTGTAGGGTATTTAGCAAGATAATTTTATGTTACATTCTTCTTATTATCGCTCAAAATAAACCCTGTTGGCAACGAAGGCTGAGAAACCACTATATTTAAGAAAAGTTCTGCTCGGATAATTAGTAAAAAAACGGGCGAGATAACCCGCCCGCTTCCTTCAATCAGCTAAGCCTATTATTTTTTAGCTGCACTTAAATGAGTCACGGCCTCCTCAGAGGCTTTAGTAGCCGGCTGCACATGACTCAAAGCCGCATGGTCAATAGCCTGCTGCAAAGATTTAGATGCTGCATCAATATGGTTTTTTGATACGCTTTTAGCAACAAGAGATGCCGCTAATGAATGATCCAAAGCTGCTTTTGCATGAACAGCTAGCTTTGAGCTTTACCTTCAGTTACTGCTGCGTTAGCGTGTTCAAGTGCTGCATTCAGATGCTCTTCAGCAAAAACTGTAACGCTTAAAAACAATAAAGATCCTGCAATTACAGATAAAATTTTTTTCATTTATTTTCTCCTAAGTCTTATATTGAAAGTAAACTTCAATTTGTCAATACTGGTGTTATTTTGAAAGTTAAATAACTAGAAATCGACGTGTCATATTTATCATCATAAAATTCATTTTGCAAGGCATCAATTGATCTTCAAATCACAAATCTATAAGTAATGGAGTCTTCAGTCTAACTCC
>ERZ889078.1666-NODE-1666-length-17358-cov-6.710397_pt1 | contig 17358 bp, 14 predicted proteins | sample MGYA00521266_ERZ889078 | MGnify/ENA primary metagenome ERZ889078 (study PRJEB32303, sample SAMEA104408618) | aquatic metagenome | biome: Brackish water; feature: Pelagic; material: water | place: Baltic Sea | collected 2014-06-16T06:34:00 | depth 76,534 m ...
TGCGTCAAGCGATAGAGCACCTTTGAGTAAGTCACTCTCAAAATTTTCCGTCAAAACATCAAACATATTAATACCAACGATGCGTAAAAAATCTTGCATTTTCTCTTTACCAAGCCCGAACCGTAATTTCAGACCAAGTTTGATTGCCCCTTTTTTATCATCCCAATCAGGATTAAAAATATCAATAGGCGGCAAGTCAATTAAATGCGCAAGGGTACCTGCAAAATCTCTCATACGGGACATAAAAGCTGCATAAGCCGCTTTATCCTCGTCACTAATATCACCACCCGATACGGCTGAACGACCAAGCGTCAAATGATCACCTTTAGCATTCAATGCAATGGTCGATATATCATGCGCCGCAAGCGATAGACCATGAGCTTCAAGCGCAAGGTCTTTGACAATAGTTGGGTGTAGTTGGTTGAGAAACTGTGCCCCAGTGGAAACTTTAAAACCATCCATCAATGTGTCTGTGACCGCTGCTCCGCCGACTTTATCGGCAGCCTCTAAAACACAGACTTTATGACCAGCGCGCGCCAAATAGGCAGCACAGACAAGACCATTATGCCCACCACCAATGATGATTGTATCAAATTGTTTGCTCATTATATTAGTCATCGCCGTAATCCTCCGGCACAGTCGAGCCTTTTTTCATATCCATCAAAATTTCTCGTGCAGCATTGGCACCAGGAGCCGCCATTACGCCACCGCCAGGGTGGGTTGATGAACCGCACATATACATGCCAGACACAGGACCGCGGTACTGCGCAAATCCTGGGAAAGGTCGGTTGAACAAAAGCTGATCCAACGTTAATTCCCCTTGGAAAATATTACCTTCGGTTAGGCCAACTTCGGCTTCTATTTCACGCGGGGTTCTAACCTCAACATGTTCGATCAAGCTCTTAAAATCGGGGCTGAACCGTGCAATCTGATTAATCACATTATCGCCAAATTCTTTAACCTTCTCGTCGGTCCATTCGCCGTCTTTAAGACTGGCTGGACAATATTGCACAAAGCATGACATGAAATGTTTGCCCTCTGGCGCCATTGTCGGATCGGTCAGCGTCGGGATTAAAATATCAAGATATGGGTCTTTTGACCATGTGCCATCTTTCCAATCATCATAGGCCCTCTCAATGCGTTCGATGCTATCGGCAACATGAAAATCACCGCTCAGCAGGGGGCTACCCTTTGGTAAAGCTGGAAAATTTGGAACGCCATTAAGCGCAATATTAAGCTTGCCAGACGAGCCGCGAATTTTGAAATTCTTAGCTGCTTTGATAACCTTTTCACCCGCATCTTTTGGATCCATAATTTTCAGGAATGTGCGTTTGGCATCAAGATTGGAGACCACTTTATCGGCATAAATCTCTTCACCACCCTCAAGCACAACCCCTTTGACCTTGCCATTTTTGCACAAAATCTGGTCTACACCAGCCCCTGTTCTAATCTCGCCGCCATGTTCTTGAAAAGCACCGGCAAGCGCATTTGCAATCGAACCCATGCCGCCACGGGCAAAGCCCCACGCGCCGGCACTACCATCTACATCACCCATATAATGATGCAGCAGCACATAAGCAGAACCCGGAGACATTGGCCCCAGCGCCGTGCCAATGATGCCCGAGCCTACTTTGGTAGCCTTGATAATATCAGAGGTGAAAAACTGATCGACATAATCCGCAGCACTCATGGTGAAAAAGCGCATAAAGTCATGAAGATCCTTTTGGCCTAAATCATAAAATTTACGACCAATATAAACCAACTCTTGCCAGTCCCGTGGCCTAAAGCTGGTAGGATCCGGCGGAGTGCGCAGTAAAAAAGGTCTAACGAACCGGCACCATTTAGCCACTTCTGTACTAAACCGATCATAGGCATCTACGTCAATTGGACTATGGCGATGCACTTCGCGGCGCTGCGTCTCGTGGTCGGAGTAAGCGCCAAAATAATCGCCATTTTCCATAAAGGTCACGCCGCCATCATAGGTGACAACCTGCAAACCATGCTTGGCTAGATTTAGCTCGCGATATATCTCTGGGCGGAACAGGCTGCAAACATAAGAACAGTTGGAATAAAACCAGTCTTTGTGTAAATTTCGACTAACCGTCGCACCACCAATATAGTCGTTTTTCTCAACGACCAGCACATCTAAACCAGCCTTGGCCAGAAAAGCTCCATTTGTCAGGCCGTTGTGGCCTGCCCCGATGACAATCGCATCATATTTTTTCATGTGTTTGCACTTTTAAAAATTTTCCTCTAACTCAATACATTCGTCCCAAATGAACAATGGACTTTGCATGGAAATACACACTTTGTCTAGTGGCACGCAAGGGTATTTTTCAAGATGTTATTATTCTACGTTTACGATATGCGCCATGTCTCTTGCGCTATGCTATTCCTTGTTTATGATAAGGCATAAAGTAACTTGCAATTAGAGGGTATCATATGAATATTTATCTCAAAGCTATCTCAGTTGGAGTGGCCTTTCTGGCGCTTTCAGCTTGCGATCCACAAAAAGATCAAAAAGGAGGCGCTATGACAAAAACAGATCCTCGTATGGTAAATGCTGGCGTTGATGATGCCGCCATTATGATGCGTGAAGACGGTCGCGGTGATCGCGTGGTAGGTTCGCCCTTCGCAACCCGTAGCGCCGTCCTCGGCACGCATGGTATGGTTGCTACCTCCCACCCACTGGCAAGCCAGATTGCCATCGATATCCTCAAAAAAGGCGGCAGCGCCGTTGACGCGGCAATCGCAGCCAATGCTATGCTCGGGCTTATGGAGCCTACAGGTAGTGGCATCGGCGGTGACCTATTTGCAATTATCTGGGACCCAGAAACTAAAAAATTATACGGACTGAACGCCTCTGGACGCTCGCCAAAAGGGCAAAGTTTTGCAGACCTTAAAGCCCGCCTTGGTGACGCGGTTGAAATCCCTAATTTTGGTAGCCTGCCAATTTCTGTGCCCGGTGCGGTTGATGGCTGGTTTGAAATGCACAATAAATTTGGTAAGTTGCCAATGCGTGACAATCTTGCACCCGTGATTGCCTACGCCCGTGAAGGTTTTCCAGTTACCGAGGTAGTTTCCTATTATATGAGCGGCTATAAAGCCTATTATGGGCGCTTGCACGCTGAGGGTATGATCGAAGAGATTGATAATTTTAATGCGACATATCTCATTGATGGGGCCACACCAAAAGAAGGTCAACTTTTCAAAAACCCTGACTTAGCCAATACATTATCGATGATATCAAAAGGCGGTCGTGACGCATTTTATAAGGGTGCTATTGCTGATACTATAGACGCTTATTTTAAACGCATTGGCGGCCCCCTTCGCAAAATAGACTTCGAGACACATACAAGCACGTGGATTGATCCTGTATCGGTTAATTATCGAGGATATGATGTTTGGGAATTACCGCCTAACGGCCAAGGCATTGCAGCGTTGCAGATGCTTAACATGCTTGAAGGCTATGACTTGAAATCTATGGGCCATAATAGCGCTGATTATTTGCATGTAATGACAGAAGCCAAAAAACTCGCTTTTGAAGATCGTGCGCGCTTTTATGCTGATCCTGATTTTTATGCTATGAAAATGGATGTGCTCTTGTCAAAAGACTATGCGGCTAATCGCGCCAAACTCATTGACATGACAAAAGCCGCCACTGAAGTTGACCATGGAGACCCCAAACTTATCGAAGGTGACACCATTTATATGACCGTTGCCGATAAAGATGGCATGATGGTTTCCCTCATTCAGAGCAACTACTCTGGCATGGGTTCAGGGCTCGTAGCGGATGGCCTCGGTTTTATTTTCCAAGACCGTGGTGCACTCTTTTCACTAACCGAAGGCCATCCGAATGTTTACGCTCCTGGCAAGCGTCCTTTCCACACAATCATCCCATCCTTTATTACAAAAGATGGTACGCCCTTCATGAGCTTTGGGCTTATGGGCGGTGATATGCAGCCTCAAGGCCATGTTCAGATGGTTGCCAATATTATTGATTTTGGTATGGGCATTCAACAGTCAGGTGATGCTGCACGCTATCATCATGAAGGCTCTACAGAGCCAACATGGATAGGTCGCATGACTGACGGCGGCACATTGGAACTAGAGAGCGGCATGAAAGCCGATGTGGTACGCGAGCTTCAGCGTCGCGGCCACAAAATAAACATTACCAGTGGACCTTTTGGGGGATATCAAGCGATCATGCGTGATCCAAAAACTGGTGTTTACTGGGGAGCCAGCGAGATGCGCAAAGACGGCATGGCTATTGGCTATTAATCTGTATTAAAAGAATAGTATGAAGGCTCGAAAGGGGCCTTCATACTCGCCTAGTCGAAATCAAGTCCAATAATCTCAGCCAATTCGTTGATGGCTTGAGCTTCACTCACAACCTTAATGGTCTGCATGCCAAGCACGCGCGCCGGTGTAAGATTAATGCCAAGGTCATCAAGAAATACAGTCTTTTCCGGCGCCACACCCAAGCGCTCGCATGTAAGTGTATAAATGCGTGGGTCGGGTTTTCTAATACCCTCGATACTGGATTCAATCACTAGATCAAAGAGCGCCAAAACCTCACTCACTCTGGCAGCACGTGCCGGGTCAGGTACCAGTGCTACGCCATTGCTCGGTGCTACATTGTTGGTAATACAGGCAACTTTATAATGCTCTTTGCAATGTTTTAACACGCGCACCATACGTGGTCGCACTTCACCATATAATAAACCGATAACATCTTTACCCGAGACTCTATAACCAGCCTTTTCTGATTCAGCCGCAAACAGACCATCAAATTCATCCATATTGACACTGTTCGCCTCGAACTTAGCCCACGCATTACCATCTGGGTTTGTAGCATTAATGGTGCGAATAAAGTTGCGCGGCAAACCGTGCTCATTTTCATAGAGGTTAAAGGCCTCGAAAGGGCTAGTGGTCATCACCCCGCCAAAATCCCACAAAATAGCTTCAATCATCGTATCTCTTTCACATCTTTAGGAGCAGCTAAAAATTTTAGCAAACCGGTGAATGTCATCGCCGCCTCCTTTTTGTTAATAAAGTAAAGATTAGATGCTGCGACCCGCATCCTGCCAATATTTTTCACGTAATTTACGTTTCATGATTTTTCCGGAATCTTCCCGAGGAAGTGAACCGGTAAAAACAATAGTTTTTGGTACTTTATATTTAGTAAGTCGCTCAGCCAGCCACGCACTCACCTCTACCGCTACAACCACGGCTCCAGCATCCAACTCGATATGCGCACATAAACTTTCTCCATAGGTTTCATCTGGAATACCAAAAACAGCACAGTCCCTAACGCCCGGCATTCCAATCAGCACACCTTCGATTTCTTTAGGGTAGATATTGACCCCTCCTGAAATGACCATATCGTTTGCACGATCACAGATGAACAGATATCCGTCTTCATCAAAGTAACCAATATCACCCACTGTCACCAATCCATCGCGCTCAACGTCGCGTCGTTTTTCTTCATTATTTTTATAAGTAAAATTGGTCTGACCCTTGACCATAACATAGATTTCGCCAATTTCACCAACCGGCAACTCTTTACCGTCAGCACTGTATATTTTAGCCACAGCACCATCAATCAATCGCCCAACCGTGCCAGGTTTTCTCAAAGCTTCTTCAGCTGTATGAAAAATAGGCGGGCCAATCTCAGTTGCCCCATAATATTCGTTAATGCAAAGCCCCCACCAATGAATCATCTGGAGCTTGATGTCGGGTGGACAAGGCGCTGCCGCATGGACAACAAAATCAAGCGATGATAAATCATATCTCGCGCGAACATCTTCAGGCAGCTTTAGCAAGCGCACAAACATCGTCGGCACCATGTGTAAATGGGTAATGCGGTGTTGCTCTATCAGTCGCAGCAAGTCTTCTTCATCAAATCGGGGCTGCAAGACAATCGTACCACCCATTTGCATCGCTATCAGCGCATAAGCGTTAGGCGCCGTGTGATATATTGGCCCAGTGATAACCGTGCGCATTTCATCGCCAGCTTTTATGCCAAAAACCTTGCCAACAATCATTGTCGTACGCTGCGTCTGCTCCGGTGTAGGCGGTTCGCGCACAACGCCTTTTGGCATGCCGGTAGTGCCAGATGTGTAAATAATATTTGTGCGAGCGGCCATAGGTGGCTTTGCCCATGGTTCTTGTTCGTCTCGCCACAAGCCCCAGTCTTGACTAGCCTGTTTAACGCGACATGCATCCGCGTCAAGTCCGTATGCAGTGCGAATTTCTATTGGAGTTTCCACTACAAGAATTCTCACATGAGGTGGAATAGCAACTTCAATTTCGGGTAACAGATCAGCGTGAATGATAAGCAATTTAGCAGCACAATCGTCCAAAATATACGCTACTTCTTTGCTCTTAAAGTGCCAATTAATTGGCACCGCATATGCACCTATGATAGCCGAGCCCATCGCCGCCTCGAAAAAAACGAAATCATTGCGAAGAATAAAGGCGATTGCATCTCCTTCCCTAACGCCGAGAGCTGAAAATCCCCCCGCCACCTTCAAAGCTCTTGATTGCAGTTCTGGGTATGTTAGTGTGCGCTCGCCGCTGATGATGCAATCACTCACGATAAATATCTCTCTTTCAGATCAGCAATATCTGTCTTTGTTAGCGCCAACCCGCGAGATAAATACGCATCAATAGACCCAAATTTTAAGTCGATTCCTTGGAAGAATGCTATCAAATTATCGGGATGTACACCACAATATGGAACGAGTGCTGCCCTATTATTAGCAATAATTGCGGCAAGGTCATCGCGCGACCTCACAAAATTCTCAATTACCGCATCTACGGGCAAATAGTGAGAGGTCAACATATAATCCTCCATGATCACATCACTTGGAACATCGAGTGCATGGAGAATAAGCGCCGCCGCTAGACCTGTGCGATCTTTTCCCGCCATACAGTGAAAGAGAAGGGCACCACTTTTTTGGGCTAATAGATGCTGGAAGAAAGCTCGAAAAGCGCCAGTAACATCTAACACACAATCACGATAAGCTTTCACCACAAAAGTATGCGCTTCAGCGGGAGTAAATCCTTCAGCCTCAAGTGTTTGCATGAACATACCCATACTGCCAACACCAAGCTCATATCCAGAAACTATATTTATATCGCCCACAATCGATGGGAATTTTTCTATCTCAGGTGACCGACGAAAGTCGTGAATTGTACGCAGATCAAGTTTAGTAAAACTCTCCCTATCATCATCACTTAGGTGATTTAAATGACCAGAACGCAATATCGTTCGCCATTTTACCTGACGACCATCCCTAGAGCGATATCCGCCAAGGTCTCGGACATTCACCCCACCATCTAGTGCAATATGGCGGGTATGTTTATCCCCACTTGAGGCCTCTGTTTTCCCCTTATTCATTCCCGCGCCTCTTCTTAGCACACGACTACCGGGCCTATCAGCGCATCTGCCAATTTGGCACGGTGATAAAATCCATCGCCGAGAAGCTGTTGGTTATGCTTTTGGCGTTTAAAATACAGATGCATGAAGGATTCCCATGTAAAACCAATGCCACCATGCAATTGAATAGATTTATTCGAGCAATATTCAGCAGCGTCACTCGCCACGGCTTTGGCCATGCGTGCATAATTCAAAGCGCTCTCAGCTTCATGGTCGATGGCACAGGCTGCAGTATATAACAAGGATTTCGCCTCATCTATCATTATCATCATATCTACGAGCGGATGTTTCACGGCTTGGAAAAACCCAATAGGTTTATCAAACTGAATACGAGTATTGGCATATTCCACAGTAGTTTGCAGTTGCCACTCAGCCGCACCCACGATGTCAGCGGTTACAAGGCACAATAAAGCTGGTTCGGCTTTTGCGAGTGCCATCTCCCCTTCACCTGCTGGTGCCATAATTTGCGAAGATGAAATTTTTACATTCTCAAAGCTCACATGTGCCTGATCACGGCTGAGATCAATGATCGAATCTGGATGGATGCTAACACCCTCAGCATCAGCTGGCACTAGATACAGTCCGATGCCCGCATTTGACCTTGCCTTGACAACAAAAGTATTCAATTTGCGCGCATCCTGTACGTACCATGCTGTGCCGTTTAAGGTCAAACCGGCTTCTTCGCTTGCTGTGATATCTGTCTCACTGTGTTCCCACGAGCCTGCCTTGTTGGTGATTGCCAGACCGATAACTTTCCCGCCAACAATATCGTCCATCGCACCCTGCACTCTTTCGGCCGCGCAGGCGGCCAATACATATGTCGCGCTCATCACTTGCATCATAGGAGACGGCAAACATACACGCCCAATCTCTTCTGCCAACGCTACAGCCGCCACAGCTGGCATACCAATGCCGCCAGCATTTTCGGGCACTGCAATCATGGCCCAACCAAGCTCAACCATTTGCTCCCACATCTCTTTTTGCCAGTGACAGGCTGACGCAACTTCGGGTTCGTGATTTTCAGCAACAAGTTTATGCAATTTCTCGGTTTGAAGGTTATCCGCAAAGAACCGACGTGCAGTATCTTGCAACATTGTCTCATCTTCACCAAAACCAAAATCTTTAGGAAGCGCCATCGTATTTTATCCTTTTTTACCGTAATTCATCTTGCATCTATTTAGATTTAGGGAGGCCCAAAACGCGCTCACCCAAAATATTACGTTGAACTTCGCTTGTACCCGCAGCTATAGTGAAACCGTAAGTATTCATATGCGCTAAAGCCCACTGTCCTTCTACAAGTGCATTTTCATCTGCCAAATAGAGTGTGCTTGCAGCACCCATCGCCTCCATCGCTACCTTAGAAGTTTCTTGTCGAATTTCTGAAATAACCAATTTGATCTGGGTAGCAAGACGTGCTGGATTATTGTCACACAGCGCAGGAACTTTTGCGCGCTTTTGCCCTAAACCAAAGGCACGTTCACGGATCAACACTTTCATAATGCTGTCCCTAATCATTGGGTCATCAGCCGCGCGCCGTCCATTTCGCATGCTCGTGCGTGCAAGCTCTATCAAACCATCGGCCGTGCCCGCACCCTGAACTTCTTTGTTGGTCATGCCCCCCGCAGAAGGGGTCACCATAATACCTGCGGATCGCTCATGGGCTAGTGTCGTCATAGCGACTTTCCATCCCGAGCCTACTTGATCGAGGCGGTAAGCGTCAGGCACTTTAAGGTTCTCGAAAATGACCTCATTGAAGCCTGTCTCACCCGTCATTTTAATCAGCGGACGCACCGTCACACCTTCTCCGAGCGCCGATTTAATCGGCACTACAAAATATGAAAGATTCTCATAGCGAACTTCGTTACCACTTCGCACCAGAATGATCATATAGCTGGCGAAATGGGCACAAGATGTCCATACTTTGTGACCATTCAATATCCAATCATCACCATCAATAACGACAGAGGTTTGCATGTTGGCAAGGTCTGATCCGGCTCCCGGTTCACTAAAGCCCTGACACCAAATTTCTTCACCAGAAAATAGTTTCGGGAGCAGCTTCTTTTTGAGCTCATCCGAGCCATGAAAGAAAATGGTTGGCGCGGCCATGCCAAGTCCAATAACATTGGGGAAAAAAGGCGTGCCAATGCGCTGCATTTCTTCATTTGCAACGCGCTGGCAATCTTTTCGCCCGCCACCGCCCACATCTTTTGGATAATCACAGCCTACAAGACCTGCGTCATAGGCTGATTTCTGCCATGCCTGAAGATAGTCTAACTGGTCGGTGGTCATAACCTCTAATGCCGACTGAGGCAGCCGCACGGGAGGCTCCCCTGGTTTATTTTCTGCTAACCAAGCGCGACAATAGGCACGAAATTCAGTTTGCTCCGTTGTATCTTTTTTCTGCTTCTCTGACATAGATTTTTGTCCTGTTATCAGCTTTAGGTGGGATTATAATTCAACAAATATTGATGAGAGTCTATAATAATACGTGCTTTGCACTCGTAAAGTAGTCGTAGATTTAAGCCTCCTTGAAATGCCTTAAACATAGAATGAAATCGACTTTACATGATTATTCTATCAATGTATAATTAAGTGTCAACTGACTACTGCCAAAATTTGAAAGAGCGGGTGATCAGCCCATACTCTTTTATCAAATATTAAGAAAATTAAGCAGCAAGCCTGCGCGCGGCCAATTTGTTTTTATGGCCAGCTCTGAACCCGTTAGAGTGAATTTGAGTTTTTCATATTGAATTTTATGTTAATATCGTCTTCACTAGTCGTCATATTGCATACAAACCTTAGTTATGAATTTGAAAGATTATCAGTTATGTCCCTAAAGTCCATTATAACCAGTCGAAAATCCATTCGCTCTTTTACCGATAAGCCCGTGCCGGATGATATCATAGAAGAAATATTTTCTGTCGCGCAATCATCGCCCTCCAACTGCAACGTGCAGCCTTGGCACAGTTACGTAGTCTCCGGAGATAAAAAAGAAAAACTGAAAAATGTATTTCTTGCTGAGCTTATGGCCGGCAAAAAACCCAATCCCGATTTTAATTGGTCAGTGAGTTATCAAGACGAGCACAGAAAACGCCAAATCGGTGCTGCTGTCTCGCTTTATGGGGCTCTTGGTATCGGACGTGAAGATAAACAGGAGCGCCAAATGGCTATGGTGCGTAACTGGCAATTTTTTGGAGCGCCGCATGTGGTTTTCTTTACGATGAGAAAATATCTCGATATTATGGGCGCGGTTGATATTGGTATTTATGCCCAAACGCTAGCTTTATTAATGCAAGAAAAGGGCATTGGTAGTTGCATGCAAGGCGCGCTTGGTCAATATCCTGATCCTGCGCGTAAATTGCTCGACATCCCTGAGGAGCGCGGCATATTGTTTGGAATGTCTTTTGGATATGCTGATGAAAAGGCTCCAGAAAATAAAATCGAAGTTGGCCGTGAAGCGCTAGGGGATGCCGTTCAATTCCATAAATAAATGTGACCTTTACTGAAAGTGTGGGCTGCTCCTGTAGGGCAGCCCTAATCGTATAGACGAAACAAGCCTTCTTGCACGGCTGATGCTACAAGGCGTCCATCTCGCGTGTAAATACTGCCACGATTGAGACCCCTTGAATGACTGGCCCGAGAACTGCTTATATCATAATATAACCACTCATCAGCGCGAAAACTATCATGATACCAAAGCCCGTGATCAAGACTGGCTGTCAATAATTTTGGATTTCTATAACCAAGTCCATGGGGTAACATCGAGGTTCCCATAAGATGACTGTCTGACATATAGGCTAGCATGGTCTCATGGGCGCTCGGATCATCCGGCATTATCCCGTTAGCACGCATCCAGACGCCGTAAGAGGGAGGGCCTTTTACTGGATTATCAAGATCTTTTTTATGCACCGAGCGAAAATCAAGAGGCAGAGTATCAAGACAGCTTTTGGTTTCAGCACCATTGTTTATCCGGCGAATATAATCATCGTCATTTTCAAGTTCTTCAGGTGGTGTAACCTCTGGCATTATATCTTGATGTTCAAAGCCGCCTTCTGCTACCTGAAACGACATTACGGACGTGAAAATAGCCCTGCTATCTTGAATGGCAAGCACGCGCCGCGTGCTAAAACTTTTGCCATCGCGAATAGGATCAACCTCATAAATAATGGGTTTTGAAGTATCACCAGCCAACAGAAAATAGGCATGCTGAGAATGCACACGTCGATCATCGCCTACAGTTTGAATAGCGGCTGACATTGATTGTGCCAAAACCTGACCTCCAAAAGTTTTATACTCGCGAGGAGGCCATGTATGTCCACGAAAAAGCTCTTTATCAAGGCGTTCTAAACGCAAGGATTCAACTAATTTACCCAGGCTTTCAGTCATGATTTTCTTTCCGGCACATCTATGCCCATTTCTTTTAGAACCGCTTCAGTATCAGCACCTATAGCATGCGCGCCATGCTGAACCCTTGATGGTGAACGGCTAAAGCGCGGAGCCGGTGCGGGCTGAATAATTCCATCAACTTCAATATAGGTGGATCGAGCTATATTGGCAGGATGATTGGGCGCTTCCATGAAGGATAGAACCGGCGCAAAACAAACGTCTGTTCCCTCCATAATAACAGTCCATTCATCGCGTGTTTTACAGACTATAGCCTTAGCTAATATTGCTTTCATTTCAGGCCATTTTTTTTTGTTCATCTGGTCCTTAAACTGAGCAATATCAAGACCAACTTTTTCAAACAATAAAGCATAAAACTGAGGCTCAAGCGAGCCGATCGCGACATACTGACCATCTGCGCAAATATAAGTATCGTAAAAATGCGCACCGCCATCAAGAAAATTAGCACCTCGCTCGCTCGCATCCCACAGACCCGCCGCTTGAAGGCCGTGGAACATCCACATCAATTGCGCCGCACCGTCAACCATCGCTGCGTCGATAACTTGCCCTTTGCCGGATTTTTGCGCCTCCAGCAATGCTGCTAAAATGCCGTTAACCAGCAACATACCCCCGCCCCCCATGTCGCCCACAAGATTAAGTGGCGGCACAGGTTTTTCACCCTTGATGCCAACTGCAAAAAGTGCACCCGTCAGCGCTATATAATTAATATCATGGCCCGCAGCGTGAGCCAGCGGCCCCTCTTGACCCCAGCCAGTCATGCGGCCAAAAATTAATTTTTCATTGGCTTTAAAACAAACATCAGGGCCAATGCCGAGCTTTTCACAAACCCCCGGGCGGTAAGGATCGATCAGCACATCTGCCTTTTCGACCATGTCCAGCAAAGTTGCCACACCCTCAAGCGTTTTCAAGTTTAATAGGACAGATTTTTTTCCCCTGAAACTGATATCTTTACTCAGTTTAGGGTCCATCGCACCAGCCCGTTCAATACGGATAACCTCAGCCCCCATATCAGCGAGGATCATGCCCGCCATAGGAGCGGGGCCAATGCCAGCCAGTTCAATCACTCTATAGCCTGATAGCGTACCCATTAGCACTCCACTCTTTTGTTATTTAGGCTGCATGCGAATGCCGCCATCCATGCGGATACATTCCCCATTAATATAATCATTCTCTATGATGCTTTGTGCCAAATGCGCAATCTCATCAGGAAGACCAAGGCGCTTAGGGTATAGCACCTGACTAGCAAGCGGATTCAAAGCTTCTTCAATTTCTGGCGTTAACTCCTCAGCGCCACCCATCAATAAGGGTGTAGCGATCAAACCCGGCACGATGGTATTGACCCTAATACCCAAAACCGCAAGGTCACGAGCGATAGGTAGTGTCATTCCGACCACACCACCTTTTGATGCAGAATAAGCCGCTTGGCCAATTTGGCCTTCATAGGCTGCAACTGAGGCTGTATTAATGATCACGCCGCGGCCACCATATTGATTAAAGGGTTCATTTTCAGCCATTTTTTCAGCGCAGAGACGCAATACATTAAATGTACCAATAAGATTGATATTGATAATGCGCGTGAAATCAGCGAGTGGGAACGGTCCGTTTTTGCCCATCGTGCGCATAGCATTGCCCGTTCCTGCATAATTACAGTTAATATGAATAGCACCAAAAGCATCCATAGTAGCCAGAATACCGGCTTTAACAGAGTCCTCGTCGGTGACATTGACATTGCAGAATATAACATTATCTCCAAGCTCGTCAGCTAAGGCTTGGCCTTTTTCCGCGTTCATATCAAAGATGGCGCACTTGGCACCATTTGCTGCAAAACGCTTGACTGATGCACGACCCAAACCAGAGGCACCGCCTGTGATCACAGCCACTTTACCCTTCATATCCATAGCTTATTCCCTAAACTAGATTAAAAATTACGTGTATTAAACGGTATATAATTAGGCCCCAAGCAATCTCGGCTGATGATAACTTTCATAATTTCGGAGCTGCCTGCAAAAATAGTTGAAACACGCGCGTCGGTGAATTGACGTGAAATTGGATATTCATCCATATAACCAGCGCCACCATGCATCTGAACGCCAATATCCGCTGCTTTAACTTGAAGCTCACTGCCCAAAAGTTTAGCTTTTGCGGCATCAATAGCCGTTAAAGCTCCCGCGTTAAAGGCTTTAACACATTGATCAATATAGATTTGCGCTACGTCTAATTCTGCACGTAGTTCTGCCAAACGAAACTGAGTATTTTGAAAGGCCGCAAGTGGCTTGCCAAATACTTTGCGCTCTCTCACATAGTCCGCTGCAAGATCATATGATAGCTGTGCAGCCGAGAGATAACCCGCAGCTCCAAGCAAACGTTCTTCCGCAAGACCCTTCATTAAATATACAAAGCCTTCACCCGGCACACCCAAAACATTTTCTTTGGGCACTTTGACATTATGGAAAAATAACTCCGCAGTATCTTGGCCTTTAGCGCCCATCTTTTTTAGATTACGGCCGCGCTCGAAACCTTCCATTCCACGTTCAACAAGGAAAAGCGTCATATGGTGAGGATTGTTAGCAGGATCAGTCTTAGCAGCAACCACCACCAAATCAGCATTAATGCCGTTGGATATGAAAGTTTTAGAGCCGTTCAAGACCCAGTGATCATCTTTTTCAATAGCATTAGAGCGCATGCCAGCTAAGTCACTACCTGCGTCAGGTTCGGTCATTGCAATGGCTAAGATACATTCGCCGCTCGCACACTTTGGCAAGAAGCGTGCGCATTGTTCTTCATTACCAAACCGTGTGATATAAGGGCCAACAAGGCGTGAATGCAGTGTGTTGTACCAATCGTGCGCTCTCGCATAAGCCGTTTCTTCAATGATGACTTGCTCAAAACGGAAATCATCATCCCCCATGCCGCCGTATTTTTCATCTGGCCAAACCATCAAGAAACCTAAATCTCCTGCTTTTTTAAAAGCCGAGCGGTCAACGATGCCAGCGTCTCTCCATTCTTCCATATGGGGAACAATTTCAGCTGCTAAAAATTTGCGATATGCTTCGCGGAACATATTTTGCTCTTCAGTAAACTCACGTGGTAACATTTGATAAAAACTCCATATTAGGTGAGAGACACAATTCAGGCGCACTATGGTTTTTTTTGTGAAAGGCCCATCAATGATCTTCTTATTCATTTAAGTAGATACGACGTGACATAACAAGCTATTTCAAGAAAATTTATAACATTTAATGTCTTTTTATTGTTGAAATAGATCCTAACTAGCCCCATGGTCTCATGAGATGATATATAGAAGTTAAAGAGTGGTTAGTAGTTTGAAGTTAGGGGAAAGCCGTGAGCGCCGTAGATATAGAGACTGATAAACTTGAAGCCTACTTATCAAAAGAAATGCCCGAGTTTGAAGGGCCACTTGAAATCGTAAAATTCCCCGGTGGGCAATCAAATCCCACCTTCAAACTAACCACTAAAAGCGGTAGCTACGTTTTGCGGCGTAAGCCACCGGGGGAGCTCTTAAAATCTGCCCATGCTGTTGATCGAGAATTTAAGATCATCAAAGCACTTCAAGGCACCGATGTTCCTGTTCCAAAAATATATATTCTCTGTGAAGACGATTCTATCATTGGATCGATGTTTTATATTATGGAGTATCTCGAAGGCCGGATTTTTTGGGACCCTAGCTTACCAGAGGTCTCTTCGAACGCTGAGCGCACAGCTATTTACGACGAGATGAACCGAGTACTCGCAGCCCTGCACACTGTTGACATTGATGCCGTTGGTCTTCGTGACTTTGGTGCACCAGGAAATTATTTTGAACGTCAAATTAGTCGCTGGACCAAACAATACCGAGCCTCCGAGACCGAAACTGTCGATTCAATGGAAGCATTGATCAAGTGGCTCCCTGAAAATATTCCCGCCGATGATGGTGTCGTGACACTTGCGCACGGTGACTACCGCATTGACAATATGATGTTCCATCCTACGGAACCTAAAGTGATTGCAGTTCTCGACTGGGAACTCTCCACCCTTGGGCACCCGCTGGCTGACCTTGCTTACCAATGCATGGGATGGGCTATGCCCGGCACGCTTTTGGGTGTCGACCGTGCTGCACTTGGCATCCCGAGTGATGAAGATTATATCGCTACTTACTGTAAGCGCACGGGGCGCGATGGCATAGAAAATTGGAATTTCTATATAGCTTTTTGTTATTTCCGCCTTGCTGGTATTCTTCAAGGCATAAAAAAACGCGCCCAAATTGGTACTGCCTCGAGCCCTGAGGCCAAGGCCAAAGGTGAAATGGTCAAACCCCTTGCCGACATGGGGCTAGCCGCAATTCTATAAAACATAGCAATAAAGAAAATAATTTACGTGGGCGCCTTGTCTCTTATGCAATCACTTTTTCTCTTTTGATCGGTTGACCTAGTCCGTCCTTCAACAGCTTTTCACAACTGTCAATCACCGCAAGCGCATCAGCGGTAAGGTCAGTTTTTCCGCCATTCTCTAACCAATGCTGAAAAGCCTGAACCATACCTGTAACAATCATGTTAGCAACAAGCAAAGGCCTAAGGTCTTTATCCATATCAATACCATAATCCTCAGCAATATAGGCCGCCAACATTTTGGCTTTTTTTGCTTCAGCAAGGACCCATGTAGCCATAACATCAGGGCTTTCACCAAGAAAAACCCCTACATCAGATTGAATAGCATCCAGCTTTTTCTGACTAGAAATCTCACTGCCATATTTGGTAATGTCTCGCATAAATGTGAAAAATGGTGTCTTGCCAATATGTTCAGCTATTGCTCTCTTCAAGCCTAAAACCGCACCGCCTGCAATCTTGGAAACAAGATCAGTCTTACTCGGAAAATGATTGAACACAGTAGTGACATGGACCTCAGCAGCATCAGCAATAGAATTCATTGTGGTGTTCTTATAACCATATTCGCGAAAGAGCTTATCCGCAGCCTCGATAATAGCAGCGCGTGTCTTTTTTCTTCGAGACGTCCGCATGGGATATTGTTTTTCTAGTTCCGCCTCTGTCATTTTTCATCCTGTTATATAGTCTATTAGATTATTCTATTTAACTAGAAATAAGTTGTCAACACGCTAATTTGTGGTAACATTTTTTCTTTGACTCTCTATATCAGCATGCGCAAAATATCTATAAAGCAAAGAAATAAATTCGAAAATCTTGGGGATTATTGAAATGAAAAAACGCATTAACCAATCGCATCTTGGAATTGTCACAGCTGTTATTGCCAGCATTACAATGTTACTCACTAGCTGCGGCGAAGAAAAGACATCACCGCAACCTGCAAAAGGCCCAGCCTCTATTGATGCAGCCAGACTTATAGGCGCCAATGCTGAACCTGAAAACTGGATGGGGCACGCACGTACATACGATGAGCAGCGCTTTAGCCCCCTGACTGAAATTAGCGATCAAAATATTGCAAAGCTTGGCCTAGCATGGTCGGTTGACCTACCTACTTTTAGGGGATTAGAAGCC
>ERZ889078.1667-NODE-1667-length-17293-cov-7.952431_pt1 | contig 17293 bp, 10 predicted proteins | sample MGYA00521266_ERZ889078 | MGnify/ENA primary metagenome ERZ889078 (study PRJEB32303, sample SAMEA104408618) | aquatic metagenome | biome: Brackish water; feature: Pelagic; material: water | place: Baltic Sea | collected 2014-06-16T06:34:00 | depth 76,534 m ...
GTAGGCGATAGACGGTCGGTGTTATTGGTGAGTGGCGCGGCGCGGCGCCGCGGGGCTTGAGGCGGGCCAGTGCAGCGCGAGCTTCGCTCCTCTGCGACCTAGGGATCAGGAGGCGCACCCGAGGAGCGGTGGTGTCCTGGGGTGGTCTCGAGACTTGCTGTGGCTGGTCTCGAGACTTGGGCTCGCTGCGGGTCCGGCTTGAGATTGCTGGTGAATGTCTTGTTGGGTCGTTGGCACGCGACTTGCTAGTTGTGAGTGTGACCTGGCGGAGCATCGCGGGTTGGCGGGTCTCTGCGTACGAGATGGCCTGTCCACGAAGGCTGGGCCGATAGTTTCCACGTTGTGGCGGCTAGGGCGGCGCATGGTGGTTCGTGGATCGGTGCGGCTTTTTGCCGGATCGTTCTGCTCGGGGTGGCCCCAATTTTTCAAGAGTCCACCACGCCCAAAAACAGCCGGGGCCGGCGTTCCTGGAACAGAACGCCGGCCCCGGCGACTAAGTCGCGTCGACCGAATCAGCCGATACCTTCGTACGAAACCTCGCCGTCGAACAAACTCTCAGAACCAACCTCAATCTCAAGGTTGTTGTAGCCACTCAAACCAGTTCCAGCCGGGATCAAGCGACCCATCAGCACGTTCTCCTTCAAGCCCTTCAAGAAGTCCTCACGACCGGCCAAGCAAGCCTCGGTGAGCACCTTCGTCGTCTCCTGGAAGGAGGACGCCGACAGGAACGACTCGGTCGACAACGACGCCTTCGTGATGCCGAGCAACAACGGCTCACCCGAAGCGGGCTTGCCACCATCACGCATGACGCGCTGATTCTCCTCGTCGAAGAGATGCTTCACGATCTGCTGGTCCACCATGAAGTTCGTGTCGCCAGTCTTGGTGACCCGAACCCACCGCAACATCTGTCGCACGACAACTTCGATGTGCTTGTCGTTGATGCGCACGCCCTGCAGACGATAGACCTGCTGGATTTCGTCAACCAGGTACTTGGCCAAAGCCTCAATACCGAGCACGTGGAGGATGTCGTGGGGATTACGCGGGCCATCCATCAGCGGATCACCAGCGCGGACGCGGTCACCCTCATTGACGGTGATGTGCTTGCCCTTGCTGATCAGATATTCACGCGCCTGACCATACTCCGGCGTGACGATGATACGCGACTTGCCCTTGACCGGCTTGCCGAAGCTCACCATGCCGTCGACTTCGCTCATCACGGCGTGGTCCTTCGGCTTGCGAGCCTCGAACAACTCAGCGACACGCGGCAGACCACCGGTGATGTCCTTCTGACGAACGCTCTCCTGCGCGATCTTCGCGAGGAACGCGCCAGGCTTCAGCACATCTCCCTCGGCGACGATGAGGTTAGAGCCAACGGGCAGATTATACTGGGCCAAAGCACCCGTACGCTCCACACGCACGATCTCACCGTCGGGACCGACGATGGCGACACGCGGACGAATCTCTGCGTCCTTGACGTCGATGATGAAGCGCTGTGACAGGCCAGTCGCCTCGTCCAACTGCTCTTTCACTGTGACGTTGTCGATGATGTCGAGGAGTTTCACCGTGCCTCCGACATGCGTTAGAATCGGCTTGAAAGCTGAATCCCACTCTGCGAGCAGCTCGTTTTTCTTCACGCGCTGACCGTCGGAGACCTTCACGCGAGCGCCAGCCTGGACAGCGAATGCAGGGCAACGGTCGTCAGGCACACCGGGCAATGTCACGAGCAGATGACCACGCGCGATGGTGATCACACCCGAGCCGTCACCCGGATCAACCAGCGGTAGATCCTTGAACTTGATGACACCCTCAACGGTCGCGCGATGCTGCGGCAGGTCGCGGTTGGTTGAAGCAGCACCACCAACGTGGAACGTGCGCATGGTCAGCTGGGTACCGGGCTCACCGATGGACTGGGCGGCGATAACACCCACGGCCTCGCCGATGTTGACGACCCGACCGCGCGCCAGGTCGCGTCCGTAGCACAGCACGCACACGCCAGTCTGACTGCGACAGGTCAGCACGGTTCGAAGCGCGACCTTACGCACGCCCGCTGCCTCGACAGCGTCCGCCATGGTCTCGTCCATGATGGTGTCGGCTTCTACGATGACGTTGCCTTCAGCGTCTTCGATGTCTTCCAGCGCCACACGACCAAGCAGACGCTCACTCAAGGACTGAATGACCTCACCGGCCTCTTCCAAGGACTCCATGTCGATGCCGTCGAGCGTGCCGCAGTCGTACTCGGTGATGACCGCGTCATTGGCGACGTCGACAAGACGACGAGTCAGGTAACCAGAGTTCGCCGTCTTCAACGCCGTGTCAGCGAGACCCTTGCGGGCACCGTGCGTCGAGATGAAGTACTGCTGAACCGAGAGACCTTCACGGAAGTTGGCCGTGATGGGCGTCTCAATGATCTCACCGGAGGGCTTGGCCATCAGACCACGCATACCGGCGAGCTGCCGCATCTGCTGCGCGGAACCACGTGCGCCTGAGTCCGCCATCATGAAGATGTTGTTGAAGGACTTCGTCGTCTCCGACGGGCCCTCGTAGCCTTCCGGCACACCCATGTGGCCATAGCCCGGCGCAAACGTCGTGTTCGCGATGCCGTCCATCATGGTCTTGGCGATCTTCTCAGTGGCGTCGGACCAAGTATCCACGACCTTGTTGTAGCGCTCGCCGTCGGTGATGAGACCTTCGTGGTACTGCGTCATGATGTCGACGATCTGACCCTGAGCAGAGTCCAGGATATCGTCCTTGGTCGCAGGGATCGCCATGTCGTCCAGGCAGATCGACACACCAGCTTCCGTCGCAGCGCCGTAGCCAGCCGTGCGCAGCGCATCGGCCAACAGCACGGTCTTCTTGCTGCCAAACCGGCGATAGACCTCGTCGATGAGCGTCTGCAGCTGCTTCTTGCCGAGCTCCTTGTTGTACATCGAGAACGGAACACCCTGCGGCACCATCTCGCTCAGGAGCACCCGACCAACCGTCGTGTCAACGATCTCTCGTCGCGCCGGCGGCTCTTCGTCAGGATCTTGGTGATCATCCCAGATGTTGACGCGGCACTTGATACGGGCCTGCAACGCGATGAAACCGGCGTCGTAGGCGGCACGAACCTCTTCAGGGCCAGCGAACAGCTTGCCTTCACCCTCCGCAAACGGAAGCTCCCGCGTGCGGTAGTACAGCCCGAGCACGATGTCCTGCGTCGGGTTGATGATCGGCTTGCCATAGGCCGGCGACAAGATGTTGTTGGTGCTCATCATGAGCACCCGCGCCTCCATCTGAGCTTCGAGGCTCAGCGGGAGGTGAACGGCCATCTGGTCACCGTCGAAGTCGGCGTTGAATGCGGTGCAAACCAACGGGTGGAGCCGAATCGCCTTACCTTCGATAAGAACCGGCTCGAACGCCTGCATACCCAAACGGTGAAGGGTAGGCGCGCGGTTCAGAAGCACCGGGTGCTCCTTGATGACCGAAGCCAAGATGTCCCACACCACCGGCGTCTGCTTCTCAACGAGCTTCTTCGCGCTCTTGATCGTCGTAACGTAGCCCAACTCCTCGAGCTTGCTGTAGACGAAGGGCTTGAAGAGCTCGAGCGCCATCTTCTTAGGCAGACCGCACTGGTGCAGCCGAAGATCGGGGCCGACGACGATCACCGAACGGCCCGAGTAGTCGACGCGCTTGCCGAGCAAGTTCTGACGAAAGCGGCCCTGCTTGCCCTTGAGCATGTCGCTGAGCGATTTGAGCGGACGCTTGTTCGGGCCCGTGATGACTTTGCCACGCCGACCGTTGTCGAACAGCGCATCGACCGCTTCCTGCAGCATGCGCTTCTCATTGCGCACGATGATCTCTGGAGCGTGCAGCTCGAGCAGGCGCTTGAGGCGGTTGTTCCGGTTGATGACGCGACGGTACAGGTCGTTGAGATCCGACGTCGCGAAACGACCGCCGTCCAGTGGGACCAACGGGCGCAGATCGGGCGGCAGGACGGGGACCGTCGTGAGCACGAGATGCTGGGGCTTGTTGCCGGAGCCACGAACGTCCTCAATGATCTTGAGGCGCTTGCTGATCTTCTTGATCTTGGCCTGACCGGTCGGTTTGATCAGGCCTTCGACCTTCTCTTCCCACGAGCTGATCTGCTCGCGCAGCGACACGGCGAGGTCGTCGAGCGTCTCAGCGTCGTCGCCATCACCAGGCCAACGCGGCTTCTCGGGCGGCAGACGCGTGGGATCCAGGTACGCCAAGAGCTCAAGAATAGCTTCGCCGCCCATCTGCAGCTTGAGGTACTCCGCTGCAGGCGTGCAGTAGACCGCAAGCTCACCGAGCACGTCGCAGACGTACTCATGCTCTTCGCCAGACAGGATGCGGCCCGGCAGCAACGGCCCCACTTCGGGGAGCCACTGCGTCGCGATCTCGGTGTCGACGCGCTCGATGACCATGCCCTGCTGCACGTCGTAGTAATCTTCCTCGTTGACCAACACGCCGCGCTCGACGTTTTTGGCATAGCGCTTCAGCAACTTTGCGATGTCGGCGCCCTCTGCCAGGGTCTCGAACTCCGCAAACATCTCAGACTTGCTCTCGCGAGCGACGTAGTAGGGAAAGATCCCCGCTTTGCCTCGCTCGACCTGCAGCTTCACCGCGCCGAGCGTCACGTACTTGGCGCAGTACAAAACATACTCAAGGTCCTTGAGCGTCATGTTGAGCATGTGACCAATACGCGACGGTAGGCTCTTGAGGAACCAGATGTGCGCAACTGGCGTCGCTAGGTCGATGTGACCCATACGCTCGCGACGGACCTTGCTTTCGATGACTTCAACGCCGCATTTCTCGCAGACAACGCCGCGATGCTTGAGGCGCTTGTACTTGCCACAGATGCACTCGTAGTCCTTGACCGGTCCGAAGATCCGACCGCAGAACAAGCCGTCCTTCTCGGGCTTGAACGTACGGTAATTGATCGTCTCGGGCTTCTTGACCTCGCCGCAGGTCCAGTCCTGAGAGATCTTCCGCGGAGAGGCGATACCGACCTTGACGGACTCGACGCTGACGGGGTTCTTGGGCTTCTCGAAGAAGTGCAGGATCTGTCGCATGTAGCTTTCCCTGGGTCCGTTGGCCGCGAATCGGCTGCTGGTGGCCTTGCTGGTTTGGCCCCTTGCTGATTAGGCCATGGACGAGTTCACGCGATCCGCGAAGCTGCGCCCCTGACCAAGTGCGGGGTCGAGTGTGCTCTAGCCGATGACTGAGCCGTCGCTGTCCATGAGCTCAACGTTCAGCGCGAGCGCCTTCAACTCCTTGAGGAGCACGTTGAACGACTCGGGCAGTCCGGGCTCAAGCAGGCCTTCACCGCGTACGATGCTCTCGTACATGCGCGTCCGGCCCTTCACGTCATCTGACTTGACCGTCAGGAACTCCTGGAGGGTGAAGGCAGCGCCATACGCTTCCATCGCCCACACTTCCATCTCACCGAGACGCTGACCACCAAACTGCGCCTTACCACCCAGCGGCTGCTGCGTGACGAGGCTGTACGGTCCAATGGACCGGGCGTGGATCTTGTCATCGACAAGGTGATGGAGTTTCAGGACATACATCACACCGACCGTCACCGGTTGGTCGAAGATCTCGCCCGTTCGGCCATCGTACAAGCGCGTCTGCGCCCGCCTGGAAAGCTTCGCAGTCGCGAGCACCTTGTGGATGTCCGTCTCGCTGGCGCCATCGAAGACGGGCGTCGCGAAACGAATACCGAACTCGTTGTCATCAACGAAGCGGTTGACCTCGCCATTGTCGAGCTCGTCGATGATCGCGCTGATACGGTCGTCGCCGAACGCTTCCTTGATCCGGGCCTTGAGGTCGCCGGTGACGCCGTGCTTCTCGCGCAGCTCACCGAGCTGAAAGCCCAGGTTATGGGCCGCCCAGCCAAGGTGCGTCTCCAAGATCTGACCGACGTTCATCCGACTCGGCACGCCGAGCGGATTGAGCACCAGCTCAACAGGTCGCCCATCTGGCAGGTAAGGCATGTCTTCTTCGCGGAGAATTCGGCTGACGACACCCTTGTTGCCGTGACGGCCCGCCATCTTGTCGCCGACCTGAAGCTTCCGCTTGATGGCGACGTAGACCTTCACCATCTTGATGACGCCGGGCGGCAACTCGTCGCCCTTGACCATCCGTTTGATCTTCTCTTCGAAGTAGAACTTGATCTCGTTGGCGTGGTCCTCAAGATGGTCCAACAGGCCGGCGAGGCGCGCAGAGACGTCCTTGTCGGTCACGCGCAAGTCACGCCAAGCCGCGGGAACCTTGAAGCGGTCGCTGTCATCCCAGACGCTGCTCGGGAGCTTGTCGAGTCCCGCAGCGTCGAGCTCGGTGCCCTTGCTGAAGACGACGTTGCCCTGGTCGTCAACGACCTTGGACGCAGTCGACGTACCCGTGAGCATGCGACGGCACTTGTCGTACGTGGACGTGGCGAGGATCTGAACCTCGTCGCCCATGTCCTTCAGCATCTTGGACTTCTCGTCTTCCTCGATCTCCTTGGTCCGCTCGTCCTTGACCTCGGACTTGCGGGTGAAGACCTTCGCACCGATGACCGTGCCCACAACGCCCGGGGGCACGCGCAGCGAGGTGTCACGAACGTCGCCAGCCTTCTCGCCAAAGATGGCCCTGAGCAGCTTCTCTTCCGGACTGAGCTGCGTCTCGCCCTTCGGCGTGATCTTTCCGACCAACACGTCGCCCGTCTTCACTTCGGCGCCGATTCGAATGATGCCGCTGACGTCGATGTCCTTCAGGGCCTCTTCGGAGACGTTCGGGATATCCCGTGTGATCTCCTCTTTGCCCAGCTTGGTGTCGCGAGCGATGGCCTCAAACTCCTCGATGTGGATCGAGGTGAAGACGTCTTCCTTGATGATCTTTTCACTGACGAGAATTGAGTCCTCGTAGTTGTAACCACCCCAAGGCATGAAAGCGACAACGATGTTTCGGCCGAGAGCCAACTCACCACGGTCGGTCGACGGACCGTCCGCGATGACATCATTGGTCTTCACATGGTCACCCATGCGAACGATCGGACGCTGATTGACACAGGTGCTCTGGTTGGAGCGCGTGTACTTCACCAGCTTGTAGATGTCGGTCGATGCGCTCGGATCGTCGGGCTCGACGTCACGCTTCACAACGATGCGCTCAGAGTCGATGTTTACAACGGTACCGTTGTGACGCGCCACGACCGTCACGCCGGAGTCGGAAGCCACAGTCTGCTCAAGGTCGGTGCCGACGAGCGGCGCGGTGGTCTTGAGCAGCGGCACCGCCTGACGCTGCATGTTGGAACCCATCAGGGCGCGGTTGGCATCATCGTTCTCGAGGAACGGGATGAGCGACGCGGCGACGGACACCAACTGATTCGGGCTCACGTCCATCAGCTCGACTTTGTCGGGCGAGAGCTGGCGGTACTCACCGTTGAAACGCACGCCAACAAGCGGTCCCTCCAACGTCCCGTCTGCGCCGATGACAGAGTTGGCCTGAGCGATCTGGTGCTCCTCTTCCTCGAGAGCGGAGTAGTAGTCGTAACTCGTCGTCGGTCGGCCGTCGAGTACCTCGCGGTACGGCGTCTCGATGAAACCGTACTCGTTGACACGAGCGTAGGTCGCGAGCGAAGCAATCAGACCAATGTTTGGACCTTCAGGGGTCTCAATCGGACAGATACGACCGTAGTGTGTCGTGTGAACGTCACGAACTTCGAAACCAGCGCGGTCGCGCGTCAAACCACCTGGTCCAAGCGCTGAGAGGCGGCGCTTGTGGGTAACCTCGGACAGCGGGTTGGTCTGATCCATGAACTGCGACAGCTGACTGCTACCGAAGTACTCGCGGACTACGGCGCTCATCGGCTTGGCGTTGATGAGCTCGTGGGGCATCGAAGTCTCGATGTCCTGCGCGATGCTCATCTTCTCCTTGATGGCACGCTCCATCCGAACCAGACCGATGCGGCACTGGTTCTCCATGAGCTCACCGACAGCACGCACCCGACGATTGCCGAGGTGATCGATGTCGTCGATGTTGAAGCCAGCCTTGCCGTCCTTCAGATCGAGCAAGTAGCCGATCGTCCGAAGAATATCGGCTTTGGTGAGCGTGAAGCACGGCGCCACCGGGGCGAACCCGAGGCGGTCGCGCAGCTCTTCGTTGCCGTCGACACGAATCTGCACGTGCTTGTGGCCACGAACAGGCATGACCAACACGGTGTTCGCGTCGCTGACCGTAGAGGTCATCATCCCGGTCGATAGACGCAGTTCGCTGGTGAAGACCCCGCTGATCAACTCAAGACGCTGACGCAGCATCTCGTGGCCGTCGACCGCGATAACCGAGCCGTTACCCGTGGGTTTGACCCAGACGACGCCGAACTCGTCCTGCTCCACCGTGAGGAAGTCGACGCCGTCGAGTCCCTCTTGCATGGCGACCGCGAGCTCTGCCGGCAGCGTAGCGCTGGGCGTAGCGAAGGCCTTCGACGAGATCTTCCAGCTGGCTTTCTTCTCGGTACCGTCGGCGTCACGGACGGTGAAGTCCAGCTTCCAGTCTGTGGCTTTCAGCGAAGCCGGCCGTGACAAATCAGCGACCGAGAACACGCTCGACAGATGCTCCGCCAGCGCCTCGGGCGAGACTTTGCCCATGTTGGGGAAGGTCTCAGCGCTGAGCCGCACTCCGTACGTCTTCACTTTCGCGCCGCTGTCGAGGAGGGTCAGGCCCAGCTTCCAGTTGCGGTACTCACCACCGGGCGGCGTCAAGTCATAGCTGCGATCCCGACGCATCGACGTCGTCTCGAGCCGCACAAGGCCCTGCTTCTTCAGCTGCATCAACGCTTTGCGGTGGGCGAACTTGTACTCGACCTTCATGCGGCCGACGTCACTCAAATCGTAACGCTGCTCATTGAAGAACAAGTTGTTGAAGTAATTACGGGCCTGATTGATGGAGGGCGGATCCCCGGGGCGAAGGTGATGGTAGATGTCTTCGATCGCCTGGTCGGACGTGGGCAACCGCTTACGCTTGGTGACGTCGAGGACGTCCTTCGCGAGGGTGTCGCGCAGGTATGAACCGATGTTCATCGCATCCACAAAGAGGATATCGAAGCTACGAACGTCGGACGCCGCCAGCTTCGTGACGGTGTCTTCGTCGAACTCGTCGTTGGCCTCGAAAAGCACTTCGCCGGTCTCGTCGTTGACGATATCTCCCGCGAAGACTTTGCCCACCAGCTCTTCGATCGGCAGCTCGAGCCGCGTGATCCCGGCCTGCTCCATCTTGCGGATGACGCGGCGCGTGAACTTACGGTTCTTCTTGAGAATCGGCGAGTCAGGCTCGGTTGGGTGTGGGATCTCGACGGTCGTACGCTGCCCTTCGAGCAGGTTCAGATCGAGGCTCCGCCATGCGCGAAGCTCAGCACCTTCGCCCTCAAGCACGATGTTCTCGGTCTCAAAGTAGTAGTTCAGCATCTCTTCGGTGCTGTAGCCGAGCGCGCGCAGCAGCACCGTCGCGTAGAGCTTCCGGCGCCGATCGATGCGGACGTAGAGCAGATCCTTGTGGTCGAACTCAAAGTCCAGCCAGGAGCCGCGATACGGAATGATCCGGGCGGAGTAGATGCGCTTGCCGCTGGCGTGGGTCTTGCCCTTGTCGTGCTCGAACAGCACGCCGGGCGAGCGGTGCAGCTGGCTGACGATCACGCGCTCAGAGCCGTTGATGATGAACGTGCCCGAGTCCGTCATCAGCGGGATCTCACCGAAGTAGACCTCCTGCTCTTTGACGTCGCGGATCGTCTGGATTCCGGACTCCGAGACGTCGAACACCACCAAGCGAATCAACACTTTGATGGGCGACGCGAACGTCATGCCACGCGCGCGGCACTCCGGCACGTCGTACTTCGGCTCTTCGAGGTAGTAGCTGACGAACTCAAGCGAGGCCGTCTTGTTGAAGTCCTGAATCGGAAAAACGCTGGTGAAGATGGCCTGGAGGCCGACCAGCTCACGCTGCTCATGTGGGACGTGGCGCTGAAGGAACTTGTCGTACGACTGACGCTGGACATGGATCAGGTCCGGAACTTCAACCACGCGGTGGAGGCGGGAGAAGGACTTTCGGACGCGAAGCTCCATTGCAGTGCGGGCCATGGGCGAGTCTCCGGGTTCTGGGTTGCCGACCTGAGGATCGGCGACGTTCTTGGACGAGCGAAAGAGCGGCTTGCGCAGGCTCTCTCTCCCTCGGCGAACACTCGGTGAAGTGTCCCCCTGCTCTCCTGGATGCAGACCGCAGAGACGGGTGCCGTGAGGCGCCCGTGCGTGCGAGGCCGCGGAGGATGCACGACGAATGGCCGGTTTGGCCAGAACTATCGTGCGTCCCCGAACGCAGCGGCACCCCCGCGCAGCGGCCGTTTCGAAAAACGACCGCTGTCACGGGGGGTTCGCTGTGTCTAATGAAACGAGACTACTTGATCTCGATCTTGGCGCCGGCCTCTTCGAGCTTCGCTTTGGCGGCCTCGGCGTCTTCCTTCGAGACACCCTCACGGATCACGCCGCCGGCGGTCTCCACGAGCGTCTTCGCCTCACGCAGACCGAGAGCGGTCAGCTCGCGAACGGCCTTGATGACGTTGATCTTCTTGGCACCGGGGTCAAGGATCAGGACGTCGAACTCGGTCTGAGCTTCAGCGGCTGGCTCAGCGTCACCACCACCAGAGGCGGCAGGTGCAGCGGCGACAGCGGCGGCGCTGACGCCCCACTTGGTCTCGAGGTCCGAGATGATCTCGGAGAGCTCGAGGACGGTCAGGCCAGACAGGTGGTTGATCAGGTCATCACGGGAAATACTCATGATTGGTTCTCCAGTTGGGCGATTGCACGCCCGTATTCAGGTGGTTTGGGCTGATTCAGCGATCAAGCCTCTTCCTCAAGCTTGTCCCTACGTGCCGCCATGACAGTCACAAGACTGCGGGCAGGCGCGGCGAGCGTCATAACGAACTTCTGTGGCACCTGGTTCATGATGCCGAGGAACTTCGCACGAAGCTCATCGAGGCCTGGCAGCTTACTCAGGGCAACAACGTCGTCTGCTGACAACACTTTACCGTTGAGCACGCCGGCTTTTAGGGTGATCTTACCACCCGACTTAGCGGCCTTGCTGAGTACCTTCGCCGGCCCGATTGGATCGGCGCCGAAGGCAAACAGAGTGGCACCGGTGAGCGCGCTAGTTGCGCCCTCAAATTCGGTGCCCTTGATGGACAAGCGAGCAAGGGTATTTTTAACGACACGAATGGTACCGCCAGTCACGCGCAGCTCGGTACGAAGCTCGGAAATTTCTTCCACTGTGAGCTTGTCGTACCCAGCCACAACCAGACCGGTTGCGGTAGTCATTTCGTCTCGTAGCTGGTCAACCCGGCTCTGCTTTTCTGCACGATTCACGGGTCTTCTCCCTGCTACGCCTGAGACGGACGAGGCACTCCCAACTACCGGGACATGCCCAACTGCACCTTGCAGTCGCCTCCACCGGGCTTCCGTCTCCCCCCCGCCAAAGCGCGCGTTCGACTGCCGGTTTCTCAGACGCCTCCTCCGAAGAGGAAGGTTTGGAGCTCACGCAGGTCGCACGAGCTCCTTCGATGTCCCCCCGAATGGGAGGCTTCGACTAGTACGAATCAGTTGATTTTGAACCGATTCGCGATCTCGTTGGCGTCAACTCGCACACCGGGCGAGTGGCTTGTGCTCACGGTGATAGACTTGACGTAGGTGCCTTTGGCGGTCGAGGGCTTCATCTTGACGAGCGTCTCCAGCAACGTGGCAACGTTCTCCTCAAGCTTGGTGCCGTCGAACGACTGCTTACCCACGCCGGCGTGGATGATGCCCGACTTGTCGGTCCGAAAGCTGATCTTGCCGGCCTTAGCCTGCCGAACAGCGTTCTCGACGTCGAACGTCACCGTCCCGACCTTTGGGTTGGGCATGAGCCCGCGCGGTCCGAGCATACGACCGATCTTGCCGACCTGAACCATCATGTTCGGGGTCGCGATGGCGGTGTCGAACTCGAACCAACCATCCTTGATCTTGTCGACGAGCTCGTCCGACCCGACAAAATCCGCACCGGCAGCGATGGCCTCTGCGGCCTTGTCGCCCTTGGCGAACACGACGACGCGATTGGTCTTGCCTGTGCCATTCGGCAGGACCACAGCGCCACGAATCATCTGGTCTGCGTGCTTCGGGTTGACGCCCAAATTCACGGCCACTTCGACGGTCTGATCATAGCTCGCGGTCTTGAACTCACGAGCGATGTTCAGGGCCTCGGCGAGGATGTACTTGTTGTTACGGTCAAACGACGACAACGCCGCTTGATACTTTTTTCCCTTCTTCGACATGATATTGGTGCTCCTAGTCTTCGATCTCAATGCCCATCGAGCGAGCTGTGCCCGCGATGATGTTCATTGCCATGTCAATATCGAACGCGTTGAGGTCCGGCATCTTGGTCTCAGCGATAGTGCGAAGCTTATCCTGAGAGATGCGGGCGACCTTGTCGCGGTTCGGAACCGACGAACCCTTCTTGATGCCGGCTTCTGCGAGGAGAAGACGAGACGCCGGAGGGGTCTTCGTGATGAAGGTGAACGAACGGTCGCTGTAGACCGTGATCACGACTGGGATGATCATGCCAGCTTGGGCCTGCGTCTTGGCGTTGTACGCCTTGCAGAACTGCATGATGTTGACGCCATGCTGACCGAGGGCGGGGCCGACGGGGGGCGAAGGATTCGCCTTACCAGCGGGCAGCTGCAGCTTGATGAGCCCGACTACCTTCTTTGCCATTGGAAACACTCCTTCGTGCTGCGAGCGGCCGGTCTACGGCCTCACACGACAGGGGAAAAAACACGCTACTTCTCGGTATCAACGATCTTCTCGACTTGCATGAAGCCGAGTTCAACCGGGGTGGCGCGCCCAAAGATGCTGACCAGCACCTTGAGTTTTTGCTTGTCTGGGATGACCTCAGCGACCGTGCCGCTGAAGGTGGCGAAGGGTCCGTCGGTGACACGCACCTCAGAGCCCTCGTCGAAGGTCATGAGAGGCTTGCTCTCGGTGTCCTTCTGGACGAGCTGGTCGGTGATGCGGCGCACCTCCGACAGCGGGACTGGTGGCGGATTCGTCGCGCCGCCGACAAATCCAGTGATCTTGTTGGTGCCGCACACCAGATGCCACGTCCGCGGCTGCAGCACCATGTTCACGAGGATATAGCCGGGGAAGAACTTGCGTGTGCGCTCCTTGCGCTCACCGGCCCGAACCTCGACCACTTTCTCAGTGGGGATCAGGATCTCGCCGAAGAGCTCCTCGGCGCCGTCCTGACGGATGCGCTCCTCAAGTCCCAAACGGGCGGTGTTCTCTGAGCCGGTGTACGTGTGGACGATGTACCAGCGAAGTCGCGGCGCTCGCAGCGAACGCGGCTTGGCCTTGACCGGCTCCGCCACTGCCTCGGCGCTCGCGCCTTCGGATACCATCGCGTTGGACGCAGCCGCGCTCTGGGAACCGACGACGTCGGTCTCCGTCTCGCTCTTCGCGCCCGCGGGCTGTTCGGTCGCTGCCTGCTCTGTGGCGATTTCGCTCATACCGTGCCTCACGTGACGACCGCCGCTCGCTTGTTGCGGCGGCGGCGGTTCGGTTCTTCCAGTCGCTTGCGGACCGTCAGAGTTGATAGAAGAGCTTGGTCAACGCGCTGAACAGCACATCGAATGCCCAGAGGCACATCGCGACGATGATCGTGGTCACGATTGTGACGACGGTCGAAATGCGCGTCTCTTCCACACCCGGCCACGTGACCTTGCTCAACTCACCAGCGACCTCGTTGGCCAGGCGAAAAACCTTCTCGTGGCGCCACAGGTAGATGCCGCCGAAGACGCCGATCCCGATCCCGAGCAGATTGCTCAGCCGGAACTCGTTGCCGATCAGCGACAGGTCCCACTCAGGTCGAAGCAAATCGAACGAGCCCGCAAAGAACTTTGCGCTCACGATCCACATCAAGAGGGCCGCGGTCATGAAGGCCATGTTGACCATTCGTGCCTGGCTCATGGTCGTCCTCTCGTGGGCTGTTCTCGACCGGCGGTGCCGGCCAAGAGTGCAGCCCTGTTTGAGCCTTGTGTCGCCTGCCGCGCGTTGCGCATAACGAACCCCTCGGTGGGGCCCATCCTTGGCTGGTGACGTCTGGCAGGGCAGCAGGGATTCGAACCCTGAACCTACGGATTTGGAGTCCGTTGCTCTACCGTTGGAGCTACTGCCCTGTCGAACACTGCCACGGGTGGCGGCGCTCTCCGCCGACGCTCTGGTCCGCCCCTATCAGGACGTCCATCGCGACGGTCAGTTCGGTGGTGGTCTACTTGACCTCTCGGTGGATCGTGTGCTTGCGCAAGAACGGATTGTACTTGCTCAGCTCAATCCGACCCGGGGTGGTGCGCTTGTTCTTGGTCGTTGTGTAGCGCGACATCCCAGGCACGCCACTCTTCTTCTGCTCCGTGCACTCAAGGTGAACGGTGACGCGTTTGCCTTTGGACATGGTTCTGCGCTCCTTGGGTCTCCCCGGAGGGTGGACCACTACGTCGATCTGCTGAATCGATCTTCCGCTTGGCGCTTGTGAGCTGGCCAGCTTCGGAGATCGGTTGAGTCGTTCCGCGAACGGACTCGGGCCCACGCCGAAAGACGCGGGCCCGAGACGGTTGCGAACTACTCAGTGATGGATGCCACACGACCGGCGCCGACAGTGCGGCCGCCCTCGCGGATGGCGAAGCGGAGACCGAGCTCCATCGCGATCGGAGCGATGAGCTCGACCTCGATAGCGACGTTGTCGCCAGGCTTCACCATCTCCACGCCGTCTTTGAGGGTGATGACACCCGTGACGTCCGTGGTACGGAAGTAGAACTGCGGACGGTAGCCCTGGAAGAATGGCTTGTGACGCCCACCCTCGTCTTTGCTCAGGATGTAGACCTGGGCATCGAACTTGGTGTGGGGCTTCACGCTGCCGGGCTTCGCGAGGACCTGACCACGCTCAACCTGCTCACGCTTGATGCCACGAAGCAGCGCGCCGAGGTTGTCGCCAGCCTCGCCACGGTCGAGCAGCTTGCGGAACATCTCGATGCCGGTGACCGTCGACTTCTGGGTCGCACGGATGCCGATGATCTCAACTTCTTCGCCAACCTTGACGATGCCGCGCTCAACACGACCGGTGACGACGGTACCACGACCAGAGATGGTCATGACGTCTTCGATGGGCATGAGAAAGGGCTTGTCGAGGTCACGAACCGGCGCAGGGATGAAGTCATCCATCGCCGCGATCAACGCGTCGATGGACTTCGGCCCGAAGCCCTCAGGGGTCTCCTCACCAAGTAGGGCTTTGAGCGCCGAGCCACGAATGATGGGGGTATCATCACCGGGGAACTCGTACTTGCTGAGCAGCTCCTGAAGCTCCATCTCAACGAGATCGACGAGCTCGCCGTCGGGATCGTCCTCGTAGGCGAGGTCGCACTTGTTCAAGTACACCATCACTGACGGCACACCGACCTGACGAGCGAGCAACACGTGCTCCTTCGTCTGGGGCATGGGACCGTCCGTGGCGGCGCAGACCAAGATCGCGCCGTCCATCTGGGCTGCGCCCGTGATCATGTTCTTGATGTAGTCGGCGTGGCCGGGGCAATCGACGTGCGCGTAGTGGCGAGTCGTTGACTCGTACTCCACGTGGGCCGTCGAGATCGTGATGCCACGAGCCTTCTCTTCCGGTGCCTTGTCGATCTGGTCGAAGTTCATCATCTTGCCGAGTCCAAGACTGGCCTGATGCTTCGTGATGGCTGCCGTCAGGGTAGTTTTACCGTGATCGACGTGTCCGATGGTACCGACGTTGACGTGCGGCTTGTTACGCTCAAATTTAGCCTTGCCCATGGCTTTGTCCTCCGCAGCAGAATGCGCTGGTTGAATGGGTATGGAGACGTACTTGTCGCCCACGCCCCGGTGTCTAGTCGGTGCAACCGAACTACCTGCTGTAGGAGACGCACGCGGCGCCCGCTACCAGCGGTCGGATGCTCAGCCCCCAAACCGATGGAGGTTGAGCGGAGCCTATGCCCGGGTTTGAACCGGGGACCTCTTCCTTACCAAGGAAGTGCTCTACCACTGAGCTACATAGGCGTGGAGCGGGAAACGGGTCTCGAACCCGCAACCCTCAGCTTGGAAGGCTGATGCTCTACCAATTGAGCTATTCCCGCCTCGCTTGTCCGTGGTCGGTTGACCTGTGCTCGTCGAGACGCCATGCGCCAAAGTGGGAGCCGAAGCTTCCTCAATGGCGTCAGGACCGAAATCCCGTGGGTGGTGGATGCTGGATTTGAACCAGCGTAGGCTCACGCCAGCAGATTTACAGTCTGCCCCCTTTAGCCACTCGGGCAATCCACCACTGTCTTGTTGCCGGCGCCTTGCGGCGGCGGCGGTGCACAGGACCCTTTGGCCCGCGCGGAGCTGGCGAAGGGACTTGAACCCGCAACCTGCTGATTACAAATCAGCTGCTCTACCAATTGAGCTACGCCAGCGGTGTTGTCGATCACAGCGCTAGTCTGCGTCTTCAACGAGCACTTTGTTTTCATGCCCACGAGGCTCCGTGGAGCGCCGCTCTAGTGCCCCCTTCGCGCGCAGCGAAGGCAGTACCGGATGAGGGGCGCACGAAATACACGATGGCCAAAGTGAAGTCAAGCAGTGTTGATGGCGACTCGGCGCGGTGGTCGCAGCAGATTCCTAGCGCTGTTGGCGACGCACCTCAGCCATCGCAAGGGTGGCGAATGAGGCTACGTTGAGCGACTGCACCGGAGCGAGCGACGCCAGAGACACAACCCTTTGGCACCGGGCCCTTACTAGCCGTCGCATGCCCTTGTCTTCAGCTCCGAGCACAAGACAAGTCGGTCCGGTGAGCGATTCGTTCCACAGCGATCCATCCGTCTCCTCTAGCGCGGTGCCGACGATCGTCCAGCCAGCTTCGGCGACCTGCGCGAGGGCGCGCGCCAAGTTCGTCACCTGCGCGACCGGAACCACCGCGGCGCCGCCGCGTGCGATCCGCTCCGTCACCGGCGTGACGGCGGCAGCGCGGTCTCGTGGCATCAGCACCCCGTTCGCCGCGAAGAAACCAGCGGATCGCAGGATTGCGCCCAGATTCCGCGTGTCAGTGATGCAATCCAGCGCGATGAGCAGGCCGCCGCCGCCCTCGGGCAAGCTCAGCATGTCCTCAAACTGCGCATAGACATAGGGCGCGACACGTGCAGCGACGCCCTGGGCGAGGTGCGCGTCCACGCCAAACTCGTCGGGCTGGTCGAGGC